>JGI24159J19872_10012174_pt1 | contig 11235 bp, 5 predicted proteins | sample Ectturendosymbi4_FD_19872 | JGI IMG/M metagenome (IMG submission 19872) | reverse complement strand
TAGGCCTTAGTCTATATTTGTTAACATTTATAGGCGATTTGAGATGCAAAATGTTATTAATCTAAACATGTGCCATGCACCAGGAGATTAACAAGTCCAGACATCAGCAAGGTTTATGCATGCGTATTTCAGCCAGTAAAAAACCTTTATAAGCATATTTCACTTAAGCTCACGGTAAAGTTGATCAGTTTGCGCTAATGAAAGAAAACTTTCATGGCAGCGCACATGCTTTGACCGGCCTCATATTTGCTCCTTCTGGAGTAATGTTTTGATAACTGAACGATAGGATTGATTCTGATTTCCTGAAAATGTTTTTTACATTTGCATTTCATTACGACATCTCCAAATAATCGCCGTCAATTACATGACAATGATTTACGACCCAATTCCTTTTGTTAAGTTCGATCAGAAAATTTTAGTTGGAAATTACGAGTCTGTTATAGGTATTTGCGGGAAATACTTTTAATTAATTTGCACAATCTGCAACTGCTGTTCATGTTGTGAATTAAATATACATTTTCAGAATATCTAGCCCCCTGCACAAACACGAAGGCCCCTAATGTAAGACATTCTGGTGACGGTTCTGCCCAGACCCTCAGACACGGGGGGCATTCCGGGGAAGTTACACCTAAATCTTTTTTGTGACTCCGAACTTTGTTAGGCTCAGAAAAATTTGTTTTAAACATATGATAAAAACAAAAATATTCCCTCCTAAAATGTATTTTGCCCCCAAACATTAAAACCTGACTACGGGCCTGGTTCTGCCCAAATTGTGTCTGCAATTAGGATATTTTGTTTAGAAATCCATTCGGCCTCGAGATGTAGCATAACGTCGAAAACGTTTTTATAAATGGCCATTAGGGGGGCCCCTATAAGCATTTCGGTGAGGGCAGAAACGTTTTTATAAATGGCCATTAGGGGGGCCCCTATAAGCATTTCATTTAGGGGTGTAGTGGGTGGGGAACGCGTGGGAAAGGCGTTGCCACACTTTTTCATGTTTTTGTTTGTAGTGTAATGAAAGTGAATGCTTCAGTAAATACTGATGTTTGGAGTGCTGTCGAAAATGGCTGTTTTTTTGGGTGCGTCCCCACACTTTTTTAGCACTACGCCCCTGGTGATAACTACACCCCTGGTGATAACTACACCCTTGGTGATAACTACACCCCTGGTGATAACTACGCCCCTGGTGATAACTACACCCCTGGTGATGAGGCACTTTCAAAGTTTAGTGATTCACGAAAGATCGCATCACGGTTGCCAAATGAAAAATTCAATAAAAAGCCAAATAGTGTTGGAAAGAGGACAGAAAGAGGCCAGACCAGGTACGCCGCAACGTCGATTGGGCTGGGGGGGCAGTAAAAAAGTTGAGGGCAATGGAAATTTATGAAAAACAAAGAAATTGTTATCAATTATGCTTGCTACTGTTCAACAACAATGTTGACCTCAGAAATAATAAAGGAAACTATAGAAAATTTATTTCAATTCGGTCGTGATAAACCATAAAATTCCGATGATACTGTTATGAAAAAGACACCTTTGTCCCCGTTGTCCACCTTTTCGACAGTCAGGGGGCAATGCCACCGATTTCCGGCGTCCCTGCTTACCGCTATCAGCAGCCACTGTCTCGAAGCAATACCTGCCAAGATGTCTGCGCTCAACAGTCACATGCGGGCGTGGCAAAACACCTAATATCGTAACTTGAAGTGAACATTAAAAGATTTGTTGCCATGTTATTGTTACACAATAAAGGCCAACAGTAACACAATCCGATCGCAAGCTTGGCAACCTGCCTCTGCCGGCAAAGGAGCGGACATGAATGAATTGCAAGTTCACCACTGCATGACACCAGAGCACTGATCCTGGCTCTTGTGCAGTGTGAGTGTCGTACCGGCTAATAAACTGTCATTGCAATAAATAAATTAATCAATCGGAATTGAGCTGCTGACGCCATGTTTCCTACAAAATTTTGGTTCTTATTCCCAATTTCCAGTTGGGAGGGGCAAATGCCCGTGTTGCACCCCCCACTGTGGACGCCCATGGTTTTGACGTATCACGAGTTCAAAACTGTTTGCTTGAGTTCAGTGTAAAAGCGCTCCTATAGTGGTCATTATTTTTGCACTTGTATGTTCAGCCAGGGCCGGATTAACCATTGGGCAAACCGGGCTAATGTCCGGGGCCTCGCGCTTGAATATCAAAACACTCCTTTACTGGTTTTTCATGTTTTTAGGCTGTTTGCATGCGTCAAAATTGTAGAGCTTTTTGATGACTGCGTTTATGACAGCTTTGGCATTTATCGTTTTTCAGTGACTTTAAAGAAATGAACCAAACAGCACCACACTTTATAAGCTCCAATACAGTGATACCAAATGAACCAAGATTGTAACCTTCACCAAAAAAGCGTATATATTCGTACAATAGCAACCCAGAAAGCTGGTATTACGAACAAAAACATATGAGTATGCTTGTCTGAATTGAAACGAAAATCAAAAACAGAGTTTCTCTTCAAAATTTTCTTCTTATTGCCGTGATATTGTTACGTAATAAAGACCAACACTAGAACAATCCACTATCAAGTTTTGCAACCAATGCTCTCACTTTTAGTGATTTTGTCTCTAGATTGGAAGTTTTGACCTCTGTAGGGATTTTCCGAAAAGTATGAAAACGTGTAATTTGAACTATTTCAGTTTGTGTTGCAAATCATCTTTGTCGCTATTTTTAACATTTATCCCAGCACCGATTTTATGCTTCACCGCTTGTGCAGGAGGCGGCGATGGTGAGCCAAGGAAAAAAGTAGTGGAGTCAACATAAATGTCTCTCCTGCATGTTGATTTTCTGTTGTAATGAAGATTGATTTGTTATGATTAAACCTATCAAACCCAACATAGGCTTGTGAATATCGTCAGAACCGTCGCCAGAAAATCTTCAAATCATTTGAAATTTTGCTGCCTGAAAGTTATCTGCAGTATATGTCAATCAAACGAGCTTGAACGTGACATTAAGCAAAAAATGGGGGTAAAGCAGGGGGGCAGCCAAAATTTGGGGGCCATGGTCCATCTAGCCCCCCCTAAGGACTACCACTGGGGGCGGGGTACAAGCCCATCCCCAAAGGTTTTGATTTGGTGAAAATCCGTGTAAATCTGGGCAAAATTTCTGAAAACCTTCACAAAACCTCTAAAAATCTGTGCAAACCCCTGAAAATATGAGCAAAAATAGCGCCCTACTGAGGCCAAAACAACATTAAGAGTTTTTTTTGGACGTCACTTATTATGGAGTATTTTTCGGGCAACTTTGGGAGAATTCGGGCAAAAAGTTTTGGCACCACCAAAAATTTGCCTGCTCCTACACCTATGTGCTGCAGCACCACAGATTTAGGGATTTTTTGGTACTGTTCTAGGGATTTTTAGAGTTGCATTTGTGAGAGCCCTGTTCGCAACCTGCCTCTGCAGGCAAAGGAGCGGACATGAGTTAAATGCAGGTTCATGATTGCATGACACCAGAACAGTGAACCTGACTCTTATGCAGTGTCATACCGGCAAGTAAACTGTCATTGCAACAATTAAATGAATTAATCGGGACTTAGTTGCTAACTTCAGGTTTTCTATAAATTTTTGGTTCTTAGTCCCAATTTCCATGAGGGCAAATGCCCGTTTTCCCCCTGCGAACGCCCATGAGTGCATCCAGTTAGCAAGGACCAAAGACAAACAGTTTTAGAAAACATGCCACGGACATCAACGCAGCGAAACGTTCATGTAATTCACAATTCGCTTTTTTTGCAATGCAACTTTCTATTTGAAGAAATTAACCACGTGCAAACCGCCGTATATGGGCACCCCCAATTGTCTCTGGAGTGTAGGCTGTCAGTTTTGACCGGTGCTCTCGCAGAGTTGAAAAGAGGGCACGTGAAATGCTACGCAGTTGCGTTAAGCATTTAGGGGGCCTCGCGGTCACGACTTTGCCAGGGGCCTCGCGTTCATTTAATCCGGCCCTGTGTTCAGCAACAATGTTGACTTCAAAACTAATAACAGAATTTATAGGAAATGATTTTCAATTTTATGTGTGCTCGAATAGCTGTACTGAATTTGTTTCAAGTCGATCTTGACAAAACATGAACTTACTTATGAAATCTGTTATGTAAGGGCACCCGTTTCTCCCCCTTTAAAAGAGCAGGGAGGCTGTGCCTCCGTAATGCACCCCCGTTCCGGCGTCCCTGGGCCAGAGCGATTGTTTCAAGGCCAGAAAAAAGCCAAACTTTTTTGTGGTATTGGTATTCCTTTGTCACAAAGAAACATCTAAATTGCAAGAATATCATTAGAAATTTTCTTAGAAATTGAGATTAAGTCTTGCTTGGCATTGTACTGGAGTTCATTACTGATGCTTCTCTGACTTTTCATGGTTTGTGAGATTGCACACTTTGGTTACAATGGTGCCACAGTTTACATACTGATCCAGCGACAGCTTTCTGCACCCATGCGAAAGTCATCTCCCATTCAGTCCTATTCTTACGACTAGAATCATAATAGCACTTACTCGACGTCCTTGTCGCATTTCTACCGTGGAGACGCAGATATGTCTGCGAGCGTTGAGCCTTGTTGGTGCTTACAATGCACTACACAATGAACACATTTCCAGTGGTTACGCAAAATATTTATATCGAATCTCGCATTCTTCAAATCTCACTAACATCAGAACGCGGGCGTCGGTATAATTGAGCATTTATTTAAAAGAAATTGCAATTGTATTACCGAAAAAAAATGGATAATATTTGCATCAGCGGAAACTTTTTCAGCGTAAAAACGCCAAAAAAACAGCCAAAAGGCCAAACGAATTTTTTAGGGCGAACCACCTTGAGTTGAAGCCAAAGAAAGGCCAAAACGACAAATAAAATTTTGTAGGCCAATTAACTTGAAACAAGGGCAGCAACCTGGCAACCCTGGATCGCATCGTTCGACCAACAGAAATAAGCATTTCGTTGGCAAGGTAAGCATTTTTGTGTGATACCTAACGATTGTCACAGAGAACCTGGTGTATTTAAACAAGTGAAGTCCTTCTTGGCACCCCCATAAATGATTGCCCCTAAAACCCTGGTCTGGGTCCGCTGGTGCAAATTCCCGAACTTACTGACTGCAACCGTTCACATTGTATGGAAAAAAGTCGTGTAAATATTACGAATTAACCATCAATAAATAGATTGCGGACCAGTAAGCACGTCTTGGTTCAAAGATGCTTTGTATGCTAATAATGGTTACGGAAATGCTCGTGTTCTGACTGAACACAGATCTGTTTCACATTTACGTTACCCGGTTTCACGCCACTGGTCATCGTGAGGGGCGTGTCATTGGAGCACCTTCACCGAAGCGTGATAAACAACCGTCGCGCGAATGAGTCACATGTTTCCGTGGAGAGTAGAGTGAGACGCATTGTAGTTTGAAGCTAAACGCACGGAATGTATAGTAGGTTAACGTGGTGATTAACGGAAAGGCAGTGGTGGCATGCAGGTCGTAACTAACGTGTAGAAGGGTTTTAAGTCTGACTGGTAGGAAAACAGATGCCAAAGGTATCATGCTTCAGCACTTTCAGGTTTTGCTGTGTTCTTTGAAAAGTTATCCACAATACCAGTGGTTATATTACTGCGAAGATTGATTAGTACTGACGTACAAACTTGCACAACAAATCGTGTTTCTATGCGGTGTGGTGTTTGAAGCCAGTGGCACACGCCACCAGAATTTTACGAGTGAGAAAAATACTTTGAAAAAAGCGCAAAACAATTTGAAAAAAGCGCAATCAAGTCTTTGGCAGGCATTCATGGCTTATGTGCGTATCTCTGAGATAATTGTTAGTAATTACGGAGGTATAGAGCTCCTAATGAATCTGAGTATTCAGTGAAACACGAATCGATAGATGAATAGTTCATGAAATTCTGTTAAAAACCTGTTGTTTTTGACATGATTAAAAGAAACCTATAAAACTTATACAACATATTCATTTTTCGTCTTGCACTCGCTCTCAATAAGCATGGGCTGAAAATGCCGGTCGTGGCCAACACACTTTCAGGCCCATAATTTTTTTTAGTCAAGATTTTGAGCAACGTCACTGCAGCTTACTTCGTTTTTGGTATGACACACAGTTTTTGACGATCTCTTATTTCAAATGGTTGCATGTTTTTATACAGAACAATGCTCAGCGACAATCTGAGCATAGCTTCAGCCCAACAACTTTCTAAGTCTGGTGTTTGTAACTCAAAACTTTGTGTTGCCTTAGGGAGCATGCAAAAAGCTCTTTAGTCTTATCTGAGTGCTTTTGCTACCAGTCATGGATTTTAAGGTCACAATGATTCGCTGTGGTTGCATTGTTGTAAACTTCGCAAAAGGCTTATCTTGAATCAGCAGGATAAGCAGTAGGCCTAGGCACTGAGCCAACTTTTAAGTTCTGAATCTTGCAACCACATATGTCAAAACTTTTGGCAGCTTTGGTTTACCGGGAAGATTTTTACTAGACATTACTACGTAGTAGCGTAACTGAACCACGTGGAAATATCGCGCCGTGGGATAAAACATATTCTACCAATGTTGTCTTTTAACCTAACGCGCTCACTAACCACACAAGCAAATCAATCAGGCTTCACCAAGCTATCTAATTACTTGTTATTATGATACAATTATCAACTTGGAGCAGCTTCGTTGCATCATAATACAAATTCCAAATAATTGTAGGCAGCTGGTTGTGCTTTGTCCTGGTGTTACCGAATAAAAAACGTCATAAAGAAGATAAGTATATTTTTTGATGAAGAAGGTGCAAAAGTTTTCATCTTGAAAAACTGTTGAAACAAGCTTTTGGTCAGGAATTTGTTACCTGTTAAACCTGCCAAACGGTTTGTAAAATCCTGCTAGAAAACCAGAACTGTTAGATTGAAAATTTACAGCTAACAGTGAGAAAATCCTGTTAGATTTAGCAGCAAATTAGCTAAAATTGCAACACTGCTGACCGCAATCTTGAGCCTTTTGTTACTTAACTGTACAAAAAGAATCAAACAAAAATTTCTGGACACAGACAGCGTTTGAAAACCTTCGAAATACTAACTTCTTAGACTGAAAAAAATCTTATATGTAATGTAATAAATAAGATTTATTACAGAAGACCGCGGGGACCCCAAAAGCGCGGGGCCCGTAGCAATTGCTACATTTGCTACTATTGTTAATCCTGCACTGATGGTCTGTATACCAGGGAGATCAAGAACATGCCGACTTGTTTTGCTGTTAATGTCATTCAGCCTTGGGTCTGTGGCTATGAACTGCGAACTCATCGTTTTATTTCTATCTTAAACATTCCACCCCACTTCTCAAAGATTTTCTTGTGTATGTGATGAAGCGTGAATATAATTTCTAGCAACACACGCAGAGGATTTGGCTGGATAAGTAACAGCAGCAGCAGCAGCAGAGTGTTGTGTGTGCCTGTGACCCATTTTAAGTGAAGACAATGCAGAATACGGTGATACAGTTAATCCGCGAAACATAGGCGTAGCCAGGGGGGTCATGAGCCCCCAATTTTTAGAACATAATATAGTTATTTTGTGCTTTGAGAGGCGGTGTCTCAAGCAAAATAGTGTTATTCGCCTAAATTAAAACATTTTGGCCTTCCCCAAATTTTTTTGGCATCCATCAAAATTTTTGGCTGGCTACTCTACTGCCGCGAAAGAATGCATTGTAGGTGTTTTAACGAATAAAATGATGCTGTCTCAGTTCTTGTATATCGCTGTGTGGGTTTTTAGTCCTTTAAGAAACATCGGTTACAACCATACATTTTTGAAAATTGTCGGGCACTGGTCAATTCGAAGCGGTTGAACAGCAAGAGATCGAGCAGCTGACTACGTCCGACTCTGCGCTAAAACTTACAAGACCAAACTCGCTTCACGCGAATTACTCGGCATGGCACTAATCACGCTTGATTCGGCCGCCGTTTAATACGATTATCCAGTGTTTCTCAAGGCTTCTTACGTGGCCGAGATAACGTGTGGTGGAAATTGCCTGGACATTGTTAGTATAAGCAACGCTTTTATACGCATAAACAAACACACGTTATCATGCAGTACCGATTTAATCCACGATGCAGTTCATTGAGAAACTTGCTGCCGAACACAACCAATCAGTTTCTTAGTTGTCGTAGACGTTTGAAACGCTAGACACCGCAGACCATCTTCCACAGTAATTTTTCAAACATCAGACGCATTTGTTATGTTCAACATTTAGGAAAAATCAGAACGAATCCAATGTCTGACGGAGTTGCGGTGTAAGGATCATATATTTGCGTGTTCCCACGCTGTAGTGATTAGATGTCTCGATAGCTGCATTCTAAAATATATTTCACCAAGCTCCGGGCCCACTCGAATACTGCGCTGTGACCCACTTGTTGAGAAGCACAGGTCTCATCGATCCAATTCGCACAAAACGAAATCCAGCCTGAAAAGTGCTCTAGTTTTTATCCATCCGCTCATCTGGGACGTTACTCCTGTTAATCGCTCGTTGGTGGTGGTCAGACACGCGCTTTGCAATTGCTTAACTACCTTTGTGATGTAACAAGCAATGCTACATGATATCACGAAGACAAATTTGGTATGAAACCATGGATCGCAAAGCCAACAACGCGCGCATGCAACTCGGTTTGTCATTTCGTGCCCGGGGGGCCGGTTTGGCGTTAAATGTTGTGCAAACTTGGCAAATAGTTTTATTGTAAATGGTAGCCCCTCCGTTTGTAATGTATACATGTTTTGGTTTAATTACCTTTAAGACAATGGCGTTATTTTGTTGGCTTCGTATTAGGCAGGGTTTCTTAACCTGGAGTGCTGAAATCAATTTCAAGGGGTGCTGGGAAAGGTCACATATGTGGCGGTGAAAGGTAAAAGGAATACGTTTGTCTTTACTTTATCCTTATAGTAACCAGGTGTCAGCCAATGGTAGGGGGTGCTGGACTGCTTAGGCGTGACTAAAAGGGGTGCTGAGGTAGAAAAAAGTTAAGAAACGCTGGTATTAGGGGACGAATAGTGTTCATCACAATGTGACTTCACAGCCTGGATCTACCGTGTTTCTTACCACCTCAGTGTTTTTCCAGCTGTGGCAGCGTTGCGCGTAATACAAACTGAGCTTGTTTAGTTTACCGTTTCTGAGGAGGGCCATGCATCCCAACAACTGAGTTGTAGCTCACGAACAAGCAGATTGTGTGATTTGACATCAGAGTGAACCCGTTGGCAACATTACAAGTCTGGGCAACGATGCTTTCACTGAGCTTTTACTCCAAAGCTCAGTTTCTCCAACAGAAGACCGAAAAGTAATGTTTTTCAGTATGACATCTGAGTACTGGGAGTGTGGCAGAGACTTGAGTTATGCAGAGGAACAGGAAAGCTGCCGTTCTTGTGGTACTACAACCGCATGACTTGGACAAGTTTAGGTAAGGTAGACGTCTGGCATGATTTGCAACATCAAGACGTATAAGTACTTTTGAGTGAAACGAAATACGGCTGAGCTCTGCTTTGATGACTTTGCGATAACACTCTGACTTGCACATATCTGTTTTTAAGTAATTAATCTTCACAAACGGCGACGCAGTTGGAATTTATCAGCAAAATTCTTTTGATAGGATATCGGTGTCACGTAACTCTACGCATCCTCAGTCCTGGAATTTTATTCAAACATAATAATTGAAGTCGACCTTTCGACAAATCTGTTTTCATAACTTTGCGATGATTCCGCTGCTCATATCCACGTTTCAGTGACAGTTCTCCACAAGGGCAAAAGCAGCTAAATTTGCTTGCAAAGTGTTATGCTAGGAAAGCATTTCGCGTTATTTACGCATTTTCAGTCCTATAAATTGCAAGCAAAGACTTACGGGTCAAATGATTAAAAACTACAGAAAGACTTAGAGAACGCACGTTAACCGTAGTTTCAAATACACGTTATGACCATAATGCTGTTTTCACTGTAGCTAGAGAGGTAATCTAGCGACAATTTCGAACGGCTGAATTCAAGCAGCCTCTTTGAATGAGTCATGTAAGCAAGGTTCCACTGCACGTGACCTGCTCAGCTGGGAATTGCTGACCAACGCGATTGGTCTATCAGTTACGAAGCCTGTTTCATCTTTTAAGCGTTTCTCTTGCGCAACTAGTTTTTTTAATTTTCTTTCCTCTTGCTTCAGTACGTCTCTAAAAGTTTCTTGAAAGTTAAGTTGTTATTCAAACAGGCGCGTAGCCAGGGGCGCAATTGCTCCCCCCAATCCCGAAAGTTGCGCCAAAAAACTTTCAGGTTAATAAAGCTTTTGGTGTGTAAGCCAAAGAAATGCTTCAGTGCAAATCAATGTAACTGCTTACGGAACCTGTCCTACTTCAGATTTTTGTCGAACCTGATCCATGCAGTATGGTTTACTAATTGTCCACGATTACTCAAGCGTTGTGTACAGTGTAGATGGTGGAGAACTCATATCATGGCTGTCCTTTACCTGAGGCTTCCTCCTGTGGAAGTTTATGATAATGAAATACAAACGTGCATTTAAGCGCTTGCAATCAATAACCAAAACAAGGAGTAACGTTTTTCGCAGCTACTTCTGACGCACCAGTTTGCTGTATCCCACCTGATGGTGCTGAAAGCTTCATTTCGAGGCCATGGCGAAATTCCTCTCTGATAACGCTGACGTGCTACAAACATTGTATAACGTACCCTTGTCTGCAGCATCAGCCGTAGCATTAAATCAGTGCTCGTCAAACGTTCGTCATGGTGGCCGAAAACGCCTTTTCAGTCGCAAGCAAAGGCCCATGCTTATTTTTGATGCCCAATTTCAAACTTGTGCTCCATTCAGGTACTTGTTATATGACAATGCTGTGATAATATTATAAACTGTATGATGACAAACGTCAAAATATCAATGATTCATTTTTTGCAGTAGCTTGTCGTTTTAGCCCACGCAACCATAACATAGAAAGTGTTGCGCGGCCCAATCAAAAGTGTTAAACGGCCCACAATTGGGCCGAGACCCACAGTTTGCCGACAAATACCTTAAATAAACATCTTTTTTTTGTTTTTGTATAGTTTTAAAACTAAAAACATGAATGTGACGGTGATATGTGCTTCATGCTTCAAAGCTCAAACTTTGTCTACAAAGCAACCCAGCTCCAGTCTTTTTTATTACTCAATTACGTCATAGATATTGTTTAGCAGCAATAGCATTAATTCTAGATATTTATTTGTGATGAAT
>JGI24159J19872_10012172_pt1 | contig 11237 bp, 6 predicted proteins | sample Ectturendosymbi4_FD_19872 | JGI IMG/M metagenome (IMG submission 19872) | reverse complement strand
CAACTTTTGAACCCGAAACCCCAGCAGGTCATCCAAAGTATCAAAAGACTCGGATTGTAGCCTACTACCATCTAACGGTTAGCGCCCTGGTCCAGGCAAAGTGGGCCAAGGTGGCCAAGAAGTCCTCCACTTATGACGTCACTCACAAAAAACCCGCACTCCCCAACCAAAAATTTTTTTTTTGAGTGCAAACTACAAGACTTGCCGTGTCTTTTGATACTTCAACCATGTCCGTAACCCGTACAGGAGCGGATATATTCCCGTGCAAAACCATGTGCAACCCAGCTGTTTTTTTGGGAACCGCTTGAATTAACCCAGACATCAAAGCGTTAAAATCCTTTAATTTTCTCAAAAATCGAAAATGCACGTTATAATGCGGTGCACCTAATGTATGAATCTGATGGTGCTTTCTCATCTAGAAGCAACTATGTGGTAAATGGTGCTGTTTATATAATTTCGAGTTGAAATTATTTTGTAAACAGAGCATTGAGTTATGTAACAAACCAAAGACAATTGCAATGAGCAGCTTATGTGGTTCCCAGAGTAACTAGCACATACCGCAGATCGTATTTCTCCGTGGGGCTCCTGACTACAATGGTGCACACTGAATCAAACATGCACACAACTATTATTTTATTCTATTCGTGTCTAGCAGATTAGGCATGTGTGACAGATTAAACTCCCTTGTATGTACTGACAAATTAACCTCCCATTGGTAGGTTTTTTTAAGGACCCACTTTGTGTCCCTAGAATTGAAAATTGGGTCCCTAGAATCAGAGAAAATTAGCAAGGGAAATATCCGAACGGATACTGCAATCAATATCATGAAATGGCAGTAATGGATGCTGACGCGACTGGGCTGTGAAAATACTGAGCAAGGAGCAATATCATACAAACATGTGCATGATTTCAGATAATATCTGTGTGGAATACGTATCTAAGATCAGATTAATCTCCAAAATGACAAAGCAATCAGATCATTATCATGGCCTAACGATGGCACTTAAAACACCTCTCATTATATGAAATTTAGTCAGATATTTTTCAGGTCCCTACCAGGTAGCCAACATTTTCCTTTAAAAAACCTACATTGGTAGTTCTGGCACTCAGGAGTTACCTGGATTGTGAAAGCGTTGAATACAGTTTGAATTATCCAAGTGTTGTTTCATTTTATGCGCCTTATGTATGAAAAAAGAACAGCTAGCATTCAATTCTTGATACTGCACCTTATGGTCTGAAAAATATGGTATTATTTCTTCTTCATTACTTGAACCTTATAAAATTAGAGAAAAGACAAGACAAATAAACTTGATGTGTTTCTAATGAAGCCACGCTGTGTGCTTGACCTATCTAGTTTTGTGGTTTCTGTTTCATGCATTGTGTTTGTGTGTGTGTGTGGTAAAACGTAAAAGCTATGGAAAACAAACTTTATTTTTGCTTGTTAAGTTAATAAGAGAAGCCCAATTAAGTCTGTTTTTAAATTGGCAATTCTAAAAGCTTGAAACTCCAATAACAACTTGTGAACCTGTTGCTGTGTGCATTGTGGAAATGCAGGCATAGAGGGTCATGCATGGTGTAGGTTACTATGCTTGAGGAACCAATTGTTTTTTCAAATTGTCAACAGAAAGAATATAAATTTACTGCTTAAGCTTGTCAGGTGAAGCAGTTGCTTTTACTGAAATTTTTGTAAATGACTAGAGCAGACACAGACATTGGCAAAGATATTGTTGAGCTCTTTTTTGATGTGCTTGATAGCTTCATCAGTGTGCTATGTGCTTGTCTCTTTGTACATGCTGTGCATTTCCCATGAATAGATAGGCTAATTCTAACAGTTCATCTTCAGAGCTGATGAGATTTGCCCATGTTCAATCTATTATCATCACAGTGACAAAGAGAATAATATATACTGACAGTTGGGATTGCAATGTATGCATCCAGGCCACTTGGTCCTGAAAGTTCTAAATTGTTTTAATCACAACATTGCATAGGCATAGCCATGGGCCCATGCCTCCCAAATTTTTAGCATATCTAGTCATTTTGCGCTTTGAGAGGCAGTATCCCAAACAAAATACCATTGCTCGCCCAAAATCAAACATTTTTTTGGGCTAATTACACCACTGCAACATTGTCAGCCTACAGGTAAACTGTTCTGCATTTAAATGAGATGCTGGAGTAGAACTGTAGCCATTAAAATGCAAAATAAAGTTTAAACTGAACTGTCTGAAACAGGAACACCAAGTTCTGCAAAATCATCTAGCAAAGAATGTATTGTGTCAATGTGTTTAGTTCGTATGTTCACATGCTCCAACTATACTGTTCATTGGGGTCAATGCAACAGTTGGTGCACAACCATTTTTATTGTGGTTTGTGTTCATGAGAATACGAGAAATAAAAGTGTCAAAATTGTGTGAATCATCCCAACTGTTATTTGGACGAGTGACAAACTGGCCAACAGACTTCAATGTGCATTGTTAGACACTGCATACATCTTGGTTTTTATCTTATATGTTTTATCACTGCATGCACCTTTCAAATATTCACGGCACAACTAGGCACCAGACCAGATCACTTGAGTTGCTTATTAGATTCTCAGACTACTTAGCTTTCACTGTTGAGAAGATTAACCCTGAAGTTGATTTTTGTTTTATGGCTAATTAGCTGTCACTGATTTTTTCAGGGAGCTGACTTGGCACATGTGTTTTGTGCATCGGAGGCATCGCCAGTGATCAAATCCTACAGTCCAGAGCTAATCGTTCATCCTCTTCTGTGAGTGGTTTCTTACAATTGGTAGGTTTCAGTTCAGCACAAAATTGCTTTGTTTAATTTTTTTGTTCTGGAAATATTGTAAAACCTTTTTTGTGCAGTGCAGACTGGCCCTTTAATGGTTTATCTTTCTGTTGGGTCTTCAAGGGACAAAGCTGATGCTGTCACACGTATCAAGGATTGGCTTAACAGAATGCACAGCATTGTCATTGGACCTGGTCTTGGTCGACAACCATCAGTTTTACAAACTGTGAAAGAACTCATCGCTCACCTTCAGCAGATGCATTTGCCTATGGTTGTTGATGCTGTAAGCTGCTTTTTTACTAACTTGCCATAATTGACCTGATGCTGACTACAACTAGTTCAAAACATAGGTTTGCTTAGATCAGCGGTTCTCAATTGGGGGTGCTTGCAAACCCAAACATTATTTTTCGTTCCGGATGGGGTGTAGGCTTAAATGAATTGAGAACTGCTGGCTTAGATTTTTACGATATTATTTTGAACCTTCTGAAAAACAATTTTTGGTACAGGCAGAACGTTATTTCAGAATGGTTCACAAAGCCTGCTTGGAGTAAAACAATTCTAGTATCACAAGCATAAAATACCAGGCAAGTGATACAGTTGCCCCAAAACGAAAAAATTTCAACTAGAACCTAAGATCCTAAACCTAAAAGTGAAATTGCTTAGAATATTAACTCTACACATATTTTTTTGTGTTGATCAATTTTCTTTCTAAGCGAAAATTAACAATCCGTTGTGGCATTTGTCAGGATTTGTTGATTTTCAACTCTTTTTGCTGCAAGCAGCATTTGTCTAGAATAAAATAGTTTTGAGTGCTCAACATTTTTGCACAGTAGTTAGCATTAAGACAATATTTTTGCCCTAAAGTAATTTTTTCAGTTTGAATCTTACATATTTTTGTCTGAAAGCCAACATTTTTGCCCAGCAGATAAACTTCAACCGTGCAAGTTAGTCTACTTTTCTTTGCCTGACAGCCAATCTAGTATTCTAACAGCAAGTGTTGTTTGGACAGAACAAACAATTTTGCTGAAGTTGCACTTTTGTGTGAAAACAGATATTTCTTTCTTTGAAGTTGGGCGCCACCATATCTTTTCCACACAATAGTTGCAATGTGTTTGACAACTGACATATTTGGACCAATGAAAATGAAAAAGACAACAATCTAAAATGTGAAAAAAGAAAAAAATTTTAAATATAGTTCCCAATTTTTGTAAAAAATTGCGTTTGTAATTAAGTAAACCATATTGAAGCCTGTTAATAATGATCCATAAGACCTCTTGGTTCATTTTCTGTTGAATAAAGGTAAGTTTTTTCAGTTTATTTTTATAAAATGACAAAATACCGTTGTAAGATATCACTTTCCTGACAAATTCAGCTTCAGTACTCAGTGTTGTCCAATACGCTATCCATCATTGTAGATCTAAGGAAAATTTTACTTGCTACATGAGCGCTCTGCCAGTACAACAGTGAGAAGTAATGAGAATACCTAGGCAAACATTTGGAAAAACCTTTTTAGTGTACTTCCGTTAAAAACGATTCACTAAATCTACTCTGCTAATTACTTCCAAATATTGCACGATTCACCGGTTGCAGAAATCTCTACTATATTGTGAAATGTCGTGTCATATCGGCTGAGTTACGACAAACTGGAGATTGTGATCCTTTTTCACCTCGTCAGCTAGAATTGCGAGGTAAATTCGTTGGAAACTGTTCTTGGCAATGTTCACTGTAGCAATGAATAAAAATAATAGTTAACAGACAAGCCCTTCCGTAAATTGAAAGTTCAAACTCTCCCAGTTTGCGCAGCAATGTGTGAGGCTAACAGCACCTACAGTTAATAAGCTTTAATAAAACTTGAATCGATTGTTCAATCCATATTTCGAAAGACCCTTTAACACATTTTTTGCTGATGGCGGGTCTGGCGTTCGCCAATCACATTATTGGTGACCACTTAAAAATTAAATTCCGTGACTTGACTCATGGTTTTCTTGTATAATTTGCATGTGCTGCAGTTTGATCATGTGATCTTGTTTTCGGAGAAGTGATTTTTGCTTTTATATGGAAGTTTGAAGCAACTTGACAGCTCCACTCTAGTTTTTCAGAAATTAAGTTGAATAAATTCATTGGCACTGTCAACTGGACCTGGAATTTGGCAACACAAAACAGTCGCAGTCATACGAATGAATGATCGCTACATAGGGCAAAGCTCCATTACCTCCACTTTTGTTTTCAGAAGTAAGTTAAAGCTTCTGTAGATCTTGCAAAGACAACTTAATTCCAGGTTAATGATTTACAACAGACTGGATACTTTCAACCTTACCTAAACAGCGTTTATGAGATAAGCCATGAAGAAAATTGCTCATGAAAATTGGAAACCGTCTTGTAAAGATACCTGCGAGAATTTATAAGACCTAGAAACCATGGGTAAATGTAGCTTATACATGATTAACAGTACAAGGTCTCCACTGTTTTAAAGTGAAATGTACCTGAATGACGTGATCATCCATCCCAATATTTAGGGTCTTGTCCAAGAAAACTAAACTGTCCGCGGGCAACTGGAAAAAGTAAGGGCAGTGATGGGAATGTGCGAGGACTATCGTTTCGAAAAAAAGTGAAAAGTTCTTCCTCTTACGAAAAAGTTGCAAGAAATGAGCAAGATTTGTACACTTGTCCCTAATTCGAGATCCTATCAAATTACTATCCTCACCATTATTTTAAAGCTTCGCCACATAAATTGCTCCCTTTCCGGTTCGGAACAATACCATTGTGGCCATCCTATATTTGACCCATAAAAAAGATATCGAAATATGCAAAACTAGGCGCTCCTAACTTTACCCTTTTTATCCAGAGTAGAACATGTGATTCGGATCAACACGAATGCTGGTCTTGCATACATGCGCAAGTTGACATTTACGCAATTGTTATGACTTCTTGGGTCCCCTGAAACAATATGATAGCTGAACCCCTATTTTGTTAATCCTGCTTTGCCCTAGCCGTTTGGTTATGACCATCTGTTTTGCGTACTTTTAGAATTATTTTTGCACTTGAGTGTTCAAACACTGTTTGTTGTTTCTTCGCGGTTGTTTGCAAGTTCCACAAACGTCAGGAATAGTATGCGTGGATTTGCTTCATGAGCACAACTGCTAACGTATACGAAAGCTGCATTATATTGACTGTCAATATTTATTTCAGGATGGCTTATTCCTGGTTACGGAGGATCCAAGTGTCGTGCATGGATACGACAAAGCAGTGTTGACTCCAAATGCTATTGAATTTCAGCGTTTGGCAAAAGTGCTGGTAGGATCCGTTGTGGTTTTCCGGGCGGTCGGATTGCAATGTAACAAACACGTTGTGAGCTGAGGTTATCGAAAGTTCAGTGTTTGTGATCGTTTTGGATCTGGTTTCGCAGCTCTGGCCTAGATTCACTTTCAGGTAGTCAAGTACTGCGCTCAAACACACCTCTAAAACAGGTCTCAACAATTTAAATTTAATCGAACTAAATTACAGCCTGTGTAGGCTTCAAGTAACCCAAGTTTCGTAAGGGATTAATTTTTTGTGTTAAGCATCGCACGCAGGTTCTGATATTCGTTGTAATGCTTCAGTGGGAGAAACTTGTTTCTATATGTGATAACCCAAAGCTGTCAAAGTGGCATTAAAGACTATTGGCAGTTTTTGCGTAGCCTTGGGCAAACCTGTGGATTGAAATTCATTCGTAGTATTCATCTTTATGTTGTATTTTTTTCTTGTTTACCTTTGCATATGCCAGAACGTCAGCGTTTCGAGTAATGCGGACGTGGACGCTGCTTCCCGAGAAACGGTTGCTTTGAGCAAAGCGATGGGAGGAGTCACGATTGTGAGAAAGGGTTTTGTCGACATAATCGCCCGGAACAACGAAGGTGATTCGGTGTTTTCTACGTCGGCCTAAGCTTAAATTGAAAATACTGCTGCTATCGGAATAGCTATGCCAAGAACAGCGTAGGTCCGGTGCGCCGGTGTCGGACGTTTTCACTCATGCTTGCACAAATGGGATATGGTCTCCTCTGCGGCCTGTGAGTGTGGTGCAGAAGAACAAACCGTCGACCATGTTGTCCTCGAATGTCCAATCCATGGACCTCCTCGTAGACTGCACGGCCTGACGGTCTTGGATGATGAGACAATTGAATCATTGTTCAACACCTGTCCCGAGATCTTGTGCGGCCAAGCAGTGGATAGCAACAACTGGCGCAAACGACGACGACGAGCTATGTCTGTTTGTGCACCCCTGTCATAATAAACGCTTGCGCGATTCACGAATCTAATGTTGAAGCATTAGATCTTGCTATTTATAGGATGAACGTAAATCGGTAAATTTTCATTCATTTTTTAAAACGTTTTTGATTAAGGATGTAGATTCCTGAAGCGATACACAATTCTCACAGCTCCTACCTAGTGCCTCGGATTCGCTGAGAAATTACTTTCAGTAGTGTGCCAAACATCAGGCAACCTACTACATGATCGCGCTTGCATACTGTAGGTCTGTACTTTAAATAGTAGTGATTACAACGTTGTTTTGTTCGTTGTGCAGTGCTTAAAGTCACTGAAAAAGGAAGCCCAAGGAGATGTGGCGGTCAAGGTGATCTTTTGTCAGGGTCTCTTGGTGTGTTCTCGTTTTGGGCTCACAACAGGTTATTATATTATAAGATGAATTGTTGTAGTTGGTGTTGTTGTTTTTAAACCGATATCTTGGAACGAGTGTCACTGCGCATTCCCTTTGGTCCGATTGTTATTGTTAGAAAATTTGTACCCATAGATAATAATTCTACGTAATACGGACTAATATTAGAAGTGGTAGGTTTGCTGTAAGCTTTCGAGTCATCAGCGGACTGGGGTCTACTTTCATCTTATTGTCCTGTCTCAAACTTGCACATATCTGAATTCTGAATTCGAGTAACTAATGGTGACCATCAGCAAAATTTTAATGGGAAATCGGTTTCCTACTGCTCCTTGTTGTGGCCATTTCAACACGCACGAGTTGGGACTCCTAACGTACGAGCGCGATGTAAAAAATGATTCAATTGGACTTCGGGCCGAGTGTTCTTAGGAATCTGATTCCGACTCCACCCAATCTGCACTGCCAACAATGATACAAATATCGCTGTTGATCTTATTCCAGAACATCACCCGGACTGCACAGTCCCAATGCGCTGGCTGGCTACGCGTCGTGCCTTCTCACCAAGCGTTGCGCTGCCCGTGCGTTTTCGAAATTCGGAAGATCGACAACTACAACCGACTTGATCAATGAAATCCACGCAGTGTTCGACGAAACCTTCGAAAACAACGAAGATTGCAATTTGTGACGTCGTGCGTTTTGCTTTTAAAATCAAAGCGAGATGTTTCGTTTACACGCAGTGGTTTCCATGGTGATCGGGTCATTGCGTTACGTTTCACTGGATCCAGGTAGACGGATCGCTGCGTATCCACCAGTGAGCGCACACGTTTGCAACCAACTGCGATTTGAAAAAAGCGACAATCAGCATTTCCACAAACTTCGCATTCACGATGTTTTCTCCAAACTCACACTCAAATAAATGCAATATAAGGCGGTCGTATAATCTGTGCTATGTGTCAAACGTTGCTGAAGCTGGTCTCATAGTTCGAGATGCAGCAAAAGACTTAACAGCTTGAACGTTTAACGTGCGACGGCACAGTTTTTGTTGTCACGGTAGCATTATAACGAGGCTTCTTCATGTTCAATAATTGCGTTCCGCACCACTGCGTGTCAAGCGGAACATGAGTATTATTGGTCTTCAGCGAGCAAAGGTTTTATGCAACAGCGTGCGCGGTACGGGCATCCTGCATGTCATTTAGACGCATGCAGTTCGACAATAACTTGTTCTTGGGTTGAACACTGCTTTTATGAAACAATTTTATAACCTCTAGATCTGGCGTTTCTGCTGGGAAATGCCTATGATACAGTTGCTTGGTCTACTTCTGCCCCAGTCCCATCGCCACGGGGGAGCTTTGGTGGGCTAAGCCCCCCAAATTGAAACGTGAAACACATTAAATATGTGGAGTTTTCGGTAAATTTTATATCTCAAGCCCCCCTCGCGAAAACTTTCTGGCGACTGTTCTGTTCTGCCCATTGGTCCGTGCTTTGCCCCTCACTGAAGTTACGTGCTGGAAGGTTTGCCAAGTTCGCGTGATGTTCAGTCGTTCTGCTTTCAGTGCAATGGACAGGAAGGATGCGGTGAAAGAATCCATTCGGTCAAAGGCGTGTTTTATTCGCAACGGCACGTTCTCTGGTGTGAGCGCTTGTCTGTTGCCATCGAATCTGTCTATAAGTCAGGGGCGCGCAAGCTTGTTCAATGGAAGAGTCATTTGCAGAAAACAAAATATCAGCGAGCCGCAAAACAAGTTCATAGTTTAAATGTAAATACGGTAAAGATTGCAGGTTTTACACAAAATGACCTACAATAGAAGCACAACAAACGCATAAAATTATCAATAGTGGGTTTTTCTTTGGTTTGCTAGTCTTAGAAAATCTGGACAATATATTGTTACAGTTGTGCGCATAAATTCCAAGTGTTCATTTGTTAGAGTGGCAGAATGTCGATCTTACGAACTTCATATACCAAGAATAAAAATTTACAGCAATATCTCATGCTAAACACAGAAATAAGTCGCAGAACTTTCTGGAACCTGTCACCAGATCTCAACTATACAGTGGCATTGACTGAAATTTTTTAGAGCCAGATTTTGGGTTTCGGTCAGTTTCATTTCTACAGCAAACAAGATTGTAACAAATGGATGGCGAACTGGGCAGCATCACTGACTACATTAACGTTGAATGGAGATTTACAAGAAATGTAAGCGTGTTTTTACTCCTGTAAATGGTCAAATCTGGCCTGGAACTCCTCTAGTAGTCTTGCAATGTATTTTTTGTATTCTTCCACTTCGTGGTCTGCAGTTGTCTCTTCGCGAAAAGCATTCGTTCTCATTCTGACATATGGGAAAATGGCAATGTTTTTGACATGTCTCTGGAACATTTTAATCTGGAAATGTAAGCATGGGCGTCGGAACGATTTTTTCCAGGGGGGCCAGTAGGGGATTTTCCTAAAATTTTTTCCAGGGGGGGGACAAAAGTGGTGAAATTTTGTTTTTACCCCTCGAAATTGAAAAAACAACCTTTTTTTGCTCATGATTTCAAAATCCAGTGTGGGGGCAAGGCCTCCCTTCCGACGCCCATGAACGTAAGTATCCTACCTTGAGCTTCAGTCTTCGTTGTGACATCGCGTAGACTCCCTATCGGCAGTCTTCCATCGCAACAAGCTAAACGTGAGCTGAAAGTCAACTACAACAACGAAACCCTGCCTTTTTGCTCCGAGCCGAAATACCTCGGAATAACGTTGGACAGGTCGCTCACGTACCGCCGACACCTCGAGTCCCTTCGCAAAAAGTTGACATCACGGGTCGCACTCTTGAGGCGGATTGCTGGGGCAACAATGTTGAGAACAGCCACCTCAGGCCTGGTACATTCAACCGCAGAATACTACGCTCCTGCCTGGTGCCGTAGTGCTCACACCTGCCTCATTGGTCCTGTCATCAAAGACGTCTTGCGAACAGTGACTGGATGCCTGCGTCCTACACCAGCGGATAATCTTCTTATCCTCATGAGCATCCAACCTGCTGAGCTTCGTCGCAAAAGACTCGGCGCTCACTTGTCCATCGAGTGGGATGCACGGCATCTCAAATCGATCAGTTAATCTGACAACAAAAGTGCTGCGCTCTGGGCGGATCACCGATCAAATGCGGAATGGTTGCAGAACACTGTCTATGGAAAGAGATCCTTTCTCAGCAAAGAANCAGACACTTTAAGATCTTACAGAGTATATATTTCGCCTACGATGTAGGCATCATCAGCTCTTGGTTGCAGGACACTACGAGACTCCGGTACTTTCATCCCCGACCTTGGCACCCACTCTCTCGGAATGGCCCTGCCAAGAACAGCGCGGGTCCGGTTTAACCGCCTCATTGTTTATCAGCCAAGAAAGCGGCAATCATGCAAACTGTTTTTTGCATGATCGGCAGCACTAGCCTTCACTTAACGACACAGTTCCTGCCTGGTCTGCTATATCTACAAGTAATCTTACTTATTAGACTAAACATTTTATTAATTGACAGTTAGTAAACGAGACAGCGAAAATACAACGATCCAATACATATCAGCTGGTCCGAAACATCTTACTAACTATTAACTAGAAAGGCTCAACGTCAAATCCTTTTCAAAACAAAAATAAAAGCATGTTGCTCAATGCTCGCCATTGAAGCATAGTCGGTGATTGGCAGCACAGAGAAATGCTTGCACGCAAACCAGAGCCTGCCGACATTGTCTACTCTATACCGAAGCAACGCGGTCAACTCAATACGCGCCACAACATGTCGGAAACAGGGAGCAGCAGCAACTTGCTTATCAT
>JGI24159J19872_10012171_pt1 | contig 11238 bp, 4 predicted proteins | sample Ectturendosymbi4_FD_19872 | JGI IMG/M metagenome (IMG submission 19872) | reverse complement strand
TGTCCTACAAACCATTAGTTTATGGTTACAGTACATCAGAGGGTGATTTTCAAAGGTACGGTGAGAGCATTTGTATTGAACTCATTGTTTTCATGACTCATACTTCTTTTCATGAAGAGCTATTTGTTGTTGTTTTTTTCAACTAATACTTCTTTTTTATCAAAAACTAATTTTTTGGCTGTTATCACAGATAAACGATATCACGTTTGCCGGACTCGCTAAAGCTTTATGAAAACGTGAGCCAAATAAAAATCATCTTTTTGAGCAGATCAGCGAACAACTTACTGAGGCTCCTCTTCCGTCATAACTATGTCGAGACATCAGCTTCCGGCGTTGCACAACTTCATCGTGCGTCAGTGGAAACTTCTTCAAGACAGCGGATAAAGCACGACATCCCTCGTCGGAAATTTGATTCGAAGCGAGAGAAAGAGAAAGCAGGACACGATTCATGCGCAGAGCCTGAGGGCGAATGCATAGAAAAATATTTGTGTTGCGCACCAAGTCATTCGAGATAATATAAGCAGGTTTTTTTAAAGAAAATGTTAGGTACCCGGTTTGGACTTGTAGGGACCCGATTTCTCTGAATCTAGAGACCCGATTTTCTCTGATTCTAGAGACCCGATGATAAGTTTCTCTGATTCTAGGGACCCGAATCGGGTCCCTAAAACGCCTTTAAAAAAACTGACATAAGTCTGAAGCTATATGGTCAAAGTAAACTTCAACCTCCTGGTGATGGTCCATTCATGTACGTTCTCCTGAATAGACTATTACAAAAGACAAATTGTTTTCCAAATAGGCAAAACACTAATCCAGCTAGGATAATAAACGAGAAACAGCAGCGTTTTGAAACGCAATGCCAAAACCCCATCATCAGACTGCGCATGTAACAGTCAAATCGTATGTTGCTGGAGTCGAAATGTATTAACGCCTGTTGTGAGCCTTGGCAGAATAAAAAACAACTTTGTCAAACAAAGTTGTTTTTTATTCTTGTAATCAGAAATACCGGGCCTGAGCAGCTGAGTCTAAACAAACGGCAAACGCTGAAAAGAAACACAATGCTTATCAGAGAAACGAACGAAGAAGCAAAGCAGCATCAAACACTACACGGGCAGAGACGCCACAAACCATGAACAACACAGAAATGAAACCTCCACGCATCGAGAGATATTGTGCACGCACGTTGTGACTCTTAAACATTACAACGCTACATATAACCGAATCGCTTGGTAGGTGCTCGCTTAAAAATGCTATGTCCCTACTTAAGAAAAGAAAGGCATTGAACAAAGAAAAACAGTTTTCGATGATAATACGCAAAAGGAGCATTGCCAAATTTTACACACAGATGGGTAAATATTGATGACCTTTTTTCAGAACCAATGCTCGTCGCCTAAGCAACGCCACTGCAACAAAAAGAACAACAAAAACAACCAGGTTTCAGTCAATTTAAGTATGCCTTCAGAAACATGAAAATAAAAAAGCTTCCACGGTCAATTTTATCACCTGAGCAATGTGAACGGCACCCTTATCGCCAATATGATTGAAGCTTAAATTCAATGTGCTGAGATAACGGTTCTGCGACCGAGTTCCTCCGAGACACATGCTTAAAAGCTCGGCTCCTTTGTCCGTAATTTTGTTATTGCGTAGAGACAGATGTTGCAATCTGTAAACTGAACTATGGTTAAACGCTCCGGCAAAATGGCAGTACAACAACACACAAAACACATCGAGTAAAAGTAAAAGTGGTGTAAAGTCAGCGACAAGTTTTGCAAAAGTAAACTTCAAGGTCGCAAGCTTTTCGAATCTTGTGCGCTTACCAAAGCCTTTCACTACCGGGATTTGCCCAATTTGGGCGAGCCATAACTCACCAGCCGACTGTGCTGGAGAGCTGTTCAAATCCTCGAAAGATGCGGAAAGTCTTGAAGTTTCGATTTTTAAAAAATTGCAAAGATTTGGATCTCAATTTTTTTGTGGGTGACGTCACAATAGAGGTAGGTTTAATTTTTTTGGACCACGTCATCGGACCCTGCGCTTCAACCCCAAGGTAATTTTTTGTTTCTTCTTTTTTTAAACTGTTCGAAAATCTGCATCTATAGAGCCCTCAATTGGCCTTCTAACGTTTTGTGGTGGACAAGTTATGACCTAAAAATCACAAAACCCGGATAATAAATAAACAAAAATTGCTTAAATCTCCTAGGGGATTAATTAATTGGTTTGTTTTTTTAGGCCATTACTTTTGAACCACAGACGCTAGAAAGGCAATCAAGGGCTCTAAAGACTCGGATTTTAGCCTAGTTTCCAAAAAACACTTGAGTCAAAAGAGTGGATCTTTGTGTTGGGGCTCAGGGCCCTGTAACCTGATCCAAAATGGCCTAAAACCTACCATATTTATGACGTCACCCACAAAAAACTTTCCAATTTCTTATTTAATCGAAACTACAAGACTTGCCGAATCCTTAGAGGGTTTGAACAACTCTCTAGCTCAATCGGCTGGCGAAAAGTTCTGCAAAAAAAGTGGCGCGTGCGGTAGTTAAAGGGTTTTAATAGCAGGAAATTTAGGCTTGTTTGAAGACAGTTTAAACGAGAACTTACGGGCATTCGGCGATGAGAACATGGTAAGGTTCCGTTGACTGGATAGGATTTCCATCAAGAACAAGTGTTTTAAGACTCGGGAGGTTAGGAAGAAGCATGGCCAACGACTTGACAGTGTTCTCATTCAAACCTGCATTCCAGAAGCTGAACGAAAGAAAAAAAGCTTAGATTAGAAGAATTGTAAAAATGGGGCATTATCTCATTTGTATAGACGAGGCGGACATACAAAAAGATTTTATCACATAGCCATAGAAATATATATGTCAAGGAAAACTATTCTTGAAGAGAGATTCGAATCCTAGATTTGGTACAAACTGTGAAAGGTACCTAGCAATGAGGGTAGGGTGCTTTTTTTCCGAAAGCCAAAGCTGTTAGGTATCAACAACGCACGAATATTAAGGTAGTTATAAATAGGTTTATGCAAATGTTTTTCGAAAACTTTTGAAAGAGACGGCAACCACGGGATAGGTTGGTGGTTTTGAACAACTCTTTGAAATTGCAACAACGGGATAGGTCGTACCAAGACCTTAAAAATTAAAACTTGCTTCAGTCTGGCCAAGCGCTCGGCATGATGACTGTAGCAGGGAAACTCTCCAATCCGGATGCAATCTTCGTCGGAGTCCGGTCGTGTTGCCTCTTGCCTTCCCATCGGAACAACTTCGCCGAAGACCAAGTGCGTATGGTCGAGAAATGGGCGATCTCTTCAACACCCAAGACAAATCCCTGCCCCGGCGATAGTCGAAGGCACTCGAAGGACAATTGTTGTACTGTTACTGTGTGTGTGCAGCCACTTGTACTCGCAACTGTTTTGTGTAAGTTCTCGTGTCTTCGCCGTTAAGATTGTCGTAAACGCGACGGCAAGGGCCATGTGTATTAGTGTACCAGCAGTTTTCCAAGCTGCGTGGAATACCTCAGAATAAAATTAGAGCGAAAAGGAAGCTGGAGCGAGTAGCAAATTTTAAGAATCAGATTAGGTAAGTTGGCAAAACCTTTGCACTTATTAAGACTTATTTGAAAAGGCTCAAAGGTAGGAAGGAGTAAGCGGCGATCAGTAAGGAACTCAAAAGGCGGTAAATTACGTTCATCATTAGCTGGAGAATTTGAAATCGAAGCAAAGTAGTCATTGAAAAATTACACTTAACACATTCGTCATGTACAGCTCTTCCATTTAGGCCTTCGGGTCAATGGGTAGCAATGAAAGTTTTTTGGTTTCCAGTGTTGATTTAAGAGATTCCAGTAATCGGGACGAGAGGTTCCAGTTATATTAAGTTTGCTTTGTTTAGATAATTTGATATTGCGTTGAGTTATTTTTCTAGACTTATTATACAGAAGTTTCTGATTGATGTTGTATTTTTACGCAAACGTTGGTAACAGCGAGATTGCTTGCAAATCTCTGAGTTTGTGATTAAACCAAGGCTTATTTTTGTAGAAGGTGAATCAATACTTTCAAGTGTTTGGCTTATAACGTCTGTAATACTAAGTAGATCACAGTCAACATTTGGCTGAATTCGTGATATAAACCCCATGAAATTGCACACAGAGAATCATTCAAATCTGAAAAATTGCCGTTTGCATAATCCTATGCAATAACTGGTTCAGATAGTGAGCAAGGCTGAAGTTAAATATTGAAGTCAATAAAAATGGGGTTATGATCTAAATCGCTGATAGGGTAGAGAGAGAACGGAAGATGTATTCGTTAAAGACCAGTAAAGAATCTTACATTCGCGAGTAGGAGTGTCAATAAATTGCAGAAGGCCGATAGCTGACAAGGTGCGAAAAAGGTTAATCTGAAGCTAAATAGGTTTGCCAACAGATTGATAGTTAAAAGCATCAATTAGCAAAACACAGCAATCAGGATCAACGAGAAATGACTCTATAAAAGTGGATAGGGAATCCATAAACGTTTGCTTAAAGACAGAGTGGGTATCCAGCGGAGGGTACCATACTCTTGTTTGAAATAATTACTCTTTTTTTCATCAAAGTCGCCGGAGATTCCGGTGGTTTGTACACTTCCTTCATGTGCCCATAGCCCACGACCTGGTCACATGCCCACAAGGAAGCATGCCTTATAAACTATTCTCAGTCCAATTAATTTAGCGCAAAAATGCTTTAGGATGTCCTTTTAGCGTGAGTGAGCTACGAAACAATGCAAAGATATTACGACAAACAGAAACGGAGACAATTAAAATGAAATATTATCATTGCTCACACGCGAGATTGCCAAATGCGAAGAAAGGGAGAAGATAGTCATGGTCAGAAGTTTTTCAGAATGCATTTTTTTATTTCCAAAAAACGAGTCTTTGCACTTATTTTCTGAAATCACAGCACCAAACTTTTTGAAAACATTGGCAACCTTTTGTTTCATCACTTGCAGTCTCCAAGAAATCGATCGCCATCAATGTTTTAGGGCAATGTCGTTTCGACACAAGGTTAGCTGGCACGGCATGAGAACTGTGAACCCGCTAAGACGTGTGATATCTGTATTTCTCATAAGCAGTACCAGGCGCAATAACCATTTCACCCTGGTCATGAAAGTCCACGTAGAGTAGAAACTCCAGGCCAAGAACTACTTCGAATTATCTAGCACTTGTCCGGTGTGTTCTTAATCTGCTTTCCGTTATGTATTACATACCGCGATTAACCCCGTTGATAACCACTTGATTTGAGTACGTTCATTGAATCTACTATAGAAAGAACACGCATCTTCCTCAAGTGTCTGCAAGCGAACGTGACGGGTGCGGAACAAAAACTACAGGTTACAGTACGTATACACGATCCCGGAGACTTCAAACTAAATACTTCGTCTGTAAAAACAAATACCGTTACCATTTTTAATTACAAATGAAAAATACAGACTGACTTGAGGCATTGTAAACGATCCAGTCCACACTGTCTGAGAACTGATAGAACTTTCTCTTCTATTTTCCAGCTCCTCACGAAAATTTCCTTGGCATGGTAAATTGTGGTCTGTTTTGTATCTTCTGGATCGAACTCAACCTAAAAAATATACGATGTGACTCAAGCCTGAAACCAACACATGCATTCCAATGCTGAATGACACTCGCTGCTAATTTGCTTATACTAGCTGCGGAAATTTCATTATCAAAGATGCATAAGAAAAACAAATGTAGTCAATCCGTTCGTCTCGAAGCATTATATTTGTTGATTTGTTAACTAATTAAACGTTTCTTTCCCTTAACGTAATGGTCTACAAGTTTACTTTGTCGGCTTGACTCACTTTTCACGAACGCTTTCCCTCTCAGGAGTGTCGCAGGGCATTAGCACTAGGAAGTCTCGATATACTTCACGGTCAACAGCAACTTGGAATATTTCTGCTGGCTCCGCACAAAGGCGGGATCAAGCAAGGTCAGAGATGTAATCACGTCACCTGGTGCATGGTCAAACTTTTGGACCATTTTCCCGTGAGCTGATCCAACAGAACCGCCTCGACAATCGTTCCTGGGGCACTCCGGTCAGCTGTGAAATTCGTGAAGCCCTAAATGTCCAGTCATTTCTCTGAATGGAGAGATCCCAGCTACGTTGGTTCGGCCATGTGACCAGGAAAGATTGGCGAGACAAGTCCTGCTGACTACATCCAAGGGAAAGCGGCTCAACGTTCGACCAAGGACCAGGTGGCGTGATAACATCTGCGACATTACTTGGTCTCGTCTAGGTGTGGAGCCAGCAGAACTATCATAAATTGCTGAAAACCATGAGGTATTTTGAGTCCTCCAGGGGCTGCTGTCCCCATGACACTCCTAGACGAAAAGTGGGTGTGAAAATGAATGAACTTTTGCCAAAATAGGCGGTGCCATGGGAAGGCATTGCTGAAGGCACATATGCGTAAGAAATGCCTTGCATTGAATGTCTTACATGAGCAGATATGCACCAATTACTACACCTGAAAAAATGAAACGATATGTTGCGCTGTCACTTTTCTCAACTGGATAGAGTGAATGATATTTTAGACCCTTCGGCTGCATAATCGTCTTTATCAGCTTTAATCATCTACTATTTCTCGCATGGGCGTCGAAAGGATTTTTTTCCAGGGGGGCCAGTAGTGGATTTTCTAGGGGTAGCCAAAAAGATTTTTTTGGTGGGGGGGAAAGTGGTAAAAATTTCATTTTACCCACTCGAAACCAAGAAAACAACCTTATTTTACTAAAAAATCAATGGAAATATGACCAATCTCAAAACTCAGGTGGTCATGGCTCTCCGCCAACGCCCATGATTTCTCGTAGGCCCCCAAAAATAAAATCCCTCAATGAAGCAACGCAAGCTGGTCTTGCCCTCATTGCTTATGATGCGCAAACGGTATGCTCTTTTCAGGAGAAAATTTGTTTCAGCAGTATATTCCACTAAGCATAAAGCAAATTCCGCTAGTTTGTGCTATCGGGCATTTTAATGCTAAGTTTAGAAAACTTCACGTTAAAATTAAAGAGAGGAACAAAAACTGTTCCGAATCTTGTGCATCTAAGATAAGTTCTTGCAAAAATGAATGTATCAATTGCTTGCAATAATCATTTTTAAATTCGTATGTCCAAAATCAAACAACAAAGTGCAAAGTTACCTGAATAGTTGGACGATACACGGACAAATTGTCAATAAGTGTGTACGTTGTTGGCGGTGCATTTTCATCTGCAGTTTCACTAGCTTCCTCCTCTATAACAAAATGTCACGAACTTAACAACTAAATTAAAACGCTGACCCACAAAATTACTCGCAGCAAGATTCCAATATCATATAGAATCTGGAACGCTCTTCATAAAAAAGAAAACTGTCCCAAGCTTGGACCCACTGTTTCCTACAGGTACTTCTTAGTGTTAGTGTAGGCTTACTGCGCAAAAACAGTTTAATTGCTGAGTGTGTTCTATATCAGCGTGGTCCATCTGCTTTTGACGTACGGGACATTTTGCAAAAACGTAACAACTTGCGAGCCATTTCCAATGAAACGATAGATGAAACAACAGATTCACAAGATTTGAAATTATTCCACAATACCAAAACAGTAAAGCAATTTATTACAGGTCTCTATCAGTGGGATGCATTTGGTCGAAGCTTTTCTGACGCTATCGTTCCTCTATTAGTATCAGCGGTAGAAAGTCGGAGACTATCGTCCAGTGTTTATAGTCTACCATTCGATTTTTGTTTTTAAATATGACTTACTCCGTCGTCGAAAATGTACGTACGCTCACACACCAAGCCTCGAGTGCAATTTTAATGCGAAATCTTTCAGTTCGGGATATCTATCTTTGCTGAGCAAGTTCCAGAAGCTCTCTACAGTCTCCAACACCGTTTGTATTCTGCATTTTTTGAAAAAANGTTGTGCTTGTTCTAATAAAAATTGCCTATTGCAGGGATGGGCGATNAATTTGACTCGAGGACCACTTTGAGAAGGCCGCGTTTAGTGGATATATAGACAGATTCATTTGACGGTACTGAGTTCATTTCGCCAGACTGACTCTTCAAGACAACGAACGCCGAAGCTGAACCATCGCCAGCAAGTCTTCAATAGGGGGCTTTACATTTGTGCCGGGGGGCTTGAAATTCTAAAATTTGACAAATACTACACTTATGTATAGTGTTTCATATTTCAATTTGGGGGTGTAAGCGCACCAAAGCCCCCCCGTGGCGACGGGAATGCGCCGGGGCTCCGAAAAACACAGAGGTTATCCAGTAAGGTGTCCGCGCGCATGGCCGACCTTCTAATTTGATCGTAAAATAATAAATAAAACAAAAACAATAATGTTACACAGAAAAGCCATTGTGCATTGTTCTTGTGCAAATGCAGCGCAAGCAATTCAGTGAGACAAATGTAGCCTCACACGCTTTTCAACAAATTTCAGATTTGAAGGTTTTTCCTGAATGCTTCCGCGGGCAACTGAAAACGCTGAGGAGGGTCACATGCGGCCCGCGGCCTTGTAGTTGGATCATACTGTTCTATATCATTCAGCATACACATGTGATTTTCCTTAAGAGTAGCCGCGAGCCAGTGAAACAATCATTAAAACAACCTGAAGTCTAAAGTCGCATGAAGAAGTTTACCTTGCATATACAATATACATCAACAATTGATGAACACATTACATTGACCATCCAAAATGCATACATCAGCTAAAGACACACCACTGTAAGCTACCATTGAATAATTGAAAACAAAAACAAGCAGTGAAATAAAAGTTTTAAATGTTCCTAATCTATAGATGTTTGTTGCTAGTCTACAGACGCAATGCAGATGCAAGTCAAGATCAAAACACAGCTGTACTACCACGAAATTTTAAAAATATATGTATACATATACTGTATATGTTTTTCAGCACCTGGTGAAGTTTTTGCCTCATCCAACGCCGGAGTACCTGGTCGTTTAGCTCGTGGACGTATCACAGGCAAATGCTCTTTATTTAAACCTGCTCTTTGCCACAGTTCTGAAAAATCATCACTGAAGTTGCCAGTACATGTGTACGGTTCAGGAGTTGCTGAAATGTAATACAGTAGACAACGTACAGCTTAATGGTTCAACAATAATAACATCACTTGCATCCTAAAAGGTAGATTTCGGTGCAACATTTTTCACATGGATTTTGTCAGATCTTAACAAGGTTCAATGTGCCAGATGAGATAAAATCTTTTGTACAGAGCAAACACGGTTACAGCCAGGATTGCGGAGTCGGTGTCGGAGGTTTTTGGGTGGAGTCGGATTCCTAACAACAATAGGAGTCGGAATCGGATCTTTATGTCCGACCCCGACGCCGGAAGTCCAACTGGATCATTTTTTTACATCACACTCCCAAGTTAGGCATTCCTGTTGAAATGGTACAATTTCTTTTGCAACTTTTCTTGAAACAGAATTCTTGCTGTTTACCACGATTTCCACTGAGTGATAGTTGCTACGAAATTTGTTGACAGCCAAACTTCATTCACTTTATGCTAAGGAGTCAGAGTCGGTAGACGGAAAATTGGGAAAGGTCGGATTCGGAGTTATAAATTTTTGGAAAGGTCGGAGTTGTAGTCGGAGTGGGACATTTGACCTCCGACTCCGCAACCCTGGTTACATCTGTGGAAAAATGTTTGCACTTGCACCCACTGGATACAGGTAGTGCTGTTTAGAAATTTTTCCTGATCACCTGCATTAATGAACTGTTTGGTGCGGGTATTGAGCAGGAAAGATATTATCTTGTGTTTTGCCATAAAACCAGGTTGTTCACTTTTCTAACTTTTCATATTTTCAGACTCTACTTCAATTTCATTTAAGAAATTCAGGCATTAGCTTAAGTCACTTGCAATTGGTTGGATTCAGGATTTGAACTTAAATCCATCACTATCCAACTTGACCTTCAACTTACTTTTCAGCAGGCGCGTAGCCAGAGGGGGGCAATTGCCCCCCACAATTCTGAAAGTTGCACTAAAAATTTTCAGGTTATTCAAGCTTTTTATGTGTAAGTCAAACAAATAGGCTATTTCAGTGCAAATCAACGAAGCTGTTTAAGGAACCTATCCAGCTTCAACTTTTAGTCAATCCTGATCGAAACAGTAGGCCTATGGTTTATCAATTGTACATGAATAATTAAACGTTGTGCATAGTGTAAATGCTAGAGAATTAGAGAATCACGGCTGACATTTACCTGAGGCCTAAGCTCTGTGTGGATGTTGCTGACAATTAAAATACAAACTTGTATCTAAGCGCTAGTAATCACTAACCGAACGTTAAAGAACAAGTAGCGTAACTCTTTTCACAGCTGTTTCTGGCGCACCAGTTTGCTGTATCTCTTATCACCATGACATTTCAACAAGGGTAGGGCATCCGGAACTCGAATTTCAGGCTCCAGCTCCAGTTCCAGGCGTCTACATTTTTGGCTTCAACTCCAACATCTAGAAAGTTTTGGCTCCAACATCTAGAAAGTTTTGGCTCCAGATCCAACATCTAAAGTTTTTGACTCCGGCGCCGGCTCCAGAACGATTTGTTCTACTGAAAACTAAAAACATTGTATTATTTGTACAAGTCGCTTGTCCCACAAATTTATTCTGTGGAACAGGAACCCAAATTTCAGGCTCCGGCTCTACCATCCAAACTTTTGGCTCTCGCTCCAGCCACCCAAAATTGCTTGGGCTCCGGCTCCACAACCCTGATTTCAACACCATCGTAAAAATTCCTCTCTGATAAATCTGGCGTGCTACAAATAGTCTACCCTTGTCTGCAGCATCAACCGTAGCTTTAAATACACATCGCACATTTTTGTTTTTGTACAGTTTTGAACTAAATGCGTGATTGTGGTGGTGATACATGTTTTATAGGCTATCCTTGAAGCTCAAACTTTGGCTAAGAAGCAATCCAGTTTCCAAGTCTTTTTTTACGCAACTAGGCCATAGACCTTGTTTAGCAACAATTCATTCTAGATATTTGTTTGTGATGATTAAACATGTACTGTGACGGTTCAGTCACAACCGCACGGAGCTTTGACGTTTTCGTCAATGGTTTCGCATAACTTGCCGGCGAGTGAAAATTATTTTTGTCAAGTACTCGAGTCCGGACCTGCACATAGCCCGAAAGTGTTACAACTTTCATCTGTGTACTTTCCACGATGGGTGTAAGCAAGGAATCGATCAGCAAATTTTTAATAGGAAATCGATTTCACGTAAAATTACGCATCC
>JGI24159J19872_10012169_pt1 | contig 11238 bp, 7 predicted proteins | sample Ectturendosymbi4_FD_19872 | JGI IMG/M metagenome (IMG submission 19872) | reverse complement strand
GCCAAATATCATCAAAACAACACACTGTCTTGCGGCAATGTCGATTAAAGATCACTTAATAAAATTAACAATGTGGTGACAGGGGGCCCAAAAACTTCGAACTGACCGGCCAGGGGGGGCGGCCGCCCCCCCGTCAGTTTCGCCACTTGCCACACTTCATGTTAATTTGTACTGGCATGCTCCCGAAAAACTGCTTTGACGATTGAGCAATTAAAATGTGCACATGTACTTTTCTATTGTACTTTTCAAAATCATATCCATGTGCCTACTGCTAAGGTGTTGGACCGGGTTAAAAGATTCGATCGACGACTGCACAGAAAAAAACGAATTAACAATTTTTTGGATCTATAGAGTAGTGGTATAAAATAACAGCGGCTTTGTCACAAAATTCTGATAAAGATATTTCAAATCGATATTACACTTTGATACCTCTGAGCCCGACAAGATCCACCTCTCGTCTCTGCTTGCGTCAACGCCGGTGATCCAGCCGTCATGACCCTTCGTGAAACAACGCGTAACGGAAAAATTGCTTAAACGTAAGTGAACAGACGGCAACAATCAGGAGGTGCAAGTAACTGGATTTATAGACACAAGGAGACGCACACATTAACAGCTTCACAGTGCGCCAAGGTTTGAAAAGCAAATTTATTTTTTCCACAAAAGTGCATAAAAAATTTCTCTCCGCGACTCAATACCTTCAACACAAGTTTTCGGCTCTTGTTTGCAACCTCCCAAACAACAACAGCTTTGTCGTAACCTCCCGAGATCAAGTTCTGAGCTGTGTAAACATCAACATTCATCGTTTACGGTTTGGATATGACACCAACAAAAACCATTTAACCGTGCGTAAAATATTCGAAAAAGTTGATCTTGCTTCTGAAAGTTGGTAGATAGAAGGGTTATCTGGAGTAAAGTGCATTAGGTTCTGCTTCGAAGCATTTTGAAACTGATGCCAATCAACATAAGATCGACACAAATAGCAAATCAATTGGATTTATTTTCAATAATTTCTGGAATGCCTAATACGCACCTCTATTTAATGTGTTTAGAAAAATATCACAGAAAAAAGCATTTGATCAGACAGAGCGATCTGCGTAAACCTGCTGACAACGCCATACCTAAATTTTTTCTTGAAACAATAGCACTACAACGTTGCATTTCTTCTTAGTACCTTTGACCCACGCTCACGAATTATACTCGACGCTTCAAGTGGAATCAGGATTGAATCTCGAAGCGTTGCTTTGGCAACGTTACTAAAAAATGACCACATTCAAAATATCAAAGCTTTTGACGTTCAGCGCAAGCGTGCTTCAAGAAATCCTATTGACAACTGCTTTCTGGAACACCTATGTTTTTACCATAAGGTAGGCGTGTAAAACAACTTTCCAGTTTCTACAACGCCACGCCGCACAATTTTTGGTTTTGATTAAAAAAAAACACAATACTTGGGCCTACCGGATGGCACACTCCACGTGCAGTTTCGCAGAGATCACAGATGTGGCGTAAGTGCTTTATTCACAAACACCTGAGGACACTCGACAATGTTTTAGAAATCTGCAGGTTTCAAACGACAGCTTTTATTAAAGGTGTGCTTTCGTGATTTGCTGTTCAAACAGCAATTAAAACGGCTTTGAAATCCACAATGACGTGATATCATCCAGGTACACTGACTTGATCTTTTGAATTTGATATAACAAAAGCGGTAAATTTAACAATAAGTAATCACAGGTGGCATTGTCTTGTTAATAAGCAGAATCCCATGTACGATCGTTTTCATCATTTTTTATTCTTCCCTGTACTGTGACGACTTGAAGAGCACATGACCTCTTGTCTGCAGTAAATTACGACTGTGCTTTTCACACGTTTTGTTGACCGTCCTTGAGACTATGACGATTCTCGTGCGTTCGTTCTCACACAGTTCGGCGGATTAGAGAAACTTGCCACTCACGAAAGTACGTCATTTTCTATGTATGAGGTAATAAATTCACTGCTTTCAGCTGGTTAACAACGATTAGATCAAGTCATACGTGAGTTTTGAAAACCGCCGCAGCATCATAAAAGCTTACTGTGATTTTGTGCGCAATGCCAATGATTTCTACGTAGAATCTGCTTTGTCGGACAGTGCATGTCAGCAAGTGCAATGCGACTCGAGTTCACGGAAACTAATCGCCTGCTTGCAGTTGGAATGAAACGCTTTGAAACAAATCACGCATAAGTTGGAATTATGCTTATCATATCAAAGCCGCGTTTGAGAAAAAAATAGCATTTTCATGTGATAGGTACCGCAGCAAGCTTACAGTGCTTGAAGAAATCGCTGGCAACGCGTGAAATCTGCGTTTTGCCGGTACTGTTCAGGTGAGCGCTCTTTGCGAAGAAGCGTAGATGCAAGTAACTGAGTGGCCTTGGATTGATAACGCAACCTTTCCGAACCTTTCGACTCTGGTTTTATTTTCCATACATGACGTGGCGCAAAACTGCGATCGAACTTCCTACTGTTTTAGATTGGTCAGTTTACAAACTTTAGGAAGAAAAAGTTACCCATGAAATGATCTTCACGAGTGACATCACACATAACAAGGTAAACATATTGGGAGAAACAAGAGCAGTAAAACACTAACTTCCGTGGCGCCAAAAATGCTTTTAAATATAGCTACGTTTTGAGTTTAAGCTAAAGCACTTCTGGTTTCCAGACTGCTCCGTGTACCCTGGCATGTTGATTTCGTAGCAGCTGCTGTTTACAGTAAAAGATTTTGCATTCCACGGAGTTTTCAACAGATGAGCGCGCAGTTACAAAGAAAAAAAGTAATGATCATTGCAATCTTTTTGAGGAATATATTTCGAGTTTGTTATTACAATCTCTGTCGTGATCTAAAATCATCACTGTGTTCGCCCCCTCAATATCATGGCAGGAAGTTGTACGTAAACAGTTTTCGCCATAGATGCAAGGGTAAGGAAAAGAGTTTGTCACTTGTTCTTTAAAACCTAATTGCTATTGTAAAGACGCTATCACGTGACAAACATGCGTCAGTTCGACCACTAAAATTTTCAAAAAATAACAAAACCGAAAAATGAAGCAACGCACATTGGATAAAAATGTCGTATTTTGCTCATCCATTCAGCAGCGATTCACTATAAACAAACCCAACACAACGCCATCCAGAGAAAACTTGAACTTTTTGTCAAACACGTCTTGTACGGCTACAATTCATTAAAACTCTTCCTTCTGAGTGAGCATTTATACTGCAGTTGTAATTAAAAAAGGTGCGGTGGCCCAGTTAGCAATCTGCTGCCCATACCGGAAGATTACTCAGCGCAAGAAATCGATTCACACATCTTCCATCTACATCCGCATACCACTGAAAGTGAACTTGCAGCAACTGACCGATCCTTCGTGGCCGTTCATCAAGCGAGAAGGGCCTTGTGACCTGAAATAAATCGTGCATTACACAAAACGGCCGCACATCGTTTGCTGCTGGAAATAGCGGTAGGCTGGCGAACCGGCGCTGATTTTAATCGTTGTATTTCGGCAAAAAAACATATCACGCGTAAAATTCTTCAATGCAAACCGGTGAAATATTGCCAAGAAAACAAGCCGTGAGTTCGGTATAGAGTGAAACGTCAAAGTCTTGCTCATGTTTGCGATTAGTGATTTTGTTTAAATCATTGAATTTTGCGTTGGTTCTTATGGTAAAAATACATCAGATGGTATTAAAAATGAACTGAAACAAAACTTAACCCTTGCTCAAAATGTATGAAAAGAAAGTTTATATTAAACTGGCTTTATAGTGTACTCCATTTCGAGTGTCACAAGTGGCCTGCCAATCTCCGTACACTCGGCGCCGTGGGCCGAAAACACTCTGGGCCGTGGTCCGAAAAATGCACGAAAAAATACATTGAACGAGTGCCACAACTTCAATCGGCCATCTCAGTGGTAAACAATTACAATGTTTGGTGTTTGCTCGAGACGTATTTGACCGACACAGAATTCGTTGCTGCAGCGATACGGGCCTGATTTCAATGCTTACGGGGTACGACTATGACCGGAACGGCTTGCCAGCCTTCAATTATGTGCAGCAAGTAGGTAATTATGCTTTGGGTCAAAGCTAATCCGGTGATCTGAAGCGTGTCTATTAACGGTTACACAAGCGCCGTTTCAATCACTTTTTGACATCCACTCATTTAGCTATGCAGTGAAAGAATTCGTCCTGCGTGTGAATCATCAACATAAAAGCGCCTTCATGCGACCGATTACGTAGTTGAGAAAGAACCGTTAAGAAAGTCTGCGGTGAGCATGACTTAAGCGGAGGAAATGAGATTCTATCCGTGAACAAAGAGGCGCTTTTGTAAAAACTGGCTTTAAATGCTTGAATCGTGTAACCGTCCCAAGTGACAAAAATAAATGAAAATTTTTTCTCGTGAACATAAAAAATTCTAGTTGAGTTGGCCTGAACCTTTGTCTACGTGCATTGAAAACCGCTATTTGATAAATGTGAAACAAACTTAAATTTGAAGCATATCTTTCTAACTTGCCATTGTTTATCTAAATGATCAATCTTTAGCGACGGTCACTAAATAACTTTGAAGTTCATACTTTGGGAATCTTTTCATCAAAATTTAAAAGTGCAACCTTTCTATGTTTTCAAAAGGATATGCAATTTACACTTCCTAAACCAATATTAACCCGTGTAAATTATATGCTACCTTTGGTATTCCCCATTATCATAATAAACCTTTCTCATGGTACAAACCTTAAACCTCAATATAACACTATCTTACTATTAGGCTAGCGGCGGACCTAACCAGAAAACCACCTAGTCATATCAAGTACCCCGGGAAGATGCAAATATAATTTTAATTCTATTTCTATTCCATGAGTTTGCTAGTTTACTTCATCTTGATTATTTGTGAGTTTTTTGTGTTTGGGTGTTCGTTTCCCGAATAAATGAATGAATAACAGTATTTTCATGACTAGGATACTCGGCCAATCTACACAACCAATGTATTTTTAAAGCAATCTAAAAGTGTATGGCCAAATGTCATTGCATGAACGTAATGACCCGAATTAAAAAACAGAGCTAAACGTTCAGAAGTTTGAAACGCGCTAACACTCGTACCAGTAACGTAATGTAGGTATACTTAAAATGACCGTTTCAAGCTGATTCTTTTAGTTGCTGATTTTTTCCATGCGCTCTGTGGAGCAGCCCTCTCGAAATATATACAAGCTTTGTCGTCGTCGTCGGCTCTCGCTCGTGTCCGAGCACAGGATTGGTCTGCTGTCAGCACTGTGCCATCTGTGGTTGATGACGATGGCGAATGTGACTTTGAAAGCCCAGCACGTGATGGAATAGGCGTGGGCAGTGGTGACATGGAGAGGAGGACGCGGTTCAATCGCGCGTCTTGGTGTGCCAAGCCGCGGTGGACATGCCGATGGCCAAGTGCGTGTGCGCGGCCCTCGCGCAGTCACGACCACCCTTAACAACTTCTAAGAGACTGGCATTCGTCTCCAACTCTGGACACCCTCAAGGCCCAAAGCCGATGGAACTGCAGGTAACGGGGGCAGGCTCGGTAAAGCTGGAAGCCTCTGGCTCGCGACCACACACTAGCGGCTGATCTAAGATGATCGCTGGATCCGGGTCTGGGCTGGCCTATTTAGGATTCCCGCAGCCCACCCCTTATGGGGAGGCCCTTAGAAAAGGTGGGGCAAACATCGGACACCCCAAATCTACCTGGCCAGTTTACCGCGGCTCGCGGATCGCCCTACTAGCAGTCGACCTTCACATGATTATCGCCATAAGCTTTGTATATATTAAGCAACGGGGGGGTAATTACCCAGTGTGGGCAAAGTACAGCTGACGTTTTCCAACAAGAAGCTGTGCAAAAATGAATTATGCCCATTTTGAGCAAGGAACATTTGCAATTTTAATGAGGTAACAAGCGTATTTGCACACATGAAAGAAATTTTGTTGTGAACAGAAGCAGATTCGACCTGCGTGACTCATCTCGGTAATTCGTGGCTTCCACTTGACTTGTCACGGCAAAGCATGTTATGTTCATTGAACACCTCGGAATTTTGAAAAATGTCAGAGCACTGCATTTTCGCGGCAGGTGATCACGATATAGCATAAACTGCAAAATTCCTTGAAACGGCGGTTATTTCAGAAAAAATTGGCAATGAATTTGATCAAGCCTTTGGCCATAAGGCGTCTTTCCAGTACGATGTTGCCTCCTACTGTGGGGTTCACCATCCACCAGGCTGTTGAGTCGGAACTCAAATGTCAAACTCCGGCTCTGACTCCAGCTCTAGGCATATAAAGTTTTTGGCTCCGGATCCAAAATGATTTCGCCTGTAGCGGCTGCAGGCTCGTTGCAGTAAAACCAGAACCCAAAATTCAGAACAAGCGTTTCCGCCGCTATATGTGTCAAATCACGTTGTTTTAACTTTTTTGTGATCGATACTGTGCCGCAGTTTCCAAGGTTTTTCATAATAGAATGTGCCAATTTTGGGTGAATAGATCTTATGTGCAAAAACACATAAATTTCCTAAAAATAACACAAGTTTATGTCTCAACCTAATTTACTTTCTTTGCATGTACATCAGCCGGCTTCGAATACATCATGATATGGATTTGTACAGACCGCCAATACGAGCTACTGGAGTAATTTCGCAAATTTTCACGTTTTTGTCGTGTCTTTTCGATTAATACAAACCGCGTTTTTTATGAGGGTATGTGTTTGTTTCTGAAAAAATAAAATTTTTCGACATACAACAAGTTACTTTTCATGGTCAGGTGAATTTGAGAAGAATTGCTGAGTTGCCGAAAAACGCGCCTGTGCTCCGAAAACGTTTGCGTAAGCCTCGGTTATAGTGGGAACAGTATTTGCCCACTAAGGGCTATGATACCAACGGTGTACATTTTCTCATATACATGAGTAAGGAATTATTTTGGGTATATAGCCAGTATTGCACCGCCTACCATGTCTACGAGTAGTTGTCTGGTTAAATTGGTTGGTTAAGTTGTCTGGTAAATGGTAAAAACGGTTAAATTAGCACACGCTTTGTCATTTAAGACGTTGCACAACATTCTTTGACTTTAAGTAGTTTTTTTTGTTTTTTAGGGACCCGATTCGGGAATTGAAAATCGGGTCTCTAGAATCAGAGAAAATTATCATCGGGTCCCCAGGATCAAAGAAAATCGGGTCCCTGGAATCAGAGAAATCGGGTCCCTGCAGGTCCATCCCGGGTACCTAACATTTTTCTTAAAAAAACTGCTTTAGGTCTAATACAAACTCTGCTTATGCAGGTCTAGACACTCTCGTGGGGTCGTGTCAAGCAACACTGTCTAATCGCACCACGGGCGAAAAATAAATAAACTGTACAAATGTTGAGAAAATGCTTTTGAAATTTTTTAATATACTTTCACAACCTGTGAAAAGCTGCAAGTAGCCCCATTAATGATGCATGAAGTAATTGCTTCTTTAACAATCAACATTGAGAAAAACTATGTGTTCGAAAATTGCAAAGCGACTTGTCGGTTTTCGGTCGGTACTTCGCAACACGGAGTAAACCTTACCTTTAGTGAAAAGTGTGAAAAGTAGCGACGATCCCTAACGACCGTCAGTAAACATTTATTGCTCAAACTCAGATCTGTGCGGCCCGAAGCAAGACCTTAATCCCGCGTTGGACAACCGTTGTCTTAAGCAAAGATTTGCTGGACTCTGATTTGCATCCGCTCAGAATAACTATCGTCCTAATTGTGACAAAGACCAGTTGAAGACAAGCTGTCCAAGTTAAGAGCAGAAAAACAAAGTTCTCGTTGTGACTGGAAATTCTTGACTCATCACAAAAACTAAAGATAAAAATACTTCAATCGCAAGTGTACCACTTTTGAAAACTGAAGACCAGTCATGCCAAGCATACCTAAACATCCCGGTAGATATGTCCCAAATCTGCAATGTTTTGTCCCAAGACGATGTGCACAAATGCCGTTCATTTTCCGAAAAGTCGCAGCTGGAAACAACGTTCTTGTGGCCGCTGCAACACACAGGCATAAATTGTTAGATGCAATACCACACAGCTCACCGGCCAGGCGTTTTCATTGCCGTTAACCCAACGAATCTCTGCGTGTGCTTGGGCAAATTTCTGTGTTTGGATTGCTCCCTTGCATAACCCAGCTGTTGCCCTCAAATGCAGTTTCTATTTCTTAAAACCTGTTTTGCTAAACTTGATGCACAGACGTTTATGATAAAACAATAAATAACGGAGTTTGCAGCAGCACAAAATATTTTTTCCAGTACAATTTCCGTGCATCACATCATCCATTTTGAAACAGTGCCAACCATACCCAAGGTTGCCGATCGTTATACCGAGCCAAAATAACCTAAAGTTCACGAAACAATCCAACAAAATATCCAAAACCCCATAAAATCTCGCTGTAGATTTTCTTTCGAAAAACGTTCGCAATAACAAAAACTCTGGAATCTTGACTAGATCCTGATATTCTGTTTCCACCAACATACATCACTGGTGTAACTGTGTGGCAGGGAGGCAATGCAGTTCCTTAATTCTTTCTAGAAAGAGCGGTGTTCTCCTATTTTTTAATGAATTACTTAAGTATCGAAGGTTTAGCAATCATTTTTGCAAAACCTCGACAATATAGACCATATCTGGTCACATCTTTCTGACGATGCGTTCCCCACGTTTTTCACACGACACCTCTGCATTCATACCTGCTGCAGTTAGCGAGTATTTGGCCCAGGTATTGTGTGAGAAGAAAAAATTATAGCGTTTAAAAATCTGGCTTGGTGCATCGCAATGACAGTTTTCAAGCAGTGTGGTTCGTGAAATGAAATGACAAATAAAACTTATCGAAGCAAAACGGTTAAATATTTTATGACTAAATCTACCAAGAATCGGTTGAAAGTCTCACTGATGACGATTTCAAACAGCTGATTAAAAAATTTTAATTGAACAATTTACTTCTGGAGTGAAAATTATGGCAGAATATTACATTTTTATCGTGCGCTTTTTGCATAAGATGATGGGATGGACGTTCCTAGGAGTGGCTAGATGAAAACTCTACAAACATCTGATTGAGTGCGTTGCACAATAAATACATTGATGCAAATTAGTTTTAATATTGTTGATTAAATATGGCGTACCAAAAGCTTTATTGGAGAATTGCCAATGGTGCTTTTTTGTAGAAACGAGATTTCGCTTAACAGATGAAAGGTTAGCAAACAGCAAGGCACAAGCTTATTTTGATAATATCCTCATACCATGCCAATCTCAGTTTCAAGAGATTTTTTCTTAAATCGTTGCATAACCAGGATCATTATCGGGAAAAAGACATTGCGAAACTTACAGAAAAAAACACTTGCGTACGCAGCCGCACGCTCACAACGCCATAACAGTCAATTTCCCACCTTAACTTGACAGTCGTTTTCTGCGAAACTATGTCCCAAACTTTGGTTGTCTGGTCAATGCTGGTAGTGGCGACTCGCTGTCCGTTTGGTGAAAATTTGCAGCAAAGAGGGGTGCTATCATGATGATCTGATAAAATATAAAGTGTGTGACCACTAATACCACAAAATAAGAGTTGTTATCGCATGGCAGAAGCTTTAGAACATTGGTTTTCAACCTTTTTTATACCGCGGCCCATTATAGCAACTCGCTATAGCCCAACGACCTCCATCTAAAACTCGAATAAAGCAAATATAATACAGCTGTGTACATGAAATATCTACTCGCGACCCCTCCAATAATGGATCACAACTCCTGTGAAAGTAGCGGCCCCAGGTTGAAAACCATTGCTTTAGAATCAAAAAGAACATCTAAAATATATAATCAGGATTACTAAGAAGTTTTCACTATCTGTTTTCTGATCGTAATTCACCTATTATGTCTTCTATTAGTGCTCCACTCCTCATATCCCACAGTTTTAAGACGTTTTCAAAATCAGACACTGTTGTCACTAGGTTTCCATCCTTAGAAATGTCGCAGTAAGTGACAATTCCAACATGCTCTCCTTTCCACAACACACTGCGTTTTTCAACATCTAGCAACTGGGCAGTTTTGTCCCAAGATGAAGTAAGCACTCTGAAAATAAGCATGCAGTTTTGAAAGTTTCAGTATTAAAAAACAGTGTTCTCGATCTTTGTACCAACAAGCATTTTTTATATCTAATATTTCTGCAATCAAGCCCAACGCCAAATTGTGCGGTGTGCGACCATCGCTTTCCTGCAGGCACAATAGTATTGTTTTCGCATATAATGAACAAACACTAGTAAAAGTTGCCGAAAACCTAAAGTGTGGATATCTTTACATCGGTTGTTTCCTACGGAGGCGGGGTGCAGGGACAGCAATATCCTCACGTAGCTGAAAACTTGCGAAAAATCGAACAAATCCGGGACATAATGGAGAAAAGTTTGGAAAAAGACAGGGAAAAGTATTTTGAAACTTTGCAAAGTGCCCCAAAAAGTGTTAAATTTTTGAAATTTTAATAAAATTACCCAAAAATTGGGCAAACGTCCAACACATCAAGAGCCGGTTGTCTGGAAACTTGCCCAACCGCAGACCGCCGGCCCACGGTATATTCGTGGACCGGTGCACGATATACTCATACTTCACTTCAAATGCCAACCGTTGAGCTCCGGGTGGCATGTTTTCCTCTGTAAAGTACGAACATCTCGTACAAGTCTCTAGCAACCAGAAACATATATTTATAATGTTATTTGATGTACGGTGTGGTCAGGAGAGCATTTCAAAGCAACCATGGTATATTTTGCCTGCAGTCACGCACGCGTTTCGCAGAGTGCGGAAATAAGATCGACCTGCTGTAACAATGTGGCTGATTGTCTCGTCACATTGCATTTCATTGGGAGCGGTTTCTAATGTAATGTGGATAAACAATCACTCAGAAATTTTCTTTAAAACCTATCATGTAGAGATTTGATGATTTTTGCTTGAGCATAAATATTTTTTTCGACAGCAAGTAAGTGCTTCAGCCGTGTGTTCGACCCTGCTTCACAAACATTCGCTCTTGGCAGATTTCAAATGACCCGTTTGTGTAAAGCATTTGTGAACGCATGCCAGTGTGATGTGGATAAAAAATTAGTGTGAGGTGGAACATTATGTAAAAAGATGACGGTTTTGGCTGCTGCAAAATTGTTTTATTTTCAACAGCAAGTAACTGCTGGAGCCGTCTGTTCGGCTGCTTCAAAAACATTCGCACTTGGCAA
>JGI24159J19872_10012167_pt1 | contig 11240 bp, 8 predicted proteins | sample Ectturendosymbi4_FD_19872 | JGI IMG/M metagenome (IMG submission 19872) | reverse complement strand
AATTTGGTCTGTTACAATTTCTGCGGTGCGATGACCATCTCTTGGAAAATTTGTTCATGGTTTGGCCGACGTATTGTTCATGACATATCACACAAGTCGCTGCATAAATACCATAGTTTGCGCATGTCAAGTTTTGGTTCAACGGAAAGGTTTCAAATTTGCTCATTATTTGTGAAACACATAACTGTAGTAGATCTTTTGTAGGTTATCATTCCCTGCGTATTTAAGTTTTTTTCTCTCTCTGTTAGAGTTAGCAGGTGAGGGAAAGATGGAGCCTAAATCTGTGGGTCATATTTCATGTCGTATTTTGGGGGCCGTAGCCTTTCTTTCCAATTTGATGCTATTGCTATCATGTCATTAATCATGTCCAGAGGGAAGTTTGAATTAATCGCTTTTACTTGAGTCGGTTTAAGCTGCTGAGGTAGTCGTCTTTCCTTTGGTTAAGACGCCTCAATCTTATTGCTGCTCCAAATGCCCAGACGAAATTTGTCAAGACAGCCGTCATCGCATTTGCGTCCTGCTCAATTGGAAAGACCGCCTAACCAAAACTCAAGAAAACGGAAAGCAAAAACCAGTGTTTTACATTCTGGCGGCAGATGTGAAAGCACTTTACTCAAGCTTGTGCAGAGACACAGTAACAAAAGCTCTTGAATGTGCATTGGAGAAGCATTCCAACATCAATACCAAAGCCCGTAAAATCATTGTCGAACTGAACAACATTTGCCTTGACAATGTTGCCACATAATTTGGAGACCAATTATATACCCAAAAAACGGAATTATAATCAGTGACAACCACTCTGTCTCATTGGCAAACATTGCTGTGCATTACATCATACAGCCGATTGATGGTGTGCTACGTGCGGCAGCACTTCTCCGCAGATTTATGGATGACATAATTTGGATAGCTTCATCAGAATCGTCAAATGAATGCATTCGACAAGCACTAACTTCAGCATTTACCAACAGTGGTTTGGAACTAATGTTTCACCAAGCTTGCACAGCCAATCAAAAGGGTGAAGTTGAATTCCTGGATGTTAATCATTGCATAACTGCTGATGATGATTTTGGTTTTATTACTAAAGACTTCGTAAAACCCACAGCGGAGGGAAGGCAGTTCATTAACGGGAAATCACACCACCCAAAGTCAACATTGAAGTCAGTCTTATTTTGAGAAGCAATAAGATTGAGGCGTCTTAACCAAAGGAAAGAAGACTGCCTCAGCAGCTTAAACCGACTCAAGTAAAGGCGATTCATTCAAACTTCCCTCTGGACATGACTAATGACATGATAGCAATGGAATCAAATTGGAATGAAAGGCTATGGCTCCCAAAATGCAACATGAAAGATGACACACAGGTTTAAGCTACATCTTTCCCTCACCTGCTAACTCTAACAGAGAGAGAAAAAAAGCTTAAATCCGAAGGGAATGATAACCTACAAAAGACCTACTACAGTTTGCGAAATACTTACAAACTACAAGCACCTTGCTTCAAGCAAGACATGGGAGCGAGTCAAGGGTGTGTCGGGACCTTGCGGCCACTGTGCACTTTGTGATTGCTATGGAAAGCACAACAAATCAATGGTACCATGTGTTTCACAAATAATGAGCAAATTTAAAACCTTTCCGTTTAACCAAAACTTGACATGCGCAAACTATAGTATTTATGTAGCGACTTGTGTGATATGTCATGAACAATACGTCGGCCAAACCATGAACAAATTTTCCAAGAGATGGTCATCGCACCGCAGAAATTGTAACAGACCAAATTGCAAAAATGACAAGGATGAAGAGGCCTTGTCGCGGCACTATTCAGTGTTCCATGGTATCGTAAATAAACCACCTGTACATGAAGCTTACACCGTTACTTTTGTTGAACAACCTGACTTTCACTCTCTGAATAACTGTGAAGATAAATGATGTCTGTAAAGATAAATGACAACTTGAAGCACAAATTAATATTCAAAACATGATCCTTCTTCGCGTGAGATAAATTTTTGACATCCTTTGTGTTGTTCGTTGACGTGTTTTGACTTTTTTCACCACCAACGTGATGGCGTTGTTGTTCTCGTCCGTCACAGCGTTTCAAATGCGCACGCTTAAGCTTGGTTGCCATCGCTACAAATGTAGTTTTTATTTACGCATTCTGCAGAAGTTCTGAATCATAAGGAGTGTTGTTTCAAGCTTTAAATGGACGCGTTGCCTTGCTCAATGAAGCGAAATTCTAGTTAATGCATTTTATCTGACAACGATGTATTTTATTGTGTTAATCATCGCAGCTTGCGTTGCGATTTATGAAGTTTTTGTTACTTTTGCAATAAGTTTTGATGCTCCAGTGAATGCAATTATTTTTGAGTAAGACGTAATTTCGAGTTTTAATTGTAACAGTTAGTGTTGTGTGATTTATTAACTTCAGGCTTGAGATTGTTTGCTTTCCCTGCCCTTGTTTAAGCCTTTCAACTTTTCACCTGTTAGCATTGCTTGCAGATATAAGGACTGAAGATGCATAGTGTTGCGTGAAATCGATTTCCTATTAAAAAATTGCGACAGATTCCTTGCTTGTTTCACCTGTGGAGTGATGTCACTTATTCCAGACAATCGGACTTCGACTTGCGCAATCCGAAGTGTTCGTGCCACGTGATCTAATGTAACGCCGTGCGCGCGACGAGACAGCGCAATAAAAAGGCAACAGAGTTTGTACGATGCTCCCTTGATTTAATCACGCATCCGTTTCGGAACTTTCCGGAACACGGTGTTAGGTGTTTGAAATGCGCGGCTGTGTCCATCGACGGGAAGTGTATTGAAATATCTGTCAGGCTGTCACCATTAGTGTGAACGGCGGTCTTGTCTTCCCAGTACGATTGGCCTTTCCTGGTGCAGTGATCGGACTCTTCAGTGCCACCTTTACCTGTGTGGCGACAGCGGGTGCTTTCCGTGGTAGAGGGTTATCGTTTTTAGCAAATTCAGAGACCCCTGATCAAAGCGGTTGGACAAAAAAATGATCAGGCAATGACCTTTTCAGATAACACCAAATTTTGAAGCAGTTCTGTTTGGTGAAAAAAATCAAGTGATAAGCGGAAAAAAGAAAAATGCCTGTTTAGCCGCGTTGTCCAACCTTTTAAAAATATTATGGTAAACAACACCACATCACTCGCTACACTGCAATAATACACATCGAAACGACTGATGATTTTGCTTAAAAATCCCGAAAATCTACCAGTCGAGTTGTTTGGTTAGGGCTTATTTTATGAACGTGTTTGCAAGTCAAGCGCTTTAACGACCTGATTGTGCTGCATTAAATGCACCGTGGGCTATGACGACGTCGAACGAATCAAATTCATTGCGATAATTGCGCCAGCGTTAGGCGGGGCAGCAAAACGAGCGGTAACAAGTGTGGTCCGCGCTTGTTTGACACGTTAAGCTGTATTGTACGATTACTTCGCGTGCTTAACGGCTTAAAACACCGCGTTACTCAACCGCGAGTCTCTCGTCCCGGTACATGCGCTGCACCACCTTGCATCAGCAACCTTGCAGCAACGACCGATATATCTGCCGCCGCAAAGCACACTTTCGACGTGCTCCAGTCACGCATGATTAGCTTTGACAACGCAGCTCTTTTTTGCGCGCCGAGAAGATCGAACAGACATCCGATCTGCTTGGCTAAAAAATGTTCGACAGCACTGCTGCTTTTGACAGAATTGCATAGAGAGTAACTTAATATTTCCGAGCTTCCAGTTTTGCTTCGCTGATGCACAAGGCTTATTTGCGATGCCTCACTAGGCAGCGATGACTCACGAAGATCCGGGACACAAATACCCTGAATGGAATTCTTCCGACAAACAAAACAGATCCTGAAGCTCTCTGACGTTGTTTGGAGTGCCTTTTTAACCACATCGTGATGAAATCACACCCTGCTAACATTTCCTTTTACGTCAGTATTAAGCGTAAATGAAACACGCACAGAGTATGCTTTCATCTTTACCGCGGTGCTTCCCAAGCAAGCAAGCCGAAAAGTACAAGATTGTTTACAAATAGCTGAGGTGAAATTTCTCTTGTTTTGTGAAATACCTCTCTGCAAACAACTGGTGCTTTTCTGTAGGCTTATTCTGAAACGTTCGTAGGACGTATGACCTATTAAAAAAAGTTTAGCATGTTTTTTTAAATCCGTATGCTCCGCTTTTAGCCATGTAGGGTAGGTAGGGCTCAAAGGATGGAGAATGGGTGGAAACAAAATCAACGACAAATCGATAAAAGTTTTTGGTAGTAAAAGATAAAAGACAACTACCGCTGAGGTACCTCTAGCTCAGTGGTTCTTAACCTTTGCAAACAAGCCGAACCCTCACGTAGTTTTCTAAGCTTTTGTCGAACCCCATTTTTGCCCAATATAACAGAGAGTAAAAATTGGTTAGCTTGCTGTGATATAACCAAGTTTTCAGTCACGTTTCAAATGACCTTCGTCAAACCCCTGAAACGGCTCCGTCGAACCCTGGGGGTTCGATCGAAACCAATTTAAGAACCACTGCCCTAGCTGGTTCTTATTGCTCTTGCTCTGCAGACACACGCGGATGTCTTCCAAGGTTATTGTCTTTTGTTGCCAGAAGACGCTGCTTGTTACAAGTTTTAACAATTTCGCATCTTATTCAAGGGTTCGAGAAAGGCAGTAATAACGGTTAGCTGCAGATACCTTGAGGGAAAAGCAAAGTAATTTTTGGCGATATTTCGTTTTTTTGGGGTAACTGCTTTTTTCAAACCCTTTTCCAAACCCGACAAATGTAGGCGAGATGAAGGTCAGATGTTGTGGGAACAAGAATCACAGAACTGACAAATTTAAAATATATTGGAAAATAATTCTCATATGACGTTACAGCTTCTTCAGTTTACGGTATGCCCATACTTCCTGTCGACTGTGTACTATATTGACCGTTAAGTTTCGAAAAATTCACTGCCTGACACATAATTGGCTAAATTCAGCCTCCATCTTTCTGAGATCGAGGCTGATTTGAATAAAAGAAACACATGAAGACGCTTGCAGCAGCAGGCTTTTGCGCTGATGAAATTTGCCTGCTAATACTTGTTCCACAGGGCAGTAGTCCAGGGATTTTGCTTCTTATTTATGTTGCTTGTACGCAGCCGGTTTTATTGGTGTCGTTTGCACAGCTTCAAATAAACAGAAATCTCTTTGACAAAAATTAGAGATTTCGGGCATGTGATGGCCTCTCTATGGCTCACCAACGTTTTCCGTTTGTGGGTCATGTTTGTTTTGGGGAAATGCTCAAAAATAGCTCATGCGGAATTCGAAGCATTTATAGCGGCCAAGTGAATACGAACACTTGACAGGCCAAGCGCTCTTATCTGCTTGGCGCTTGAGTGCAGGTCTTTAATTAAACGATTAACATATAAATGAATTTGATGTTACAAAGAGTCTCGATTAGTGCTTTGATTTGCTATCAATTCACTTGCAGATGCGAAGGCACAGGCTTTCGTCGCGGAAACTTTCTTCTCACCCGGAAACCGCTTGTGCAGCCATCGCACGCTCCTCTATAAAAAAGGTGATCGCCTGAACGTAATAGGCTTATCCGAGAAAAACAAAGTGCACGTGCAAACTACCAATTTTTCTTGGATTGGGAGCCTTTTTCGTCATTTTTCATCCAGTCCCATTTCACATACTTTAATTTAGCGCTTTGCGCGCTTTTGGTTAAAGCGTGGATGTGATCACCAAGCTTGACCTTTTTGAGGCTTGCGTTGACACATATTAGTTTTTCGTTATGTCTTGACCTTAATTTTTGTGGAAAGAACCCGCAGCAAAAATACGTTTTAAGGCTACGGTGAAGTTAGATGATTCAAGCAGTAGACTCGTCTTCGTATTTCAGTAAAATCGTAAGCTGCATGTTCTGAGTAATAGGAGTTCACTCTTCATTTATTGACTTTAACACTAGTGTGCTTATTTTTATTTCTATACGACAAGAGTTTGGTTTATATTAAATAAAGCAATTGACACAATGAATAGAAACCATAAATATTAATTGTATTAGTAGTAAAACATATGCAATGAACTCAAAAGACAGCAGGTTTAATCGACACATCTTCAACTGAAACGTAACAAACATACTTTGTGGCCTCTCATGCAAAACCTTTTCCTGGACACCAAACATACCTCTTTACTACCTTCCTGTGCTCTAATCCGAGACAGAGACAAACACTGGTTGATTCTGCACATGACAATCCACCGTTGAAGGACGGAATGTTATTGAACCCATTTGCAAAATAAGAATGGCGATACAAGATGTTGGTAACTACAAACCTCTTTCTCTCGAACTATTCTCTCCAAAGTATTTGAACATTACATAGTATCCTGCGCATTCCACCATTTATTGCCACTACTGACAACCGGCTTGAGTTTAAGCCATAACATGGAACTGATATGTGTGTATTTTTTTACTAAAGCGAATTGTACCATATTGCGTAAACAAAGGCAACCCCCATGCAATTGAAGTGGGTTCAATCCTTTCATCTTAAGCTAGGGTAAAGACAAGAGAAAAGTTTGAATCCATATCTCTTCGCCTTTTACCTTGATGAGCTTTCGTTGCTGCAGTTCGTCACAGCCAGGGCGATATGCACTGTGTGAAGCATGGTAACTACGCGGTCGTACACCACCTACCTGCAGTCAAGGGTGTACGCAAAGGGGTTGGGGTTACCCCCCCCGAGCTTGATATTTTACAAAAACTTTATTATAAGGGGAGTGTATAGGGTTTGATTTTTACAAAAATAAGGGGAGTGCGTGTATGCCTATTATGTCAACAAACTTCGCTTGAAAACATGAACATGACGTCAAATTGTGACGTCACAATAAGCACACACCAAATACAAATGACCACCATATGCCACTGAATGAAACCACCCCATGAAAATTTTCTGCGTATGCCACTGCCTGCAGTACTCTTTGCTGATAAATATATGTGTGTTTGGTCCCAATCAGTGGTCTGCAAAACCTTCTGAATATTTGTTTTGGTTATGCTGCTGAACATTAAATTATTTTAATTGCGAGAAGACAGTCGGTTTAGCTTACCTTGAAAAAGTATGAACAACAGTTGTTTCTCTGAATGGCGTAAGTGCCAAGTTTGCCAACCTAGATAAAAACGGAGGGGTCATATTCAGCAAATGGCTAAAAAATGTTATCACCACTCATGACAGGGGAGACCAAGAGCCAACTGAACCTAGAGCCTAGCACCACCGGCCTCCCCTCTGGCGTCGGCCATGCAGAAGTTTCTTTTATCTGAACCGAACCAAAATTGTAAAAATTGTGAAGAACTAGTGAAAGTAGAAAAAAGAGCTTCGTTTTGACATCGCATTTCTGAAATGTTGGATAGCGGTGCATCATATGTTCGGTCCATGAAAATGTGTGAATGGCTTGAACAGATGTAACTCAGATTAAGACACTGTTTAGATGAGGTGAACTACAAAAGCAACTTTTCTAATTATTAAACAACAAACCAATTTTTTTGTGACGGTGTTCATTCGACCAACATAACCTGAAAGTTCTTCAGCAAACAGCACTCTCAAATTTTTACACCGTATTGTGCAAAAACCTGACAATATTTTAGCGTGTTTGATGACCATCTTTGATTTTCTATTTTAATAACAGACGTCCAGCGCTTACGTTTCCTTGCCCAGATTTCCAATTTTCTTAAGATTTGATGTATTGTAAATCAGTTTTAAAGGTTTCCCTGCAAGAATCACAAGTCTTGGGAAGAATGCTTCGTCGTAAAGAAATCATAAAAATAAATATGTGCCATCAGACATTGATTTCCATCATGTTTAGCATTGTTACGAATTTTCTTTAATAAACTACAAAGGCGTTTAAGGTTGTGGAATTTCTGTTACGTTAAGATAAGCAACTGAGTAACAAGTCTGAACTATTATAAAACAGGGTTTTCCGATTATAATCCATGCAGAATGCAAGCTATGCTGGCCATCTTAGTAAAGTTTAAAATGAAGTGCCGCTGCCACTTGCAGTTTATTGATTCTGGCAGGGTTAACGCGGTACACGCGGGTGAGTCAAGCCAGTGCAGGTCACCGCAAGATTGTATTTGCATTCGCGAAAAGCAGGAATAGAGACCGTCAAGCGCTATTGCGCAATGCAGCTTCGTTCGATGAAGGTCGCTATTGAGCGAACGAAGTCTTTTGCAAGGGCGCGCCCAGCAAACTGAGGCGGTTTTCGGACGGTAAAATACTAAGAAAGCTCTTGCCACTTGCCGTGCCTGGTGCCGGGAGGGACGGTCAAAAAGCTTAGCCTTTTCGCATGTTTTCGCTTTCAAAAAAGGTGGGTTTGGGAAAGGAATGATTCATTCAAGAAAAATGTGAGACATCGGCTTAAAAATACCATTGACAGATGCAACTTTTGGACTGGAGGAAAAGCATTCGCGAACACTGTAAAGAATTTCCGATGAAATGTCTGACACCTTTGAAAACTTTTTTTCATAGTTAAAGGCCACAAAGATGGTGGCAAGTAAATCAGTCACAGTTTATTGACGGGGAAACTAGTTTCGCTTTTTCCAACGCATCATCAGTCCTGTAAATGTAAGACAAATCTTACTAGTTCTTCTAGTTCAGATTGAAGAAAACATTATTCGTTTCAGATTTGGAGTTCTCTGTGGGTAACGTCACAATAGGGGCATGTTTTCGCCTTTTTGGCCAAGTATACCTGGCCCTGGGAGCCAACCCAATGAGCCAATTTTTTGAATCAAGATTTGTTTGTAAACTAGGCTATAATCCGCGTCTTTAGAGTCCTTGATTGGTTTTCTAGCATATCTGGAGCCAAAATTACGGCGAAAAAACATTTTTGACAAAAATAAAAAATTACACAAAATGTGTAATTAGCCATTTCAGGCCAAATTTTGGCCATCCATAACTCGGCAGCAGATTGAGCTAGAGAGCTGTTCAAACCCTCTAAAGCAGTGGTTCTCAAAGTGGGCGGAATCGCCCCACTGGGGGCGATTTTGAAAGGCAAGGGGGCGAAAAAAACAAATGGGTCGAAAATGCTCAACCACTAATCAATCGTTGAGTTAACTCCAGTAGCCTACTGGTATGACTTGTTAGTTTCTTGCAAATTTGACTTTGCTACGATAATCGTTGGAGGTTGTTGCTAAAGCAATTTATCCGTTACATTTTTACTCTGGATCATCTATATATGCCTGACTACAGTGTGGATTATTTTCACAAGAATTCTGAACGTAATATTAGCGTCGTAATATAGTTGCTTAGTTCAGCTGTGTAATTCTTTCTTTAAATAAAGTTCTTTAAATTTATTACCTTGGTATTCCTTTATCAGGCTTGGGGGGCGAAAACGACGTGTCGAGGGTGAAAAAGGGGCGATGGAATAAAAAAGATTGAGAAACACTGCTCTAAAAACTCGTGAAGTCTTGTAGTGAAGTATGAAAAAAAAATTTTAGGTTTTGGTCTTGGGGTTTTTGGTTGATGACGTCATGAGTGGGATATGTTTTGCGGTTTGTTTGATGATGTCATGATGACGTCATCGGCCGATCCAATGAGCCGATTTCGTGGCTCAAAATTTTATTGGATTCTAGGCTATAATACGAGTCTTTAGAGCTCTTGATCGACTTTCTAACGTTTCTGGTGTTGCAACCTCTCCGCAGGCGTTGCGCTGAATGCGTGTTTCACCACGAACGAAATGTGCGCGAAGAACAACACCACATATATGTGGCACGAACAAGCAATAATAGAGTGATCGCGGCGCATGATTTCTAGCGTTGCTTTCTGCCACAGTGTGAAGCTTTGCGCACTTGCCACTCGGGCTTTCCGATCGCAACAAAATGATGCTGTGACCAGGATGTGAAGGTTGTGCCGTGTGAAGCCTTCACAAAAAGAACGTGTGCTCGGTGCGGTTCGTTGGAAAAAGGAGGGGATGCTATTGCAACGCCTCCGCAGGCGTTGCGCTGAGTGCGTGTTTTACCACGAACGGAATGTGCGCGAAGAACAACACCGGGTATGTGTGGCGCGAACAAGCAGTAATAGAGTGATTGCGGCGTGCAAGTTCTACCCAAGGCCTCCAAAATAAACACGGCCGTTCAACGTCTGGAAGACGTCAACGAAACTGGTCCGTGTTTTTCGAAACTCACTGTAATGGAAAATCTGACCGTCCACTGTTCCCCATGCATTTGCGTCAGCGCGGCGCGATGTTGCAAGCAGTTGCATGTAGATACAGTATAAAAATGTGACAAAAAGTATATTCTTGACATAGCAAAGCTTTACCTTCATTGAAACGAAGTTGAAAAACATGCGCAAAAGCTGCAGTTAGTTCGTGGCAATCTCATTTAGCCAGTAGTGGGGGTAATCACAAAACGAATAAAAAACGCATGCTTTCGGACTGTAGCCAGGGCTGAAAACTGCTGTGCTAGCAAGGTCTCATGGAAGAACTGATGACATAATGCGAGCGAGCAAACCCGAACGAACACCTTTGAGTTAGATAAAATGTGAACACCATCAAAAACTTTAAGGTTGTTGTAAGCTTTCGAGACATCAGCCGAATGGGCATTAATTTAACCTCTTTGCGGTGATTCAAACTTGCACTAATGTGTGTCCAAGTAAGTACTGCAGTATCCACAAAAGTTAAGACTGTGAATCAATCCTCACAAGTTTTTTAGAAATAAGTCAACAAGTTTGAATCACCGCAAAGAGATTCAAACTCAACACGTTATGCACACATTGTTGTTGCTCTCTTCAGTTGCTAGTGTTTTTTTCCAAGTGATAGCCCAATAATGCCGCACAGATGTTGTGTACCTCGTTGCAAGGGCAACTACGATAATGGCCCGAAAGTGCATGTTTTCAAATTTCCAAGTGATGAAGCACTCAAGCAAAAGTCGATATATGCCATTCGCAGGGAGGACTTTTTCACCAACACGATACAGCATGATAAGCATATCTCGCAGAATTGCTTGACATCATTAAAACATGGATTAATTCATAAATCATTGTTGTTTTTATCGCCCGCCCGGAAAGTGGTTCGTGGCAAAAAAGATTTTGGATACGATTGAAAAAGCGGGTTAGGATAAAAAAAGTCCACGTTGTTGCTGCGAAATGATATAATCCTTTCAGCCTGATGGTGTGTTCCTCTCACCTGAAAATAGCTAATGTACGTAATTTGCAGTAGACCATTTCCCGATGCACTGTTTACGCATTGTGATGTCCCTAATACATTTTTTTAGGTTTGCGAAAAACATTCG
>JGI24159J19872_10012165_pt1 | contig 11241 bp, 8 predicted proteins | sample Ectturendosymbi4_FD_19872 | JGI IMG/M metagenome (IMG submission 19872) | reverse complement strand
GTTCGGACTTCGTGATACACGGTTTTGCTCTAAATTTGGCCAAGGGGGGGGGGGTTGCATGCTGCAGAAACGACGACGCTGTTTGTTTAATACTGCGTGCATGCGGTCGACATTCGTCGTTATTTTCGCCGCTTGGTTCGGTTCAAAGTTTATTCATCTGTGAAAAATCAAACGATATGACCGCCAGATGCGTTCCCATGGCAACATTTCGGTGTAGCGTTGGTTTCTCAGGAAACTGCAAAACCACTCGGGCTGTTACATTCCTTGAATACGTTTCAAAATGGCAGATCAGTAAGCTGCGTTGCGATTGGACAAGCTCAGTTAAATTGTGTGTGTGCGCGATTTTTTTTATTGTTTTTTGTCTTGCCAAGTGACTGCATGTAGTCGAGGTTGATACCAGTTTACATGTCTTTCTCTTCCTACTTGGTTCGTATGTACTTTGCAAAGGCGCCGAACAGATCGTTAGTTGTATCGCTGACCGCTGTATCCGTATCTGTTGTTTGCCTGCGTTACTATTGTTGTGTGAGATTGACAAATGTTTTACAAGCCCAAGCAAGCCCACACTAACCGACCGCTTGGATANTTTCGTCGCATATTTTCATCTCCTTTATGTAATNTACGGGTGAGTCTCGTGATTGCCAGTCAGCAGAAAAAAAATCGACATTTTCCTGGGGTCTGGCCATTCGTGTGCTGTTGTCACACGTCGATGCAACCAAACGTGTGGTGTGCAGCGCTCACGCCCGATAAGTGAGCTGTATGGGGTTTTATTGCTACAGTTCGCCGGTTTGTCGCTGCCAGGACGCGCTTGGTGGCAAAATACAAACCACTCCCCGGATTATTAAAGCTTGGCGCATGGGGACGAGAGTCTTGTCTTAACCGTTCTTCACTGATACAACATTACAATGCAGTACTGCTGTGTTGTACAGGTCTACCGCCCGTGTTGCTAGGTGGTCTCTCTTGCACGGCTCAACCTGCACGTGGTTTTATATCTGAAAGATCTACAGTATAGTTCGTCAGAGCCCTTGTTAGTGGCAGCTCTTCACTGAGAGCCGAGAGTTACTGATTTGCTTTTTTTTCCTATCAGAGGTGCCGCAGTGTAAAAGTCGATGTTACTCGGAATCGCTCGCGCTCGGGCGGCTCGCAACCACCGCTTGTTACTGCAACGATATCAATGATTCGCTCGCTTGTACGCGATAAGTGGCGAGAACCGCGTCCTGCAAAGAAAACCTCCGGGTTACTTGCGATTTGTTCATATGCAGGTGCATCGAGCGTGACGCCGATATATTTACAGCAAACCTGTTTACTCGCACGCGCTGCTGGTGAAAATGCTGGACCAGTGTGTTGAACATGTCCCGAGCACGCGTGTTGTTCGCCGGCCCTGTGTCGACTGCGCGCTTCGTGGCCCGGAAGAAGGGTTTGTTTTTTGCCCGCCTAACCACTTATTTGCCAAGCAGCACGTGCCTTATATTGAGTTAATCGCGTGCTGGCGCGTACCAGCGGCCATCTTGATCGGCAGGCTTTCAAAATGTCGGCCGTGTCACGTGACTCCCCCCAATCATATCGCAGTGACTGCAGCAGGACCTCGAACGCGACAGTTAGTTTGTTCGTAAAGCTTTTTTTGTCCGTAAACGATCGTGGTCTCACGTTGTTTTGCGCCACCACTACCTATTACCGATTGCCAGTATAATAACGACATTATCACCACACTCCACTAGTTTTTAGCACTAACCTTGTCGTCGCAACATCCGCGGCCCGCGATTAACCCGCGACATGTGCTCTCGTCTGTCCGTCAAATATAACTTTATCGCTCTGTCACATCACGTCCATGTTTTGCTCGACTGTTGCACAGCACTTTGGCAAAGTTAACGCGATATTAAGCATCGATTGTACAAAAGGGGACGGAGGTGTGGCAGCCGTCATGTGGAACTCGCAGCAGGCTTGCGAAAATTGGACGTTGGCATGGTCCCAGAAATTTTTAATCCGAAGGAAGTAGACCTGCCAAAACCAGGCTAGTTTGAAAGTTAATGTCTTGCTACCCTAATGCGGTAGTGACCTACATAGAATTCGCTGAGAACGAAAAGTCTCTGTTTGGTTGAGTGTTGAAGCTGCGGAGAAAATGAAGGAAACTTTCTCGCGTTGAAAATCGCGACACCAGGATTAAAACGAGCTTCGAAAAATTCGCTTCGTGTCGCCACGCTTCAGCTTCAGGGAAGAGTTGCGACGGAGCCGATGGCAGTCTTGCGTTTGCAGATTCGAACAATGCGAATGCGGAAAAGTGGAGAAGTCATCGCTGTAGCCTGCGAGGCAACAATAAGCTTGCGTAATCTCGTGCAGCGCAACAACTGACTTCGAATTGCCGTCTTTCCTGGGCTGCTGCGTAATGCCTTGGTAATAAGTACCAGCGTAGCGGTTTTTGCACGGGCGCGTGGAATTCACTGCAGACGTTCTTGTTGTTGAAAGAGTCCTTTTATTGAAACTACAGAAAATATTCGAAGATGGTCGTGCTTTTTTGGCTGTTGTAAATTGACGGCATCTTGGTTGGCCGGCCAGGATGCGAGTCGTCGAAAGGCGTAATGGACACCGTCAACTGTGTTCATCCGTCGGTAAGGAAAACCTCGCCGGTCATTTGCTCTACTGCGGTAAAGCACTCAGAGTTTCACCGCCGCCGATGAGCTGCCTGTACAGGATTGTGTAAGTTCAAATCCGAATCCGTACAAACGATTGCCCTGAATGTGCGATCAGGAAGTGTGCTGTTGCAGACAGGCTGGTCAATTCCCGGAGAGGGACACCTCGCTTAAATTCGCAATAATAAATAGCTCTTAGGTTTCAACCTCCCTTTTCGCTAAACTGTATGGCTGCTTGGAAACCGGCACACTGTAAAAATTCGCAAAGTGTACATCTACATAATGTCGCTATGGGAGCGGACAGCTCATTAAAAGGTCGCAAGGTTATTCCAGCCTTGGCCAAACGGTGGGCCTTAACCGCGCAAGTCGGTACTTTCTGCGTTTACGACATTCTTATTGCAGGCGATGTGTTGAGGACTTTTGCATGTAATGCCTGTGACCGGATTGTATCTTCTTCCAGCGAAACAGACATCGATGGTGCGAATCGTCAACTTTTGAGGCGTGGTAAAATGCGGCGCACCGATATTTTACTTTTTTTTTTAAATTAGAAGCACCATGGGAAGAAAGAAGAAATGGTGAGACCGGATGGAGATCACCAGAAGACGCCTCCAGCCAGTTGTACGTCAACATCCAGCTCCGAAATGTGTTTCGTCCGCGGATCGTTCGTGTATATACATACGCATGCTGCCCACCAGGCAATCGCTCGTATTGTGGTAGTTAGCCGTGACGCCCGAAGTGGCCGATGCTGTCGCCTCAAAAGAATTGCTGATCTGCAAGGCGTGGAAGAGTGCGCTGAAGTCATTCGAACAGCGGGCGACTGGCGTCAGTTGTGCGTATTGTCTCGTTACTCACTTGATAAATGGAAGCGTTTGATGTTAACCGCGTCGCCATCGCATCTGCTACTAAGTGCGCATTTTTGTGTGTCCTTTTTTTATCATTTGTTGCGCTGCTTATTATGCTTTTCGTATATGTTTTGTGGGTTTGCCGATATTTGGAGATCAGACCACCATTTTGCTTGCGATAAATATTCTACGTCACTTCTGTTGCGGATATAAAATCATCGCTTAGGCCAGAGGTGTCCAAATTTCATGTGGCCTGCGGCTTTGCTTTCAGTTTGCGTTGCATGTGCCCCGCCATAAAACTGGATCAGGGCTGTAAACGGGCCTCATTTTGAAGGCCGAACCCGGCCCGACGTTTGTTTTTGAAGCCCGATGTAGGCACGAAGGTCAAAATTACCGAGTGGGTCAAGACGTTCGCAACTGCAGGGTATTGGTGGCGTAGCAAAGTAAACATGACTGAATATTTCACAATCATTTTTTGAAGGTTGCTTGACTCGATTGCTTCAACATTAACTGGCGACAGAAGTGTCCGCTCGTTGCGAAAACATTTTCATGCAGGCCCGAAATCGGCCCGAAACATTTCGTCAAGTCAAAACCCGGCCGGTCTTCCCTCTCTGACCCGGACTACGCTTTTGTGACGGAGCGACGGCGGATTCACGCCGCTTACGTCGTTTCCCGTTGTGCTTTGATGCGCTGAGAACGAACTGCTGGCCCGCGAGCACCTTCATATGATCAAATTTTGCATTCTTTGAGAAAAGTTTGGACACCCCTGACTTAGGCCGCATGCCGGGCGTTGTTTGCCAACACATTATTTCATCAATGCCGGTGAGAATAACGGCCTGTCACTGTTGCGTGGTTCAGGCCTTTTCATTCATCTGCGGATTTTCAACTTCGTTTCGTGGTGTATTGTTGACACAGTATACGCTTAACAAACCTGCAGTAATTATGTTCGTTTCTCTATTGCCAAAAGTAGATACAGGCCTTTTATTTCAGTATTCTTAGTGATCCCGTGCAGTTGAAATGTAGGCCAGCGTTCTTTGATGCAATTTGTCGAGTAGTTTGATCAAATGAACATGGTGAAGGTATGGTTTTGTCCCGCGTTGCTATGAAATACCAGCGTTATATTTACTCCTAAGAAAAGTACGACTGCCTATTTGTTGAAACTTGTATACTTGAAATAAACGACCTTAAAGCTGTTATCATTCTGAGGTTATTGCTTTCCTACAACATGAAATCAGGCGCTGGAACTCGTCGCACGCAGTGCAGTGATTCGCCCACGAGAAACATTTTGAAAGTTATCGTCAGTAACAATCCACGCAAACGCTGGAGCTGTCTTCCAGCTTGTAAAGACAGCAGCTTGATTCGACAAAAATACTGAAATTTATAAATCTTATTCAAAAACGTACGGAGTGAAGATTGCATTGAGCTTGCCTACGTTTACTGGATCGCATGCAATGCGACGAATTTATTTAAAAACAATTGGCGGCAGGCCGGGGTCTGATTGTTGCCTCTTGTCTACTCAAGTTAGTGGGAACAAAATAAACGGGAGCAAACGAATGCACAACGTTCACGCCGGTGGTAATGATAGCTGCTTATGATCAACACGTCTTGCTTTGGGAACGTTGCTCTGTTCCCGTGGCACGCAGCATTCGTCACAAGGGTTATTGCCTCAAACAGTGAGACGAATATGGTTGCACAGCCAGTCGGGGTGATGTGTGCTACACTCGCTGTAACTCAAATCGATCACTATCAATCTGAAACTTAACGAGTTGGTTTAGAAATCTTATCCCGGTGTTTTGTTTAGGTTGGCTTAAGTGGTTCTGTCACCTATGCAGTTGATTTATGATCAAAGCGACTCGGATCCTTTATGCAGATTGGTCTTGTGCCAATCTCAAAAGCGGTGAAGAACGTTAGGAATCTGACAATTTGCCTAAAATTTTCTTGGTACTGCCCTTGTAACGCTGATTTTGTGATGCATTCCCTCGAAGGACGTTGGCTTCAAAGGGATTTGTTTCGAAAATGATTTCCGAATTGTAGCAAAACGTCCATCCCACTTCTACACGTTTAGAAACAGACTGCCACTTCAACCATGCATGGCAGAAAAATTACGCCACTCGAAGTTGTTGTGTGTGTCTGGGTTTAAAGAGCTCTCTCACAATGCTTTTAGCGACAAGAATTGGTGCCGCCTCCTGCGGTTTGTTTGATCGTGCGAAGATCTTTCGTGGTTGTTGACCATGACTGTGGAAAACGAAACACGGAAACGAAAAACCTGCTTGTCATCTTGCAGTGAGATGCGAGATGAAGTGCGCGGCGCTCGACAGTTCATACCAATACCTGTAAGTTTCGCGGTCCACCTCTCCCAAATAACGTGCCCTAATAGAAGAAACTCACCAATCGGGTGACTTACCGAAGATAAACTCCGAACCCCACGATTACGCCATATTCTTGAAAGTCTAAAGATTCAACAAACTGTAGTGAAATAACATTTGGTTAGTTTTCAAAATAATATTGGATTGGCTTTTAAAGTAATCGTACTTGAAACTACGGACTCTAATATTTGCAACGTTTCGCGAAAACAGTTATTTCTTGTGCAGCTTAATTGTGTAAACTTTTTTGTCATTCTTGTGAATTCAGTTTTGTGAATATTTGGATGACGGCGTTTGGCCGTAGCCTGAACTTGCCGAGGAGGTTGCATGGAACGCTCTTGCCCATGGAGAGCTACTGCAGATCACTTTATGGTCGCGGATTAATCACACACTTTTCAGTTGAGAAGCGGGCACTGCACCAGGATTGCCACAGTATTCCAAAAACTTCTGTTTTCGCAACATGGCGCTTTTAATGCCCATCCATCTCGCAATTCGCATTAGAGTTTGAAGCAGGAACACTCTTTTGGGATGACTTTTGGTGCTCATATTCGATCTCAGCACAATAAAACACTGCGTGAAACGTACGAACTAGCGAGAAACCTCCGTTGTTTCTATCCAGAAGCGTAATCCCGACATTGGTGGGCCATAGAAAAATTCCCATGCTGGTCCCGCATTTCCTAAGACACTACAGTGGATGCGTAAGTGATTTCGACGCTTTGTGTAACACGAACGGCCCTGCATCAGTTCTTATTAGACCGCTATGTCAGAATCAGCAGTCAGTACTCGGTTGTACAGAAGTCCCGGTTGTCAAATGCATTTATACTGTCAACTGACCTTCGAGATAATGAGTTCCGCGCACCGCAGCAGTTAATGACGTATTTATAATAGCTTCATATCGCATGAAATGTGTGTCTGTGCTGCGTTGGAGAAGACGTGTATTGGTGTCGAAAAGATTTGCTCTCAGGCGCGTTTGATGGACCAGCTGCATGGCCATAGTCAGGGTCGAATTTTTTCCGAGACGTATATGTTAGTACGTCCCGGTTAGGTATGTTGTTAAATGTAGTTTAGATAGACCTAACTTCCTGTCCTTGTTAATCTAGGCTGAGTAAATTGAATACAAAACAATACTAGGTCATACTTGCAGGTTGCAATTCTAAAAACGTATAAAATGCTGCACAGAACCAGGGTATCTAGAAGTTCTAGATCAAGGCTGGGGAAACTGTTTACCATCGCGAGCCACATGAATTGTGGATTACCGCTTGTAAGCAGCAAAAAGTAATTAATTTATCTTAAAATTCTACCCTTATCTTCCTAAACACAATAAGGAGAGAAAACTAAGAACACCGAAAGAGACTTCTCTTGACTTATTGTATAAATATCAGCTTAGCATGGAGTATCATTTTGACACGATATTAAGTTCTAACTTGGGAAAGGAAAATTCTGATGCGGGCCGTGTTAAATGTTTGCGTGTATTATATATATAATAATGATGATGATTTATTGCAAACACATGGTCCATATCGTAAACACAGTAAATAACGCACGAGCACAAAAAATGGTTAGCCGTAACTCATTACAGAATAGGTGTTTACACATGATTACACGGATAGGAGCAAAAATTTTTTAACCTCACACCAACTGTAGCGTCATACACCTACCATAATACAGGGACGGAGTAGTGTGAGATAAATTAAGGCATTCTTACATCAAAACTTTGAGGAAAACAGCTATAACCGTTGAAAGCAGCAAGAAGTAAAAGGAGAGTCTAATGGGAGATTGCCTTCCATGCATTTGGCAAAACCTGCAGCTTTTGTGCGAGTATAGCCAGCAGAGATGAGCATTGGGCTGGACGTGGATTGGACTGTTAGATAAAGATATAAAATTTATTGCCATGCAAATTAAATTTAAGGCGTTGGGACACCGTAAAAACCTGTTAAGCAGGTTGTCTCGTCGGGCACCCCTCGACAATTTCATAAAATTTTATTATAGTCTAAAGTTAATGGCCGAATTCTTGCGAATTCAATAAGGTTATATTTTTTGAAGAGGTTGAAGCCTGATGGATAATCAACACAGTTGCGCAAGAGTGCTGGGTCGCAACCGGTATCTATCGTGGCTTGGCTAGTTCCGCAAGGAGCTGAGCATGGCAGAGAAAGTGTAAACCAGCTAAAATGAAACTCTGTCCGGGTTTCCATAATCGTTTCACATCCAAGCAGACAACTGTTTGCTCTGCAGCAGTTTGGTGCCAAGCAGTTTGGTTCGGATTTTGGTGCCAAGAAGAGGTAAAATCTCCAACTTCCGCAAGGCCAGCCGCTTAGACTGGATCAGGAATATAACGAATTTTGTTGGATTTGTATTGGATCCGGACTGTAAATCGGTTCAGCACTTTAGGATCAGAGTGGGATTTGGACTGAGTTAATAGAAAATAATTGTGATAATTTTTAAAAAGCTGTATTTTGTCAACTTTTTGGACTTTATGTGAATATGTCGACTTGGATTTTACAGTTTTTAAATTTTTGGGCAATGGTTGGACTTAGAATAAAATCAGTTTCAAAAATTCAGAACTGGGTCTGGGTCGTAAAATATCAGTCCGCTCATCTCTGATACCCTGTTGATTCTTCTATTGTTGACAAGAGAGTCTCAAGGATAATCCTGTATTTTGTTATCAAGACACTGAAGGAGTTGAGCCTCGATATCCAGCGGGTATCAGAAAGCTCAGGTATGCAGTGAAATACAATTGTCGTTCGGCTTTGGATTTGAAAAACATAAATCCGTTTATCTCTGGTGGTTGCAACACAGGGTGGCTGCACTTCGGCTCTTCTTGAAATGGCCACACAATAAAATATGATTTGATTTAAAATTACAAAAATATTTTATGGCAGCATTACATAAATTTTACTGCCTAGAGTAGTGGTTCTTAACCTGGGGTAACTTTCATCTTCCAAGGGGGTAAATTCACTGAACCATAAATTGCAGCCAATGTAAATTTTTATAAATCATTCTAAACTGTAATAGTTTGTTAATTTCGTATTTTCAATAAATGAGCACCATTATTGAGCATATTGTGGGTAAATCTGGTAATGCTGTTTGATAAAAGGGTAAGATACGTAAAAAAGGTTAAGAACCACCGGCCTAGAGCTTAGTTGAGACTGTTGTGCTTTTCCCTAAAGAAGCAACCCAACTTATTGAAATTGTCAATCGGAAGCTATTCCGTGAGAAGGCACCGCAGTTTTCAGTCTCATAACTAATGCTTCAGGTTTAGCGTAGTTTGGTAAACGTCCTTCAAAATATTCAAACATTTTAGCCAACACAGCATGTTGAATCTAAACACGTGTACGCGATGTTAAGCAGGTTGGAGCAGAGTAAACACGCTCCGAACAACAGAGATAAGGCAAAATGGAACGTCGGCAAGCTTGTCACAATAGCAAAGTTAGCTTTATGCATTTGTGAAAACGCAGCATCCGGTTTCCCGCTAGAGCAAACCGCAAACCAAGTTCTGAACTACGACTTNAAGTCAGTTGAACACTCCCAGAATTCCTGAACCTTTGTAAATCCGCAATATACTGTTTTCACATTCCCGCGGAGGTCTTGCTCTTGTAAAACAAATCGTTTTCAAGTCAAGTCTTGCTTTCTTGCTTGTGGCAGAGAAAAACATTGGTTACAGGGTACAAGCAGCATCGCTGTAATTGGGTAAACGTCGATCTATTGCTGATCACCAATAATTGGTGGTACTAAAAATTATTTTTGGTAAATATTTTCAAAATACATCAACGGCAAAAAACATGGTATAAATCATTATTGTTCAATAGTTCCCAAGCTGCAGTACACAAAGGCCTTCAAGGTGGTACGTGAATAGGCCTAGCTACCTTCTGTTTTTCTACACAAAAATTAATTCACTTCTATAGTTTTTATTTATCGGGTGCTGTTAATAAATTCCTGGATTTTTGTGTACTTCCCCGCTTGGTTTAAAAAATGGCCGTTATAGTCTTTCACAGCCATTTTGTTCATGTCGCGTTGTGTCACGTCTGGTTTTCCAAACGTTTGATCAAATGATATTCGGGAGAAATAATTTTCCTGGAACAAGGTGGTCCGTGGTTACAGTAGGGGACTCACAGATGTACGCGATCAGAAAAAGTTGGGAACCAAACTTTATAGTTGTATATAGTTGTTTTGGTCGAATTCAAAGAAGCATCAAAAATCATTTACCGTTGAGAACTGAATCAAGAGGGTCTAGAACGTTCCTAAACCTTTTTTGGCCATGTCTCCAGGGCCGGATTTAACTTATGCCAGGCCCTAGGCTAATCCACTTGTGAGGCCCCCTCACCCAATGTTGTGAGGAAAAAATGGAAAGCGTCAATCAATTTGCGAAAATCCAAAAATAACGCTCTGAAAGTACAGTCATTGAAAATTCTAAATCATTACTGGAATGTGCACGATCACTGCGTTTGTTGCTGCCTTCAACGCAAAAGCGTTAAATTGCACAGAATTTTTGAAATCCTACTTGGCTGGCGGGAACAGGATTATCAACAGCAACAGGCAAACCAACCGAAATCACCACAATTGAAATATTTGACAAAGCACATGGTCTACGTTTTTTATAAGAATCACATTTTTTTCTTATCTGTGTTCAAAGAAAAAAACAAACACACTGCACCTTTATAGTATGTGTGGCGGCATAAAGACTTTAAAGCACAACGGGCGGACCACGTTGCAACTCGCTTACCACGGCTGTAAAAATCTCACACACACGAACAAAACACGCCACGTAAAACGCACCCAAATGGTTGTAACTGTTAGGTTCACGATTCGCGTGTTTCTTACTTTTTCAGACTGGTAAGAATCGAACGTAACTGAACTGTCGCGTAAAAAGAAGTGTAATTTAAAAACCAGAACCGTGGCCAGAAAGTCTTGAACACGGGGTTTAAATTCCCCCAGTGGGCTTGGCATTCTGAAAATTTGATAAAATCTTTACTGATTTAAAGTGTTTCACGTTTAAATTTGGAAGGGCTGAGCTCACCAAGTGCCCACCATGGCGACTGGACTGGTTTCAATTTCGCTTGTACATTCATTGAAATACGTATAAAGAAATAAAAAGCTACAATCAGCGATTTAAGTAAGGCTGAACATAACACAGTAAACAGTTAAAAAAGTTTTGTCCTGCCTTCTTCATAACAAAATTATCTAAGAATTCATTACAATTTGTTTGCCTAAGTTTGTCACTTTTAATGTACCGAATGCTTAGTGTGGACCTCTCCAGGAACATCGTGACGCTTTAATTCATTTTTGCTTCTGTTGAATCTTGAAAAGGACCTTTCGCCTGAGCAGTTAGTGACCATCAAGCTAAGAAATAAGGCTTCGTGTGGTTGCATAAACTACGAACCACTAATCTAAGGCATCAGGCCCAAACGCGCTTTG
>JGI24159J19872_10012164_pt1 | contig 11241 bp, 13 predicted proteins | sample Ectturendosymbi4_FD_19872 | JGI IMG/M metagenome (IMG submission 19872) | reverse complement strand
TTAGTTCAATCATTTCACGGCATCTTTTTCAAGGCACTTGGCAACGTAAATGTTGAATTATATGAAACTTTCCAAAAAGCGTCGCGGGCCGCACAAAAGGTTCTCGCGGGCCACATGCGGCCCGCGGGCCGCGTGTTTGAGACCCCTGACGTATACCGACAAAAAGAAAAACACAAAGAAACTTTTTGTATGTGCTATGATGCAAGATCGCAAAGTATGGATCTGAACCTCTTAAGATTCTGGAAAGCGAGCTCAGCTCAAACCCTTCCCGCGGTGACCTGAATGAAGCCCGTGTCACGTGATTGCGGAAAGCAGATCATCACTTTATTCGGGAACATTCGCGTGCTACCTACCTGCTCGGTCACTTGCGCTGGCAAACTTTCAACAGCTTCATCATCCACTGACGTGACACTAATTGTGTAGTTTGTTAAAGGCGACAGGTTCGATACAGGCGCGTTGTCTTGGTTTGCCGGTATCACTTGATTGTATACAACGGTCTAAAATGCAAATGTGGAAAGACTTTTTTTAGTTTATCTGTCAGCAAGATCACTTCAGAAGCATAAACAATCTGCGCTGCATAAAAAGAAAAGACATTACGTTATCAGGGCTCGTGACAGTGACGCGATGATCCAAATTGTCCACATCCCAGTAGACATAAAATGACTCATGCGTGGCCTCCTCGACAATAGCGTTGCTGGGTGCGTCTGTAACAGGTACGATAGCAAACAACTTTGAGCCTTTGTGACGAAACAAACCGAACACATTAAGGAAAGAAAACATTAAAAGGAATATTCTGGTTTTGCAGATGTTTCAAAAAAGTGTTGGTCACGCGCCGTGTATAGAGTCATTTGCAGATTCAAGAAGATTGACTACCTTAGAACAACCAAAACTAATCCATTTGATATGTGGGAAATACCTTATTAATTAACATCGTTAAACAAGAACGAATATGATTGGAAGAATAATGTAAAGCAAGGCAGATTAGAGTCTGGAATAAGATTCCCAAGTTTCTTATGGCAAACTTGCCTGAAGCGTTTTTATTAATGAAGTAAAGTTGGCGTATTTAACAACGATGTATGTCGAATGCCCTACCTTTAGGACTTTGTGTCAAATTAGTGCCAATTATACTGGCAAAGTGAAACCAAAATACACAAAGACAATTATGTGTTGTATGTTCAGATGCAAAGAATGAGCAGTTATCAAAAAAAGAAAAAAAGAAATTCAAAACAACTTGTACTTAATAATAGTCAACGAAATACTCATTTTTTTCTGACTCAAACGTTAACGGACGCCCAAGAACGGCCAAAAGATATTTTTCAACACAGCAACTCAGAGTGTCTTGAAACTGACCAACAAGAGGTAAGGTTGACTGTCTGCCTTCCGTTTCGTTGCTAAGCTTTCTGCCGAATTTAGACTGCACTGTAACAACGTATTCCGTCCCGGGAGTCAGATCACTCAACTCTACTGCAGTGGTCCCATTAACCGTGACCTCCTCATCATCGAATGAGTCCGAAGGTCGGTATCTGACGATATAGTCTGTGTCCGAAAACAGCACATGATTATTTCTCCGAAACTTGATTACACGACCAACAGAAGGCTGAACCAAATGAAAGGAAAGCGATGTGGCTCAAACGTTTGTTGAAGTACTACTTGGCTGTGATAAGAAGGTAAAATCAACAGGTGAAACATCAAACAAAAGACCGAGAAGACTTCTTTAAGGGGCAGGGATTGTTTCAAAAAAATTTTGCGAAGCGCTGTTTTGGTCAAAACTGTGATTCTATCATTTCGTTCTTACAACGCGTCGTTACACAGACCGAAATGTTTTGCAGTAGACTTAAAAGAAAAACTACTTTACTTTTTAAGGACCTGTTCAAAATGAAACAGTGGTTAATTATATTGATAAAGTGCTTTGTTTGCTTTATGAACAATGCACGTGATTGAGGAATGCTTTATTCCTTCAATACATGAGCAAAATTTCAAGCAGGTTAACAAAAGGATTCGTATGATCGGAAAGCAAAAGTAAAGATTTTTTTTTCGACTCCCACAAAAATCCAGTGAAAAACCTGCATCCATTCACAAAGGCGCCAACATAAAGTTAATGCCGAAACCTTTTTCTTTACAACATGGAATGGTCACCATCATACCCACAGGAGGCGATTGATGAGCTTGAAGTAAATCTATTGCGCATTTTCACTTAACCATCAGCGTTCGTTTTGCGCTAAAACCAATTTCTGTATGACGTCTACAAGGCACGTCTGATTTTGACAGCAAAGTATTGCAAGACCGAGGTTCTGCTCGCCTGTGACTTGCTGGTTTGGTTGTTCCCACAGAGCAGTGAAGTACGTTCGTCCGACATCATCAAAAGTTAAGCCTTCCGGTTGCGGAAGTGTGGTCGAGAACCTGCCTGACGTCATCGGTTGCGTACGCACTCCTTCGATGATGGGAGTGAACGTCACTTCGTATTCAGTTCCAGGTTTGAGATCGCCGAAGGCCTGCGAGCAATGGATGTGGACGTTGAAGTAGAGCTTGTGATTAATGGATTTGACGACAATTGTTGATGACGCGCCATTGATATCACGTTTGAACGAACCAAGAACGCGGCGAACAAACGCTTTCAGGTAATTTTGTTCGGAAATGTTCTAATACTTAAAGGAAATGCGTATGGGTAGGTCACTGTGCAACTGATTAGAGAAATCTGAGAGCGAAAACTAAATCATTTCGCAAACGCAGACAGGTTGCCGTTTGCAAAGATGACATATTTAATCCTAATGCAGTCAGGTGATGTCCTGTTTCTTGTGAAGAAGAACGTGTCGTTAAAAGCGTTTGCTGCTTAAACTACCATCTGAAAAAGCTATGCCGCAACGAAATTATCTTTACAATGATGTAAGCAACTGTTGGTCGACTACAAAAGAAAAATTTATCGACAATTGTGCGACAAGTTTTAAGAACGTCATCGTCCGTAACGTCATCATCCGAAACGTCATCATCCGAAACACCATCGCTCGCAACACTTACCACGTCCGGTTCCGTTGATCCAACGAACTTCGGAACAATGGGAGTGTCGCCGTCGATTTCGCGGAGCTCTACTTTATACTCCGTCACTTCCGGGTTATCAGTGCGTGGCACACTCAGCGATAACTCGGTTGGCGTTGGTTCGACGGCGGTTTGCACGGTGGGGGGTGCGTCATTTCCTGTTGGTGATAGACATGTGATAAGAATCAGAGCGGGTGAAAATATCTCTTCAACACTTCAGGACATCGTCAAGTAGAGCAGAACATACGTGAGAGTTGGACCGATACTTTCTCAACCAAAACTATCCACACTGATTCGTGTGAAACGTGTTCGCCCAGTTTAAGAGTAAATGTAAAACGAGTTCGCCCGATCAAAGAAAAATAACAGCGCAAAGGAGTTTCATGCTCCACTTATTTCCCACGACAGGCAAAACCTGTGTGATCAAAGTGAAGCAAAAGACTGGTCACGGACACACTCTGTCTCACATCTCACATTGTTTGCGACAATATGAGTTGGAGTTTGAACAGTGAAAAAAAACTTTCCACTTTTCAACCAATTTTCGTTTGATAAATTTTGAATTTATTTAAGGGGGGGAGCTCTAGTGCGACTGCAAGACGGTGGGACGACAATAAAAATCACAAAACATGTGCAGCAAGGTATACGTTTTTTTCAAAGTTTCTTGGATTTACGACTGCATCCACCTTTCTAAGAAAAACTAGTGTAAGCTCAGCAGAGGGCGTTGGGCTTTGTTTTTAACTTGGGGTAAGCCTGGGAGGATGTTGACATACAGAGAAAACTTAACAGTTTTTGTGCATCGGTCATAACACTGCATTTCAATCGCAGGGCTTTGAAAACCAATGAACCCTGCTCCCTGAGCAACGTCATGAAACCAGTTCCACGGGCCTACATACCAGCGCTGGGATTTTATCAGAATTGCGCATTGTTCGGAAATAAATCTAGAAATAACTATAAAAAACAGCGCTGTTACTGTTTAAGGGTAGACAGTCATTTACCACCAGCCTATTGTTCATTACAAAGTCGGGTAATAAATCAACTTTATTTGCAGAAACAACTTTGCCAATCAAGCTTGATGAACGGAAGAGAGGAAACCGGGAGTGGGAATCGTTGAAAGCAAATTATAAGGAACATGCCAATCGTGAAAATCTTACGGAAATCAAACACCGAACATCAATTTCAACTGAAGTCACGGCATAAAATAGCACGCCATAAACTTCTAGAAAACTCATCAGACCCAGAAACAAGTTCGTCGAATACCTGTGAGAACACGTGCAGCAGTCGGCAAGCTTTCAATTCCGTTGTGAATTGCGCTAACAGCTAGCTGGTAAACTGTGTTAGGCTGTAACTTGCTGAAGGTTGCATAAGACCCCGGGATTCTCGCACTCAGCACCATCGACCCGTCTTCAGCCAGAGTGAGAAGTGTTCTGAAAGAGCAATAACGTGCAAATGCCCCACGAGCACAAACTTCAGTAAATTTCTATTCTGATCTGTTTTGAAGATGAAAAATTCTTTAAGCTCAGGAAACTCTAGGCAACCGCTCGAGTGCCGGGCTTTCCATTATGTTTGATGTTCGTGCCCGAAGCTTGAAAAAAGGTAAACCCTTTGATATAAAAGTTTCTTGAGAAGATGAAAATTTCTTTGAAAATAAACATTGACGTCCTCCTGACTGCGGGACTTTTCATCGGCTTTAATGTTCGTTACAGAAACCGAAACAAGGCGTCGTTCGCACAAGGGAAAGAAACAAGTCGTGGGTAGAAAACAGCGCGCTAAGTTTTATCCACTGCATGGCTTTGTTGAGAACCTGATAAAAAGAAAGCTGAGCGTTTCGAGGCAGATCAAGTTGTAATTGTGCTGTTTATACATTTCGCAAATCTCCGGTTGACGTCAAGAATTAATTCCGTATCACGCTTTTACGATATTTGCAAATTCATTCGCTTCAAAACGTACTGGTAAAGAACGTTGTCGATGTCGGGGGGAGGGGTCCACTGGGCACGGATTGTGTCCGGGCCAACGTGCGTGAAGACGATGTTGGACGGGGCAGGGGTCCTCGTGCGGCCGATGCTCGGGGGGAGTGGCTCGCTGCGAGGCGGCGTCGTGACTTTGGTCGTAGCGGGCTTTCCTTGCAGATCGCTCTTGCTGGGAGGAAAGCATGTCATGGATTGTTACACGTCACCAAAGCTTTGGACAAGCATCGATTTGCGTCGGCGCAAAGTATTGACATTAACGAAAATGTTATGAAATCATCGATTTGCGTCGATGATTTCAAGTTTTTTCGTGAAGAAAGAGCTCATTGTGACAAGAACCAAATGTTCTTGTGCAGTCAAAAGCAGGGTGTGACCAAAACAAAGTTGAAACCCTTGCAGAATAGCAAATAAACTCTGCAATCGAAACGACCGCAATCACCTTCAACAAGCGCATTCTCCAGACGCAGTAACAGCAGCGAAGGAAATTTAGGTACATAAGTTTTAAAAAAATCTCAACGATATCACGTCGGTTATAATTTGTTAGATCAGCGTTCCCCAAAGTCCGGCCCGCGAGCTTTCTTAGAAATTTTTAGTATTTTAACAATTTCGTGTAAATGAATTAATGTAAGATGTAATTACATAAAACGGCTAAAAAGCAAAAAGCATTTGCTGTCATTGAGAATTTCATCCCGATAAGCTTTAGACTACAAACCAAGCTTGTCTCTTGGATCAAAAGATCAACTGCAAACATTTTGGAGTTTACTTGCATTTTGTGTAACAGAAATGATTTACTTAGGGCCTAGGCCATGCTTTTTAATGTTGCGCTTTGCGTACAACTCAAGCAAGTAAACGCAAACATAGAAAATTGCTACATCTTAGTTGCTTTTTTCGTTAGAAGTTACTGCGCACCAGCCCCTAGTACTGTGCTTGAGCTTGGCGCCCAAACTGCTGTAGAATCCACATTAGCGTGCATGAAAAATTTTTAAATTGCAGCGGGCATTTGGCGTTTGAAGCATAGCCGTTATTTGGCAGTTTTTGGATTTTTTTAAGAGAAGTACTGCATGCTAATTTTGTTGGGTACCGGTTATTTAACATCATGAATAGCAGTGAAGGAGTCTCGATACTTGATCTCAAGACCAGTTTCGACAGTGGTGTAGGAAGCGGGGATGCAAGGGGGTCCAAGGGCATTCCCAAAAGTTTTCATTTGCCAAAAATCCAGACAAAATCTCTGAAAATACGTAAAGAAATCCCGCAACATTTGGTCACAGATGTTTCGGCACCTTTGTTCTCATTGCGTGATGAATGAGACTGACTGTTGAAATGCGTTTGAATTTGACTTCTGTCTTCTCCATAATACACATGAAGACCTTTTTCTGTGTGACTTCCAAAAAAAGTCTTAATCATTTTTGAGACACAAATTTTTCAGGTAAGTTTGAGTAACCTCGGACAAAAATCCTTCGCACCACCAAAACTTTGCCTGTCTCTACGCCTAGTAGTCTCGAGACCTATCTTTGCGAGTCTCAGTCTCGAATGTTTCAGGTCTCGTCTCAGATACGTGCCCGCCTACAGTTAAGATCAGTGTCAAGCGAAATTTCTGACTTCACGCCATATGCGCATGAACAGAGTGATATTCTACATATCAAATACGTTGAAAAAAGTGATGATTGGGGCTTAGGGTTTGACGTTTAGGTAAGTGTGTCGGGTTAGGGTTTAGGTTAGGGTAAGAAAAAGAAAAATAATTGAGTTCTAAGACTAAGTTCAATATTTTTCACTGGTTATAGTTGTTCCCGTTCTGTAGCATGTTGTGGATATCTGACATCTAACCAAAAAGCTTTAGTTTACTTACACAACAAACGTCAAAAAAGTAATTGCCAAACTTTATTCCTTAAAGTTTGCTCTGAGAAGTAAAATAGCTTATAAACAACAATAGGTGAGAAAGTTCGCCCGACACCGGGCGCAAAATATCCTGTCTCAAACTATGTAAAATTTTACATAATTTTGTGGCAGTTTTACCGATTTTGCGTATGTCAATATAATCGATTGTTAACACAACACTTGCGATTTTTGTTGTTTTTAAATCAAATTTAAGCGTTATTCACCTTTAAATTGCCAAGATCAGGCAACGTCAAGTTGCAAAATTTTGCAACAAAAGTCAAAATTCTGAAGTGCTGCACTTTTGGATCGGTCTCAAACCTATTGTCTTGAGACTTTGAATACTGCAACAATATGGCTTCGTGAAACTTCTTTAATACAACGTACTTTTTGTCTGTTGCATCAGCAGGTAAGAAAGCAAGTATGAAGAATGCCAAAAATTCTCAAAATTTCAACTTCGAAGCGGTGATAACACTTTTGTGAAAATTTGCAGAAACATTTCGGCATAATCTGAAGTTTAGTTCTCGACTACGTCTCTGCTGTCTCGTCAGTATTGGTGAGGTATACAGGGTTCATGAAAAACGCAGAAGCAATTAACGTATAGCAGCATCAAACGTGAAACCAAATATTACAACTATCATGCAACAAAAGAAGCTGTTGCAGAAGTCACATTCCACACATGTTATCAAACACAGAAAAAATTGCAATGCACCAACGTGTCTGATGCTATGCGTGTGTTTTTTTGTTTTGTTTTTTTCAGTGCACAAAACAGTCCGGTCCGCGGACACTGATGAGGTCGCGAATTTGGCCCAGCATCCAAACAGTTTGGGGACCGCTGTGTTAGATGATCGGCTTAACTTTAAACCACGGTTTGAGGTAAACTTCATTTTAAGCAGCTTGTTGTTGGGAGGTGGTGATAGCGCAGCGGCAGACTGGTCGTCTCTCAATTGAGGAGTTTGGTGTTCGATTCACAACCACACTAAGTGAATCACCGTAGCAATCCCTGGGTAACAGCGTTAACCTCAGCACTGCCAGAAAGAGACAATTGTCTGGTTTCGTCCGCTGACTATCATGCAAAAAATCTTCTCATGAAAAAAGCATTTTTATCTCACATAAAAACTCTCCGCCAAACCAACTTTGAGAAAAACTGAATTTGCAAATAACGACTATGTGGTTACTATTTCTTTCCATATTTTGCCAAAAAGATTTTCACCGATATTCAGAAAAAAACTCGTGTCCAGTCATTTTAAACTCACTCATTTACGCGATCGCTGTACACGGGAATGAGTTGGATGTCGTAAAGTGTTTCAGGTAAGAGTCCTTCAACGACATGGTTGTTGTCGTCTGGAGCCAGGGTGTCCTCCGTCCAATCACCACTTTCGCCAGAGGGTCTGTAAGAAAGAGGGTCGGCGTGGTTGATTAACATCAAATCATTTACAAGCCACTGCACGTAAAAGTTTCGCAAATCCCATGTTCTACCGTAGCGTTAGCAAGAAGCTTCTCACGGCTACATACACGAATGCAGCTATCGCCTTTTTGTGCATTTTGATAAATAAAAGCACAATCTGGGAACAAGGTGCGTGGCGTACGAATGTTTTATGCAACAGGAAATATACTTTGTTGAGGATTATTTCTGTTTCCCGAAAATGCTCAAGCTCATCATCTATTTGCCAGTGATTGATCGATTATTATCAATGTGCAGCAAAACCTACGTTCGAAAAAGTCACAAGTGTTGAAAAGTGCATTGAAGCGGAACAGAAACAAAGTTTTATAGTATTCCTAACAATTTCATTGGCTGTAGAGGATATCAAAGTTAAATCTGCAAAATATAAAAATATCTTGGTTGTTGGTTGGATACTGTAGTCGGGCGCTGACTCAAAAGCGCGTGCAATCTTTTGGTAGAAGGCCTAAATGCACCAACTGATAGAAGTAGGATCCAGATCTGAGTAACCAATCGCTACTTGATTTTTCGTACCTGTACTTGAAAACATAGCCTTCGATTGGCGCATCTGGACTTTCCCAAGTAATAGTGGTTCCGGTGGGTGAAGTTTGGGACGTTTGCAAGTTCTTAGGCTTGTCTACGTTTGTCATAAAGGTGACATTTCCGATCTGAAAAATCAAGTCAACACCACTCTTCATTTTTTTTACAAAGAAAACTAATATGTTTTATCACATTTGTGGTCGCAGGCTTTTCTAAACAAATATTGTGATTAGTTCTTATTTCTACAATCGCGTTTACATTTGTTTTTAGCCCAGTGTTTCTCAACCTTTTTCTTTTCGGGAGCCAGATAACTTTAGGTAAATATTACATGTTCCACCATCTTGTTCCCATAGGCTACGCTTTTCCATTCATGAACAAACACCCGTTATTCTAAAGCAGCGAATTTATTCCTGTATGCAATTCAGTGAGAATCTTGCTGTTGATTACAATGTGTTACCACGCTGTAGTGATTAGATATCTAGATTACTGTATTCTACTATATTTTTGTCCTAAATCCGTGGCCCACTCGAGAACTGCGCTACGGTCCACAAGTGGGCCATGGCCCGTGGGTTAAGAGACACTGTTTTAGCCTGTAAAGAAAATGAGCTCGTTTCGTATTGACTGACAAACTATTGACAGCTGTCAACGGTTGAGGTTAAAGTTCAGAGCATGAAATTTAGTTATTTTCACAAAAAACATTTTAATAAATCAAAAACCAGTTACGAGGCAACCACGATTGTCAAAGCTTCACCCAACTTTCTTCAGCAATTCTTATAATGTTGACTTTTTCTGTGTGCGATATAAATGAGCAAAGAACATTCGGTGGGACAGAGTTTGACTGACCTCGGTTCCATCTGAAGTCCTTGCAACTGCCTGGTATTGATGTCCTGGCTTAAGGCTGGTCAGTGGGTAGCTGCCAGCACCCTTGGGCACTTTGATAGGTTCGCCGCTGATGCCGTCTTCATCAGTCAAGGTCAAGTAGAAGCCTGCAATCGACACAATATTCGAAGTGAAGAAAGAGTTCAAAAGAAGTCTTCAAATGCACTTTCTACTAAAAACTTTATTTTTAATGTCAGGTTTTATTATTATCAGTTATTATCAGTTGACCGGCAGACTTAGGGGGCGGGAACTTCAGAACCTGAATGAACCAATCGCAAAAGCTTCTAACCATCATCTGGAACAAGGTTGTCGTTGACACTGACAATGGCGGAATCCTCAGTGACTGTGTCCGAGACGACAGGCTCTCCACCGATGCCCTCCTCCGGTTCTGGCTCATCTGCGAACAACACAACGGCGTAACCTCAGTGCAGGGGGTGGCAGTGGCAAGCAATAGTGTCTCCGCTGAACATTTCATAACAAAAGACTGGTGCATCGGACTCGCAACAAAGTTTTTGGACGAATTTTCAGAAGTTGCATTGTTGAGCAACGTAGTCAGCCACGAGTACACTGTGCTGTCTGGAAATGTTTCAAAAGTGCTTTTCCGAAATTGCAATAAAACAATTCATTCTCAACCCGGCTGTAAGTCTTTCAGCGAACAGCGTCCCCTGTCGGAAACCCGACAAAAATCTACTTTGAATGATACCATTGCAAAGTGACCTGGTCTTCGAATGAAAATGGGGGTGACAGGAGAAGCGCTTTGCAAAGTTCCTCCCACAGTTGACACCTGAACTTCCATCTTGCCTTCTTCAGGCTTACGGAGCACAAAGCGTTCGCGGTCAGGAGACAGGGGGACTTCCCTCCATCGTCGTCCAGGCTGCAAATGAACAGGAAATTATTTTGCTGACGATGGAAATATCGGATGATTCAGCATTTAATGTTTGGCGTAATAACCCACTGCATGGCATGACCGGCAAAAAGAACTAATGTGACAGGGAAAGAAAAGAAGGGAAAACAGTACAAACTTACGTGTGGCGTAGACTTTCTGAAAAAACTCACGGAAAGCACATGAATCTTATACTTTATTTTAATTCTTCTAACATTCGTTAAGATTTGCAAATGCATCTCTAGCTGAATGCTTGGAACACAGAGATCTGCAGCTTTGCACAGTTTCTTGACTGGTTGTCGGGTGTTATTGCTGCAGCAGTTTTTATCAGTAACAACTATGCCGATGGCAAAGTCCCCATTCCCGCTCTGCTCATATTACAAGTGCAATAAAAGCAAGAACGACGTCAGTCACAAGCAACGACACCAACATAAAATTTCGAACGCAATTAGCCGTGCTGTATTGTTCACTGGTTTTCAATGCCTATGATACATGTTAAATACATACGGTTTGGGTTATGTCAACCCTCTTGGACAAAAACTTACAATACGATATCTGAAGACAGTCCCTGTGATGTCACCATCGGGATTGTCCCACGTCACAACGATCCTGTCACTCAAAATTTTGTATTG
>JGI24159J19872_10012162_pt1 | contig 11242 bp, 9 predicted proteins | sample Ectturendosymbi4_FD_19872 | JGI IMG/M metagenome (IMG submission 19872) | reverse complement strand
TAACAAATAGCATCATTTTAGTTTTTCTTGTTGCCTCAACTACAGGAATCGATAATGGCTACATGCTCAGTAAGATATGATTATATGAACCACATATATCTGATATGGTTCGTTCTTCTGAAGCGTCCCGCTTTTCAGTAACAAAAATATGGTATGCCTAGTAAAAGCATTTTACTAAAACTTGCTTACAGAATGCACAAAAATGCGCATTTTTAAGGTAATTTTGCAAAATTTTTTTGGGGCCATGCCCCTGGACCCCCCTAGAAAGGTCGTTCCTTCGGCAATTCCCCTAAAGTCGATTTGTGACGTCACACGATTGTGACGACACTTTGCCCCTTCCTCGGAAATTTTTGCGTACCCCACAGAATGTACTTCTGTAGCGTGGATCAGCCCTATTTCGTTTATTATCAGAGGTGTTAGAAGAGGGTGTTATTTCAACACTAGGTATGGAGAAGTATGGAAGATGGAATGGAAGATTTTTGGTATGGTATGGAATGGAAGATTTCAGGTATGGAATGGAATTGTATGGAAGATTTTGAATGCTATCGAAGATGGAAGATTTACATTCCATTTCATAGTATGCCCTGCTTGCGGCTAGAGTGCGAGAAGTCGATGGAATTGACAGATTCCTCCCATCCCTCCTGCTTATTCTGCCCGAACCGAGATAGTAGGGACGAAGGGGCTCAATCAGAGTCAGTCCCCAGCGGGGCTCGGATGAAGGAGCGATAGAGGGTCTCGCACTCTTTGTCTCAACATGGCACATAGTTTTACATCCCACGACGTTCAATACATCCCACGACGACCACGTGATAGGAGGCTCTCGCAAAAATCCTAATATGCCCCCTCACTTTTTGGCGTGTCCGGAGGTGGCAATCTCCCAACGGATTGATCTGTGAGAAGGCATAAACGCTTCCAATCAAGCCTTGCGAAAGTTCCAACGCTTCACCGGGTCACTGAGGGCAGGGACCTTGAGCTTTAGTGGCGTTATATGGCCGTTGGAGTGAATAGCGAGCGTGGAGGTTTGTAGACGTTAATGATCTTGTATCCTGCAACGTCTACGCACAACCACTCAGTCTCTGATTATTTTGGAGACTGATCGACCAGTGATCATTCCAACCGCTCGTGGACAAATGTGGCAAGGCCGTGGTTCCTGCTCAGGATTGACCCAGCTAGCGAAAAGTTGGGAATCACTAGCTTGCCTGCAGTTGTGCAGTGGGGCTCCTGTAGGACGACGATGTAAGCCTTGTTCTTATAGTCTAGCTACTTAATGACGGTGATCGTGCCTGCAGTAAGCCCCTCAGTGTTCAGCTGGAGTATGTTGGGTCGTGGGTTTTCGGCAGCATTTCTGCTGCCGCGCCCTGAGAAGGGCACTTTATGACCCACGCTACGCCGAACACGTCCAGCGCGGGTAGCAGTGGTTGCGCACGTATTGGCAGGTTTAGTTGACATTAGTAGCGAATGTCGTACAGGAGGGCCACGTGAAGTCACTTGTCATTCTCCCGCACCTGTCAGTAGTACCTGATTCTGTGTATGATAAGGGTTCGGGGAAGATTTAGGACTTCTTTACCAAAGATGATGTTCGGATTAATTTTTTTCCTGCAAAGCTAAAGCATCTATCCTGGGTTTATCAAAGAAAGAAAAACTGCTTCAAAACCCAAAACTGGAATTTCGTATTTTCTCAACTGTAGGTACCTATTAAAATAATGGTAAAGTTTCATGATGTGCATGGACACATATGTTTAAAACTCACAATTTTGTTTTTGGAATAATCTTCTACGCACACACTGAGCCTCTTAATTGTTTGCTTTTTAAGTTTTATTGCATAGCAAACTACGCAGGTATTCCGAATTCCAATACACAAGGTCTTGCCAGTTTTCAGTTTGCTAAATGAAGGAGACGCATGGAGCAAACGATTGCTTGACAAGACAAGAGCGCCGTGAGTTGAAAAAAAACTTGGTAACCGCAATCATACAAAATTAAAAGTATGACACCTATCAGTTTAAAGTTTAAACAAAGAAAATCAGCAGTGACGGGTTAATCACAAAAAGCAACTTTTATTACCTTTTCTTGAACGTGTTCCGCTTCACCGAGAGGACGGCTAATCACTGTTGATAAATACTTGCTTTTGATGGCTTTCAGCTTGCTTTCAGCAGAACTCGAAATTCCTGCAAAGTTTTGGTCCCAATCTTAATTGTGATTTCAGATTTTTTTCATCTCAAAGGGATAGATGAATAAAAATATCCTTTAAATAGCGATGAAGTGTAAATACCGTAACGTCGCTGGTAGCAGTAGACCCAGAATAAAGTAGACGATGTGGTCACCGTGTGACAGTCACGCAGTGTTTCAAATATTTGACCATTCTAAATCCACCTTCAAGATAACTTCAGGTTTAATCAGTTTTCTCTAGTATCCACCACGCGTCAAATCACCCACCTTCTATCGGGATTTGGATAATTTGAAGTTATAACGTTGCATTGTTTTTTTTTTAGTTTCAGTCAGAGACTGACCCGAGGGGAACAGATTCGTGCGCAGCCCCTACGGCTATACTGACTCCTGAAGGTTCACCTTTATCTTCGTTTGGAATAAAAAATTATGAAAAAATAGTTTTTTTTTCATTGTTTTTCAGGTGTTGTTTAAGGATTGCCTCCCAAAAAAGAACAGCGAACCATGACCAGTTCTGTTCGGGTAGTGGCTTGCATTCGGCTGCCACCAATACCAGCTGTTAAGGAACCGGTAATAAATCAACAAATTTCTTGTATTTTTCAAGTGCACTGGCCTTCAAGTTACTTACTATTACTGATTAACGTGCAGCTGATTGTCGAATAATCTGCCAGTCGTCCCACTGCTATTACTGATCGCCAAATGCAGGGGCGTAACGCAGGTTAAATGGTACCCGGGGCAAGAAACAAGTTTGGCGCCCCTATGTTCGAACCTGAGCTCTTTCGGAAGCAAATGTACTGTATTGACGAAAGTACTTGCGACATTGTTGGGACCTTGCAGCGCACCCCGCAGTGTTTTGGCGCCCCGATAGTAATTAGGCTGCCGGGGAATTGTGCCCCCTTGCCCCCTCGTTACGGCCCTGGTCATACCGAAAGTTTTCCTTTCACTGTTCGGGCTATTAACTACTTCAGCAAAGTATCGAGGTCTTGGAAAATCCAACCAGTTCATCCAAACATCAACGTGTACTATCATTTTTAGTTTTCTCTAGTGCACAATAAATTCGATCCATCACATATCGAACGCAGTAAGAAAGTAAATATTAAGACGTTCTTTAAGGCAGTGCTCCAGACGTACGTTGTATCGCATCTTCTCTTTCTCTTAGTGTAAGAACCTGTTTCACGATAGAAAGGAAACTTAAGACTTGCAAATACAGCTTACAATTTCTTACTCATCTTTTTACAATTGATTGCTGGTGTATTTTTTCCAAAATATTTTGGGCCATGCAGTTACTTCAGACCATATTGGCATTTTAAACAAGGAAAGCATGAGGATGTGCGAAGGTAACATACGAGCAGAAAAAAATTGTAATGTACCTAAAAGTAGAAACTTCAGTAGCGCAGCATTTCACAGCAGAGTTTATGAGCTCCATCATCTTAAAATGCTCATCATTTCATGCCAAAGCAATGAACAATTTCGTGCTAATCCCAATCTATATGCTAAATGCTTCCTTTGTGTTTTACGTGCCGATTGATAGTTTCAGACAAACTGTTTTTTATTCTTGTTAGACTAAGTTCTGGAACCTCGAAAAAAATCTTCCAACAGGGTCTCTTAATCCAGATATTTTTTATATCGAAACGATCGTAAGATTGATAATTGTTTTACACTCACCATAACCATGGCAAATAAACAGACTACGCGTGGAGCTCTGTGTCTTTGAAGAACAACTGTTTTTTCGTAGGCTTGCAAAGTGTTGATCGTAGGGAGCACATTAGTGACATGATTTGTGAATGAGACACTTAGGTGTCTTTAGCAACAAACTCAGAAATTCATTTTATTTCTCTGTACTTGCATGAATCACTAGGTTTTGTGCACGAATGTTCTTTATTGAAAATGAAATGCTTTACCAAGATCTTTTGCTCCATTGTTTTGTGGAAAATCACAGGTGAACTCTGGGAAGTGTTTAAACATTGAGAGGCTGATTCAAAATGTTTATGCTTGGAATGTTTTAAAGTCTTACCTTGATCCATCACTATGTTTTTGCGAAAAGTTGAAACGTGTTTTTCCTCAAATACGACGATTTTGATTGTCGTTACGCTTCCAGAGGCATCATTTACGAAGTCGATGATGGATTGTTGGAAAGCTTTAGCGACATTTTGTGGTTGAATGCCTATCGATCCTAAAATTAGAAAATTGGTCTTGATTACTTTCATGCTTGATATTGTCATCACCGCGGTTTTCTGAAAGCGGTTTCATACCATCGCTTCAACGTGATCTCGTGTCTATATAAGTAGTTTGGATCCAGGAACATCGCCGATCAAATGTAACATACAAGAATTTACCTTTTGTATAAGTTTCAGTTGCCACCCACTCCAGCGATTAAGCACGTCAGTAGTTTCAAAAACTACGGTTTTATAATAACAACAGATTTTCTTAAAAAATAAGTCAAATGCACTGCTATCTTTAAGCGCAGGTGTTTTTGTCTTATTGAGGCCTATTTTCAATAAATCACAACCAAATATTTCGCAAACATTGTATATAAAAAAAACGTTACCTGCTCCTAGGGTTGGCAGGGCTACAGAGGCAGCCCCAATTAAAGATGCAGCATCTAAAGCTTCTTTAATCCGAACAGTAAGGCTTTCGCTGGTTGATGGCGTCATAATGTGAATGATGTATTTGCATTGCAAGTTTCCACCATTTGTGACTCTTGCGTGAGTAGACGCCAGCACGGGTTCATCAGAGCACTGTTTTTGCAAATTCTTACCACCTTCCCGCAAGATTGATTTAGACACGGTGCCTGAATTCGGTACATTATTTTAGAAGTATTTTAGTAAAAAACAGGCTTAAAAAACAGAGGTGCAAATCAGACAAATGTTTTTGAACAAAACTGACATCTGAGATAAAAAAAAAACAAGCATATGCTTTATGATCGATTTGAACAGTGATTTTCAGTGCCGTGGCTCATAACCACAGATAAGTCAAATGGGGAGATAACCGCTCCACAAGGGCTCCTAATTAAGATAGAATGAAGCTAATGAGAACATTATGACAGATTAATTAATTTGTGTTTCAGAAAAATAAAGATAAAGACTTTTTCGAGCAAAAATTCATGGCAGACAAAGAAGCGAGACTCCGAAGTGAAACGTGTAAATATCAAAATACTGACGCGACTAATGTAAACAGGAAGCACTGACGTTTTTGGTAGTATCAATCTGCAAGTGGATGGATTTTTTATATACTGCCATAAGTCTGTCAATTATTTCGTGCGGCAAGCTTCTGATTTCCACAAAAATATCTTAACTACAGCCGGGGTCAAAAGTCGGGACAATGAAATTTGTTTCTAGCTATTCAGAAAAATGCCTTCTGGTACGCTATTATCTCTATCATTTTTCTGATCTGTTTATGATTTCTGCACTTTTGAAAATCCACACCTTATCTGCAGAGCCGGATTAAAGGGTAGAGGGCCCGGGGCAAGTTTTACTGGAGGCCACTATGACGTTAATCATGACGTCTTCGTTAGTAAAAGTTATGTTTTCGCTGATTCGCAATGTTCCCGTTTGTTTTTTCCGGTAGTCGAGAATGTGTTTGCTCAAATGCATATACAGTTAGCTGCGAGGAGTAAATACTAGAGTGTATTTTTACTAAGAAAAAATATTTCACAGGCTAGAGAGCGACTCGGCAAGAAACAACATTCTTCTAAACAACAAGCAGAAACTAGAGATTACAAACAAAAACACCGGAAAAAGAACATGTCAATATGGCCAGCCAGGCTGAGTGTGAAAGTTGTTTCCATGGCAATGTCTTGACTTTCACCTTCATTTTCAGGTGCTGTGCTCTGGTTAAGCTAACACTGCCAGATCCTTGCGCTATTTCTGCATCTCTGTTGATTCGCGTTGCATTCTTTCCTCCAAAAGTATTTCTAATGTCTGCATTTTTATCTTTCAAACTGCTAGTGCTAGTTTTGCAGGATATTACATGTGGTACAAAGTTACTATATACAAATGGCAGTTGTATAAATACACAGCAGTTTTTTATTGGAGTTTAATCAGCTAGCAAGGCATGTAAAAAAATATTCAGTGATGAAGAGTTGAGTGTCTTGATAATAGAATTTGAAAACAAGAATGCTGCGGAGGTGACCCAAAACTGATCACTCAGTTTGTTGATGGCATAAGTGTGTAGCCTTGACCTGCTCTTTCAAACAAACTGGTAAGTTGTTTTTTCGGTAATTTTTCAGACATGGACCGAAGCGTTTTTAAAATGACAAAAAATTAAGTCATTTCGGACAGAATGTCTGAAAATATAGGCTAAAAAAACACTGTCACGGCAAGTTTTAATACAACTGTGAGACAAATGACCGAAATGTATCAGTGACCAAATTGTCTCATTGACCAAAATGTTTCAGTGAAAAAAACAGCTGGTAAGCCTTAAATTGATATGTACATGAACATTGCAAATATTCCATTGTAAACAAACATTGCTTTAGTCATCAGTCAATGGAAAATATGAGCCTCACTTCTACAAGATTATTTGGTTAGCTGGTGTTGCCAACAGGCATGAAATTACATTACTAATTTCTTGGGTTAAACTGATTCGGCTAATTTTTATTTGAGCATAGAAAACGCATATATGTCCCAATACTGGTTTAGATGAAACTTATCCTATAGAGTAAATGCATTATCACTAATCATTATGTTCATGTTTTCAATTTAACTTTCAGAGGCAGTAAAACATTTTTTTCATAACTATATGACCTTATGAAGCAGCAAGGTCGTCAAACGGTTTCATAAATTTGTAAGCTGTGTAACTAAAACAAAAAACTAAATTTGCAGGCTTGAATAACAAGCAGATAATATGAATTCATCCTTGATAAAGTATCATGTTTGTGATGAATAGTACCATTTCACTGGCTTTCATTCGCACTGCATTTTTCAAATGTATCTGGTGGAAACATTTGTCAGATAACATTCAAAATGTAGATCTGCTCGTGAAAATGCAAACTTCTTGGTACAAGACTAAGCTAGTGGCTCTCGATGGTTTTAGTCAACAAAGAACTATCTTCATATGCAAAATGTCAGTAAACCAGAATATAATATTTTAAAGAGCAGTGAAGCCTTGAGTACAAACCCCTTAGCTCAACCAATTTTTTTCTGCTAATGTCCATGCTGTGACAGATCACAACATACAACATCATCGTACGTAGTGAAACGCATCTGTGAAAGTTCTAAAATTTAGTAACCTAACAAAAAGATGTTGTGTTATTTAACACAATGTTCTATTGCAGATTATCTCAATAAACTCACTATTTACTATCTCACTGCATTTGATAAAGTTAAGGTCATCCACAGCAAAACTATGCCTGTAGTGGGAAATACTTTTGTGAACCAACTTGACATTCATTTTTATCTGCCCAACTTGCTGAAATGTGTTTTCTGCCTTTTATCTACATCGAAATAAAGATGACTATCTTGGAAGAAAACTGTAATAAACTGTCATATATGGAAATGTATTTTTCACCCCACCTCCACTTGGGCACCCCTGGCTTGCCTTTGTTTCGGTCCTGAATATATGATGAGCACTGACTGGTGGTTTTACATTGCTTTGCATGCTTGCTGAAATCCTACAGGTCAGAGGGCCTCACATTTTAGCAAGCTGCAGTAACCAGTCTAATGTCCACTGTATTTTGGAATGCCCCAGCCCCGAGTTTTTAGATACCCCTGTCCCATGTAAACTCAAAGATGATTGTGGTCGATTTTAGCCATACAATTTTTAGGCTCGCCACAATTGATTAAAGTCCAATTATTACGTGTTTAGTAAACACAGTGATTAACAATAAGTTAAAGACGCGCTGCGAAATCTGCTACAAGTAGTTCCTCGAAAAACGTATTATTTATGGAACAGCGTGCCTACTCGAATTAGCAGAATTTATGCAACAAAAATAACCTGATAGCATTACAGATTTCGGCATCGCTCGCATCGCTTAAGCTTAGGCACCCCATATTTTTGTAACTGAAAACCGGGACGCTTCAGAAGAACGAGCCTTATCAGATAAAAGTGATTCGTATCTTACTGAGCATGAAGCTATTTTGGATTCCTGTAATTGAGGCACCAAGAAAAACTAAAACAATGCATTTTACTAAGAGACAAAACGATGTTTAAACATTTGTAAATTTCCATATTCGGCCAATTATACTTTTCTGTGGACAATACTTTCTTCACGAAAAGTCTTTGTTCGATTTTATTTTCTCGTAAAAATCACACGACGAAATGACAGTATTAATTTTATGGTGATAAAGCTTTCACATTCTGCTCCAGCATTTCGCTTCTGTTATCAGACCGCATGTTATTCAGGATAGAACAAATTCTCTCAATGGAAGCTGATGTACCAAGTGGAGGACCAGTGGCGTAGCAAGGGAGGGACTCCGGAGGCTCCGGGCCCAGTGCGGAACCTTCTGAGGGGCGGCAGTTTGTTGATGGAAAATTAATTTTTGGAAGTATTTTGATAGTTCTCACTCTTCAGTTTTTGTTTTTAGAAGCCCTAAACTGGTAGACTAGTCTTAAAAAATAGGAAATGTGGCTGTGGAGTGATCAAATTCATTGAATCTTTACTCAAATGTATCGGTCAAATCCTGTTTGGTAAAGTGCCCTAATGTTGGTTTTGAAATTAGGGCTTTTTTAACATAGTTGGAGGCAGTTTTCTTCCAATCCTTCCACCTTCCTCTCCAGCCAAAACCACTTCCCTCAACCCAGTCAAATATCCTTGAATAAAGCAAAGAGATGACATTCGACGGCAGACCAGCAAATGTCACTGATCCGGTAGTTTGAGGTTTATGTTGCCCCTCCACTCAAAATTTAATACAGAAGGCCCTGTAAGAAATCACGGTGAATAGTCAAATCTAGCTTTATCTTTTTTCTCCTATCATTCCATCCTTAACAATACTCCAACGGCATATCATTACATCACCTGACATGACATTTGTGCAATAGGCGTGATGCACGAGTTGAGAGACATAACCATGCCCAATGAACGATTATTAGGAAAACGTTAGTAGCAAAATCAAATATACTTGCATAGAACAAATCCGAAAATACTTATAAGCTACTCAGTAGCGATTGCTAAAACTGGCAGACAGTCAAACTTGTAGAAAAATCAATTGCTGTCGGGGGACGCGGATACTTAACGCAACATAGGGCTACATAATGTAGCAGGTTTTTTTAAGTAGAAGGTTAGGTACCTGGTATAGACCTGTAGGGACCCGATTTCTCTGATTCTAGGGACCCGTTTTTTTCTGATTCTGGAGACCCGATGATAATTTTCTCTGATTCTAGGGACCCGATTTGATTCTAGGGACCCGATTCGGGTTCCTAAAACACCTTAAAAAACCTTGAATATTGAGTTGTATTCTTTATCGCTTCAGTATAACAAAAAATTTTCAAACGAGTGTTTTGTTTGAAACAAGTAAATTTCACCACGGGGGCCCTTTGCAGCGGGGGGCCCGGAAAAATTGCCCCCCTTAATCCGGCCCTGCTAATCTGACACCTTTATTTACAGCAGAATTGTTGTTTGAGGGGGTTCAATTATCCAAGCTTCCGCTTCTCCTAGATCAACCACTGACAGCAGTTGCATTACGTATGAATGCCTATTCCGATCAAGAGTGGTTGACAATTTTTGGAACAAGCTGTTAATTTAGAAAGTTTTGAGATCAAGACACGTACTTCTCCACGCAGTGCTTCCCGTAATCAATGCACGTTGTCAAATAACTTTAAAATTATTTAAGTTTTTTTTATGTGCTGAACTTACCCCAATTCATATTAAAATTGTTGCCACATCCGTTCACAATACAATCAGAATCGACTTTCTTGATGTCGCCCTGCTCCACTTCAACAGATACGGGACCATACCTGCAGCTTGTTTGATCCAGTGCCGATGAGCTGCAGCTAGCAATGTTTTTATTGATTACACTAAAATAGCTTTTTATGATGATACCATATAAAAATATATGCTGTTTCACATCTCACATGGCTTAGCGGTTGTTTCGACTGCAAAAATAACAGTCAAAGAAACATTTGGACGTTGTCAGAAGTTGCTTTTTCTTATTTTCACGGTAGTGTTTTTATTTTGCTGACAACCAGTGGCATATCTAGGGTATGGCAGGCATGGCTCGTGCCAGGGGCGCCAATTTGATGGGAGCACAAAATTGTTTGGCAAAAATCAAAATATGTGTCCTACAGTTCCTTCAGCCTTACTTCGCGCCCCTTACAACAAGGAGCGTAACGAGGGTGGGGCAAGGGGCACAATTCCCGGGGCTCCGAATCACTAAAGGGGGCGCCGAATGACTGCGGGAGGCGCCGAAACGTCCCAACAATGTTACAAGTACTTTTTTCAATACAGCACATTTGCTTCCGAAAGACCTCAGGGTTGAACATGGGGACGCCAAACTTGCTTCTTGCCCCAGGCGCCACCTAACCTCGTTACGCCCCTGCATACAACCACTAACTGTAAAGTTGCATCACTACCAGCGTCGCCACTCTATTATGAAGAAAAAAAACAGAATTTACCTTGAAAAAAAAACATAAAATAATAAAAAAAACAGACATGCGCATGAGAAACACATTACGCATGTGAAAGTATTGTATTTTTGAATGGAAAATACAGTAATACAAGTCAACATCCATTTCTAAAATTTGACCAGAGTCAATAAAACCCTAGATTTTCAATAAAAACCCCAGAACCTTAGATAAAACAGAAAAACCCCAGATCTAGTGAAAAAAAACACCAGTGGCAACACTGCTCAACACAGCGGCCTTATATCTACTGCATTTTAAGTCGAGCGTGTTGCGCCAGTACTGCCAAGCATAATGACAAAACTGTAGTATTGTGACATAACACGACAGTCAGACATGTGACAGAATAAGAACACTCGTTTGCCATATCAGCAACACCTTGCCCTTCTCACGCTATAAGAAAGGCTAATTCAGACTAGTCCATGACTCTGTAGGGTTTTCCTTTTGGTGTAGGAACCCAATGTTGAGGTTTGGGGTGTTGCCCAGCGTAGACGTTGCTTGCGAGGAATGCTGTCGTTGCATG
>JGI24159J19872_10012161_pt1 | contig 11243 bp, 10 predicted proteins | sample Ectturendosymbi4_FD_19872 | JGI IMG/M metagenome (IMG submission 19872) | reverse complement strand
GTTTGCCTGTGGCAGTTAATAATCCTGTTCCCGCCAGCCAAGTAGGATTTCAACAATTTCGTGCAATTGAACGCTTTTGCGTCGAAGCTGCAGCAACAACCGCAGTGATCGTGGGCACTCCAGTGATGATTCAGAATGTTTTACTGACCCTACTTTCAGAACGTCATTTTCTGATTTTCGCAAATTTATTAACGCTTTCCATTTTTTTCCTCGCAACAGTGGGAGAGGGACCTCACAAGTGGATCAGCTTAGGGCCTTGTATCAGTTAAATCCGGCCCTGGATATGGGTATTGCACTCAGTCCAAAAATCATCTGTACGGCATTAATTAGGCCTACTTCTGTAGATTTGAATTTATTGGGGTCGTATTTTACAAAGTTTGCTAAAAACAGCTTTGTGTGTTTGTTAGCCACCAAAAACGGAGCCATTATTAGATCACAAAACAGTAGGTTTTAGCGACGAGAATGGGCAGTTCTGAATGGAAGTCACTAAAGCTTACAATTTTGAACAGCAAGCAAAATGTTGGAAGAAAATATCATCGCTACTGACCAGGTCAAGCCGAGGGTTGCATGAAGCAGAATGTGCGCGGGACATTACTGAACCTGCACGCGTTGATGGCCGTTTTTGCAATTGCTGAAATGAACAGTGGATGTACTACATTTAACACTAACTCCCGTTTGCGCCACTTGGCTTCTGGTCAAGCCCAAGATAACAACCTCCAGCTGCTCGTTGAAATGTTCAGAACTTGTGACACGTGACCGAAACTTAATCATCGAACATAAGTTTCCAACTTTTAATGCAGCATGAAGCTTTTGCAACCTGAACCCACCGTTTCGTCACATGTCACGGCAGTTAGCCAGTCTCGGGTGTAGCCATGAGTCAGTCATTGGGGTCGGAAAGGTGTGCAGCCGGGGGGGGAGCCCCCCGTGGATTTTGAAATTTTATATTTTTCGGTTAACTGTTTAGTAGAAAAATGTTTTTCTCTTAGTTTCGAGTTGGTGAAATGAAACTTCATCACTGTTGACCTGACCTGAAAAAATGCTTTTAACCGCCGCCTTAGACACTAAAATCCACTATTGCCCCCTCATGGAAAAAATCCTTTCGAGGCCCACGGAGCCAGTGGTTAAGATTTGTCAGAATTTGTTTTACTTTTTGACGAAAATACGGTTCCACTGGCGCGCTTTCGAAAGCAAAGTATTTGGTGAAAAAGCTTTCTCTAACTTTTTTCTGTTGTTTCAACCGGCATTGAACAGAACTCCAGCGTCCAGATCAAGAGAACCATCACTATCACCAGCTTCAATCTTCCACATGTTACGAGAGTAATGATCAAAATGTTCCGTGGCTCAAAAAATGTTTAAAAAGATTGTTCTGAGGATATATACGTCTATAACCAACAAATATTCTCCAAATGTTATTTGATGAAAAAGCTTTCTGTATTCTAGTCCCATGATTTTAAACCGACGAGCAGTGAAAGATTAAAGTGTTTCGTGGCTCAGAAAGGTTGAACAACATTGATAGCCTGCTGCCCTGACTTGTTTTCACAAATTCTAGTCTTGTGACGTTGCAATTAGATTCTTTTGTCGTCGTGTGCAACTGATCAACCCAGTGTTTCTCAACCTTTTCCTTACGTGGCCCAGAGCACGTTTGGTAAAAATTATGTAGCCCACTATCTTGTGGACACAGGCTCCGCTTTTATACGCATAAAAAATGTAAACCATTCTAAAGTTGCAATTTACACTTACATGAAATCCAGTGAGAAATTTTCTTCTGAACACAATAAACCAGTTTAGTAATTTTTGGATATTTCATATAACTCCGTGACCCACTTGAAAACTGCTCTATAGCCCACCAGAGGGCCATGGCCCACTGGTTGAGAAACACTCGATTAGGTGATCACAGTCTGGCAAAATGCGTATTTTGAATGCTTAGTATATAGAAATCGTCAATATTCCAGAAGAACATTTGCGTGAAAGGACATCTTACTCAATCGCCTTTCTTTTTTCACAGTAGTGAAAACCTGTGCTTATATGCTGACATGTCGAGAAAGAACCAACTTACCAAATGCCAGTACAGTGAATTCACAAACAAGAAGCGTTTGGACGATGGCTCACCGTACAGTGAAGTGTACTTAACAGACCATCCAAGTTTTGGAAAATGCGTTCTCAAGGTTATTTCACGTTTTTGTGAACGTGACCAAAGGTGCGTACACTACATGGCCGTAGAGCTTCTTCCAGATTTCCAGATTCGAGTTTGCCAAATTATTTTATATGGCCCAGACGGCTTTCTGATAAGAGGTTGTAGCTCCAGTGATGTGTGGAACAGTCTGTGGAAAGGTGGGCATTTTAGTTCCTTAAGTAGTGTTTCGTAGACTTTAGATGAATGTCATAACAATTTTTTCGGAAGGTATACGCATTGCAAACAAAACACTTTGCAGCTGTGACCCAGCATATGGACTGCCGTTTTATCAAAAAGCTGCTTTCCTCATATCACATTCCAGTAACAACGAACTATACAACGAGTGACGTAAAGAAAACTGCTTTATTGATGAAAATTGCGTCTAAAAATAGAAGAAATCATTTTCAAAATTCGTTAACTCTGCCAGTGAGATAGACTTTGTTTGGTTGCGTTACGTTATTGCTAACAACAGCAATTAAACAAATCTGCTTCTTTTGATACCGTCCAAATCCAAAGTAATGCTTGCAATTTCCTGGAAGCCAGTCGCACGTCTTCGTTGTGTCGTCACACCGCACGTCATCGCTGTGTCATATCGTCATCATGTAATATTGACCAAAACGCTGACGATTTTATATTGAACTTTAGTGTTCTTTAAAGTTGTTCTCAAGAATCACACCGGCCGGGATTAACAAAATCGCAACTAAAAATCACGCATACAGCAAAAACTTTGAAACAATAGCCCAAAAGGTTCGTCACTCAACGTATTCCGCTTGAGATCTTACATACGTTCTTAAACCAGTGAAAGCTATTTTGTAGTTATCACAAACAGATATAGAAACAAATTAAAACTAGTAATAGCAGCAGGGCCGGCCCTGGCAGGTGAGGAGCCCAATGCAAGGCCTAGGCTCGGGGCCCCTTTGAGCAGTGGTTTTATGACGTCATCGTGTTTAGTCAACCGTGCTATACGACAGACATGGGGCGATTACAGCACAAACGTATTCTATTACGATTACTTGCCACATGCTCGATTACGATTACGAATAAACAAAATCGCAATGTAATCGATTACGATTACATTGCAAGTAATCACGATTACACTCGCAATTACATTTGTCGCGAGATACCCTCAGACAGAAACAAAACATTTGCATGGTTTGATGTAAGTATTTTCAGGCAATTTAAGATATGAACGACTACAACATATGAAATTACGAATCAATACGGAGTAATAACTGTACAAAAGAAACATCGCCTAAATTGTTTACTCAGACATTTGTGCAGTCAAGAATCAACAAACACTTCAATATTTATAGAAAAATAATCAGTGTTTAAAATATTTGTCACAGTTGATAAATATCAACATTTCAAATCTTTTATCAATGAAAGAACATCTATCAGGCTTGAATACTAGTCCAACAACGCTGAAAAGCTGTTTGTTAATAATTTCAAAATTGATGACTATTTCTTCAAAGTAGGTTACGATCTTTGCAGCTGTGTGATGACCTTTGGATCGTCCGCAAGCCAACAAGCATTGCGTAACCTTTACTTTGCAATGAAATGAACAGTGATGCCAACACAGCTGCACATCTGTCTGTTGGCGCAAACGTCAACGGTCAACGAAAGCTCACTGGTTGAGTTTTACACCTGTACCTGGGTCATCTGTACCTGGGGCTCCGTCGACATGCTCGTCATCAGGGGCGGAGACAGACATTTTCATTTGGGGGGGGCCACTGGAGGGGCCAGATTTGCAACAAGGGGAGCTGTCAATGGTCTGCGTAGGACTTCAATGCAGTGGCATGACGTCACGCGGAAAATTTTGGGGGGGCCAGGCAAAACTTTGGGGGGGCAGTGGCCCCCTCTGGCCCCCCCCCTAGCTCCGCCCCTGCTCGTTATCAACATTGCAGAAATATGCTTTCGGCTTCGGTTAAATTACTTTATTCCTCTGAAAAAGTTAAACTACTGTACTTATTATTAAGGCAACCAATAGTCCGTGTGCCTTTTTCAAAGTTTGTGAAAACGTCCGCAAACCAAATTTCACGCTGATACCATGAGCCACTCCAACGTTATTAGGTCAAAAAAAGTCAAAAGTATTCGTTAAGTCCAAATTTTCTTGCAACAGGGTTTTTCTCTTTGTCGATATTTTTTAAAGCTACAACGACACACATTGATTTGCTTTTGCAAGTTTAGTTGCAATTCTGCAACAATGCTTTTTTGCGACTTCTGGCGTAATAGTGTTGTTTTGGCCACTACTGGACGATTGAATAATAAGTAGGCTACATGTGGTAAGGCACGAAACGTGGTCTTACAGTACTTGGTTTGGTTAATGCTCAAACCCATTAGAAACTTTGAAAGCAACAATGTGATGCATTCCTTGATGCTAAGTATAACAATGCAGAACCTTCCCAGTGACTTCATGACATTTACTGGGTATTTCCCGTGCTTTCGGATTGATTTTCGTCCATGGTTTGCTGCCTCTAGTGTCGTTTGGTTCTTTCACACTTTGATTTTTGTTTCATTTCAGCAGAATACAGATTTTTTAAAACTTATCGGTTTGTTTTCTAATATATGCTTGGTATTCCGAGTTTCAGTGGCAAAAGCAGGAAATTGATAGGTCAAAATAAGGTCACATTTTGTAAATTATAAATTAAAAATTTTACGTTTTTAAGTCACAAATTGGATGCCCTGCTAATTGTACACCTAGCCTAGTGCAGCACTTATATTTATGGGTTCACTTTGAATGTATATAGGCCTACATAAAACCAACACTTACCCTCGTAATTTAAGGCTACGTTTTCTGTTACTGAAGTGTCAATTTAGCCAGGATAAATTATCTCGCTCATGCTGATTATTCCTAAGCATCAGGTCGTGTTTTTATACAATCGTTTCAATTTCAGCATTCGCCAGCACGTTTTATACTGGCTAAGTTTTGTACCCGCAGGACTGCAGATGTGTTTAAATACGCGAAATCGGTCTATCTGTGCAAACAAATTGTGATGGATCACTTGCCTACGTCACATTGTCACTACTGTGACTTTACAATTATAACCAGTGGCGTATCGATGCAAAATGGCGCCCATGGCAAAATATAAATGTGCGCCCTTTCTAATAATTTTAATATTAAATTTAGGCACAAGTTTTACGAAAGATAAACCATAAAGAAAATAAATTTTTTTAAATGAAAAATATTTGTGATTAGTTTTGCTTTAAACTTTTCATCAAATAAAATATAAATTATTCATAACGACTACAACATATTTCTACACTTATTTATTTTTATTATGATGAACATCAAAAACAATCAAATAATAACGTTGTCGTAGTCTATGGGTCTACATAGTGTTGCCTGACAAAACTGTACATCTTCCAAAAAAATCCAACAGCATACTGCATCTGCAAACGACAATGTCTTTTAAGAAGAAACACATTCAATCTGAATTGTGCAATAAACTATTTACTGGAAGTCATGTATCACTTCTGTTCGAAAAAGACAATTCGATCGAGACAAACATATCAAGCCTTTTCCGGTTAAATCGCACAAAAATGCTAATTAAAACAAAACAACACTTTCCGTGCCTTCATCGAAGCAAACTCGTCTATGATTTCATCAAACCAAGCTTTTGCTGTTTCCTCCCTTTCTATTCTCATCAAAGCTATATCACATAACCTTCCCTCACTTATTGTTAATCAATGAGGCCCGGAGGTATGAAGGGACCTGTTTACTGAAAGATCGTTTGCAGCTTGCAGTAAATACTGTATAGCTGCCATCGTCAGCATTATTTGCAAAGCAAATCTAAGAAAGTCAGGACTTCAGGACGCGATAATTTTAAGTTACACCACTTGAAACCAGCATTTTGCAACCTAGCCTCTTCTCGTACAATTGCTTGCCATCTACATCTGAACTGTACACAGCTCCTAAATTGTCACACGTAGATTTTACTTTCTCACAGTCAGGACCTTTTCACAAGGCCTAGGACAACGAACAGAAAGCCATATTTGGACAGAAAAAGCTAGCTCTAAACAAGACTAACAAATCTGCTGCATGACTTAACATTTTTGCTTAACTAGTACGACAACGATACGAACTGCTAATTTTTCGAGGACTAACTAATATTCTCTACCTTAGTCTCTGGACTGGAGCATTGTATTCAGCCTATTTATCGGACACTAGTGGCAATCGAAGAAGTTTCATGTAGTCGGAGTGGGTCGCAGTAGTTTAAGCAATTTGTAAATCTGTACGACCTCAACAGCAGTTACTCGCGCAACAATCAGATTCTCACATCACAGACTTAAACTCATCTCAGCCAGATTCTGACTAATATATTCTTGCCTGAAATGAAGCAGTAGGCCTACGGACTGACTTATCTTTTCTCATAGCGTGAGAAAGTCGAGGTCTCGTAGATATAGCAAGCGAGCGTTCTTGTTCTGTCACAATGTCTGACCCTCTTGCTATAGCATGCCACAACACCACAGTTTTGTCATAATGCTTGGTGGTGCTAGCGAAACACGCCCGACTTAATGCTTTAGGTGTAAGGGCGCGGTGTTGATGCAGCTTTGCAGTTTATGAATGCATGGGGATGAGGGGGGCACAATTCCCCGGGCGCCGAATCAACATGGGGACGCCGAATCAACATGGGGGCGCCGAATCACTGCGTGAGGCGCTGACAAGGCCCAACAATGTCACAAGTACTTTCTTACATACAGTACATTTGCTTCCGAAAGACATCAGGTTCGAACATGGGGGGGCCAAACTTACTTCTTGTCCTGGCGCCATCTAACCTAACCTTGTTGCTGTACGTACCTGGCATGGGGCGCAAAATATAGGTTCAAGAAACTATACATAAAGATTTTAATTTTTTCCAAGCAATTTTTTCGCCCCCTGTCAAAGTGGCGCCCATGGCACGTGCCATGCCTGCCAGACCCTAGATACGCCACTGATTATAACCGATAGTAAAGGACGAAACCAAGCCTCCAAAACTGCGGTTCATCTCGCACTGGCGTAGCCCGAAGAATTCCAAGTTTAATCGTGAAATTGATCTTCGATTACGATTGAATTGGTAATGTAATCGATTACGATTACTCAAAAAACTGTAATCGATTACGATTGACGATTACGATTACCCCATGTCTGCTAAACAAATCTGCAGTGGCCGGCCAGGGCCGTCCCTGCTGAGACTCTTGTTTGTTAACAATTAGATTTATAAGCCGTTTCTACTGAGTTCTCGAGCGCAGCCCGTATCTGGAAAAAAATGAACAATCTACCGAAACACCATGGCGCGGGTCCATCACAGGCGCGGGGCCAATATCCCATAAAGAGTGGGACGTGGTGGAACGCAGATACAACGCTCAGCATGAGAATTGAGCACGTTTGATAACGTTCCATAATAATTAGAGGAAACTCATCGTTCATTCAAACGAGATAGTTATTTGTTAACAATGAGATTTATAAGCCTTTCTACGATTCTCGTGCGCAAGGAGTATCCGGCAAAAATGAATAATCTGCTCAACCACCATGACGCGGGGCCCCCAAAGGCGCGGGGCCCAATCCAACCGCATCGGTTGCATCGGCTTAAGGCCGGCCGTGAATAGCAGTTTGCAGTTCCTCTTTTTCAACACATATTTTGGTTTCCGAAGCTATGCTTTTCAACATGGATTTTCATATATATTTCTGTTGAACAGTGTAAGAGAAGATCTTGAAGATGAAGTGAATTTACTTGCCACAGTAAAACATCAAAACTTGATCAAGATTCTAGCTTTTGTGATGGATATCCGAGACCTGTGCCAAGTGCAAGAACATGCTCTTTATGGCGATCTCCGCACTGCGCTGAAATGTATTTCCATATCTTGCACACTTAAAACTCGTATTGCTTATGAAGTAAGTACTGCGAAAGCGTTTGTGTATACCTTTTTGGCCGGCGTGTTTTTTTCTTTTTTCTTGTTTTTTCATGTTTTTCTCTCAGCAACTTGTTCTGTTAACTCGAAAATAAAACAATTTACTGAACATTAACGCTTGTTAACGAGCGATCAGCATATTACTGAGCCCATATAGACGATATTGAAAGTGAAATACTTCATGAATTAGGTTCTTAAATATTAAGCACAACTTTAGCTCCTATTTTGACCTTGGATTACCCTGTGCGCAAGCTTTGCCAGCAGAGATGCTCAGAAAGTGCGCAGAAAAGCTCACAGCATCGCTGTGGGGAATTTTTAAATGTGGCAAAATTAGTCTAAGCACTTGCATACAAATTGATGTGGTCGAATTATACCGTTATTTATTTATTGCTAATGCCATTTACGACAACGGCATTGAGAGAACGTAACAATACCCGATTGGTCTACAGATGCTAGGGGCGCTTGTTTTTGTAGCCACAGATGGGAGGACTTTGAATAAACTACACGTATGATTTGTGATCGTTTGGTATGCCATACACCATTAGCGTATGCAACTGGGATGCTGTAGAACAGAGGTTGGCAAAAATTTTTACGAAGGGCCACATTGAAAACTTCATTGCTATTGGGGGCCGCATGTATTCATATTACATCAGTAACGGTTTAAAAACTTCAACAAAAATTTTACATTAAATAGCACAAAATGAAGGTAACAATAGTCGCTTCCAGTTGAGTAAAATTGCGGTTGTGAATGAAACTTGTGGAATAGAATATCGAGAATTCTAATCTAATCGATAAACTTGCTTTAACATAGACTCGAAATATGTACTAGCTATCAACGTGTGGCTGCCCTGCGGGCCGCACAAAATGCCNTCGCGGGTTGACTGCGGCCCGCGGGCCATAGTTTGCCCACTCCTGCTGTAGAATGTACACATGGTAAATTTCGTCCTACAGTGCGACGACAATTTGAAGAGCTCTGTCTGCTTGAAGTCTTAATATTACTGATGTTTTTGTCTGCATTGGTTAAAACGTAAATTTTGAACATTTAGAATTTCCATTATTTTCATCGTCTAGTTACAACACTGTTGCTTTTGTCAGGTTTATCAATCATGAAAGAACAGTAGACTTGTTTTACAGTTTCTTCAATGCATTTGCTTCTTCCTGAGAAATAGAATTGTCGTAGATACCTTACCGGTAAAATAAGCTTAAGACGTAGAAAAGTTTCAAAGGTTCGTTAACAAGAACGAAGATGGTGTTCATGACCTGACGACCAAACCAAAAGATAACGACCAAAAGCAAACATTCGAATTTTAGACTTTCATTTCTTGTTCTTCCTTAAAATTTAACTATGAACTGAAGCAAACCGATACGCAAGGTGGGTAAGCGAGGAGGAGGAGGAGGCAAGGTGGGTAAGCGAAGAGGAGGAGGAGGCAAGGTGGGTAAGCGAAGAGGAGGAGGAGGCAAGGTGGGTAAGCGAAGAGGAGGGTACTTTACCGCCCCACACCTCACTGACCAGTAACAGAGCCGAACGTTCATGGCTGGCGAGGTGGATAAGTAGGGGTCAGCACTTTGGCCCTCACCGAAACCCGCACAGAATAAATACATTGATTAAATGCTCGAACTCGGGCAAATATTTTCTGAGTAGATCACGCGATAAATCGAAAGAAAATTGCGAAACAAATTACAAGAATGTGTGAAAAGAGGCAGTTGATATGTCGCATGAAACCCATGATGCTCAAGTTTCAGTCATCCTTTTTGTAAACAGTGTGGTACAGTAGTTTTAAGACTGTAAGTTGCCAAGTAGTTTATTTAACGGCGTTTTCTCAATTGCAATTGCAGATATCTCTTGGCATGTGCTACCTGCATGCTTGGAAGCCAAAACCTATTGTGCACATGAAACTGACAGCTCGTAATGTACTTTTGGACAAGTCGTTCCATGTCAAGGTAAGTTTAGATTTATGATTAATGTTTAAAAATGTTAATGAGACAGTTAAAAACTGTTATGCAAAGCAAGCAAAAGATGTACGCAATTTAAATCGAAAACAACTTTTGAAATGAGAAAAATAATGAAAACTGTTTAGTTTGTATCCAAAGTTTTTTGCAACTGTTACCATTGTTGCGTAATTTGTTCATGTATCTCAGGCTGGTGGATGGCCGCAGCTGGGCCTCCACTTGAAACGACAATGTCGTGCAGGAACTTCTAAACCAGTGGTTCTCAAACTCTCATGAGCCGTGGCCCCCTTCTAAGTTCAACTGGAGAATATTTAATAGATCGTGACACTTTGGTTATACAATATCACAGCAAAGCTACCTAGTGAAGGTCTCTGCTCGTGGCCCGCAGAGAACCGATCCGTGGCCCTAGGGGGGGGCGAGGGCCCCGTTTGAGAAAACCTGTTTTAAACACTAAGTAATTGTTACCATAGGCCAAAAATGGAGTTGTTTCATCTTAAAACCGTACATCATTAGCGCTATTAAGACTTTTTAAAAAATAAACAAACGCCACGAAAAAAAGCACATGCAGCGTCAATGCCAAGACCACCAGCTGATAAGGAATTTGCACATGTTCACCCTGGCGTGAGCAGATGGATTTATTCAGTGAAGCCAGGCACGTTGTACGCAGCATCGCTGATTCGCAGATGCTTTAAAATCGTCAGCGAGTAACTTCAAATCTGTCGTCAAGGTATATAGCTGAGCGATAATAGAATTTAATCTTGTAAAATTACAAATAATATGTCGTTGTTAAAACGTTTAAGGTCAGAGGCATTCATGCTTGCTAAACATAGAGATGTTTGTCAGAGAAGCTGGAAACGCGCGGTGAGAATGTGAGCATTGCAAGTGATGCGCGCTGTAGAAAGACTGGGAAGGAATGGGTTCAACTGAAACACAGTAAATGGATCAATTTTGAGAGAAACAATCTGGACAGTCAGTCGGCAATGAACTTTTTCATGAAATGACTGGTTTAAATTGTTTTGGGATAGTTCTGTGTGGCGTGGTATGATGCTTCATGTATTTGATACCACCTTCGAAACTTATATCTGCACAAAATCTGACCATTTGAATATTACTTTGGCTGTATATCAGTCGCAAACTGTGTTTCGAGGGGGAGGATGACTCGAAAACCTTGCGGTCATTCTCCTCCCCCTGATATCTGATTTTTTCAGATGTTAAATAAAATTGTCTGTCT
>JGI24159J19872_10012158_pt1 | contig 11244 bp, 8 predicted proteins | sample Ectturendosymbi4_FD_19872 | JGI IMG/M metagenome (IMG submission 19872) | reverse complement strand
AAAAAAAACGCAATCAGAACCACTGCGTTTTTCATTGTACCATGCATAATTCTGTAAACTATAAACTAGGTCTCCAAACTTATTTTTGTCAGAGGGCCACATAAACTATAACACAACAGTTCGAGTGCCGGACATATTACATAAAGAGACCAAATCAATAAAATTTCGCAAATATATTACTTTCCATTATTAACAAAAAGTCTTTGCGGACCGGATTAGGCCCGTGGACCGTTGTTTGGATACCCCTGCCTTAAACAACACTGCCCGAAAAAACCGTTCGTGTACCTCTGAGACGTTTTGTTGACCCGTGGTGAGTGACACTCACGTGGAATCTCATTGGATCGGCAACGTAATGTGCATGCACCTCAGTTTGGCGGTCGACGGAAGAACCAGGCGTGTCCAGGACGAAGTTCGCAACAATGTGTACAGGAATGTCACTGGTCTGCAGTTGAAAACAAAACTCTGCTGCCGCTTCAGATTTGTTTGGTTTGAAACACGACAAAAACAGCAAGTTGCGATGCCCAACACACAAACCCGCACGCTCAAAAATAGACTCTCGAAAATCAGCCCGTTGATCTCAATAACAAGCTGCACGGGTAAATTACCATTGCTTATTTCGTTCTGCTTGCTTCAGTCAGACCGAACAAATTTCCCGTAATCTGAACTTTTCGCATAAATGTTGCGGCCACGTTGATATAAAACTATAGACGGCAAGAAAAAGTATCAAACACCGAAGAGAAGCCAGCAAGAGGCTTACCATAGAGTACTCGGTTTCATAATTTGCTTCCATGATGTAACTGTCGAAGCCAGCGTCGGTTTTTTCCATGTAAATACCGATGGCCACTGGTCCGTATTTCGGAAAAACGTAGCTGCTTTGTTCGTCCTGCAGAGAAAGTTTCACATTAAACCTTATTCGGAATCTTATATTGATGGACTCTGCAGCAACACATCGGCCAATTGACGTAGCTAACGCACAACTTTTTTTTGAACGTCCTACCTCAGGATGGCGACTGATTGAATTTTCGAGACAGAAACGCTGGCCTGCAACATCTTCACTGCAGGTTCTCTCATCGGACACCGCGAATTCATTCGAAGCTGGTCGTTCTATCCACTCGTTGTCATACACGTTCAGCAGCCGATGGCTATAACAAATACAAAAGTCAATTTTCAGATTTTTGCGAGCTAATAATTCCAATACTGTTTATCAACTTTGGGCCCAGAGCAGCACACGGAGAGACGCGATAATAGATAGTAAGACCAAGATTTTTGCAAGAGGCCTAATGCCTAGATTACATACCTGAAAAAAGATTGAGTCGCACCATTTTTTGTGCAGCAATAGTAATTTTTGTAGCACATTACCAAATTAGTCTAGATCTGCTGCCTCAGCAATACTGCCCATGATTTCCATTGTACAAGGTCTTAGTTTTTTTCTTAAATGTTTGCCACTCACTTGAAGTTAAACACGGTATTGCGTTGGTAAGGAGCGTCGATCTTGACTTGCAAACTCCGACCCCGTTCGAGGGAGACCTTGCCTCCAACATGCCATGATGTCACTGCCGAGGATGCAGTTGCGATGCCGACACTTGTGACGTGTGCATCGACGATCATGCTTGCATCAATCACAACCACAGCTCTGCCAGGAGCAACATCAAAATTAGGTTGAATAGAAAAAGCAAGCAGAAAAGCACTTCGATTATTATAACACAACGTCACTACAGCAGCTCTAGTGCAATAAACAATTGTAGGTTTTACCTTGGCTTGATGCTGCCGAGCACGTTGACGCTCGGGCTGGGGTTGAACAAACCTTGCATGTCTAGCGTTCCCTCGACCGTAACGTCGACGCTCGCCGATCCGTTGAATGCCAGAGTCAGTGGCAGACCAGCGGCGGTTGGGATCACGTAAGCGCTGTTCATGAGCAGCATGTCATCGTGATAATTGTATTCGGTGCCCTAAAAAGATTGATAGATTTTCTTCACTCAGCGGACTTCAGCCAAATTTCCTAAAAGCGCTTCAGCAACTTCTGCTTCTTAAAAGTGCACTTCGGTGGATGAGAAAAAGACGATTATTTCAGTAACTTGGCGGTGTCGCATTGCGCAAAGCTAATATGTTTTGCAAATTTCGCCAAGCACCAACTTAAACCTTAATTTTCGCTATTGCAGTCGTAGGGATACGTGCTGGTTACATGTCACGAATGACCATTTTCGAGGCATGTCTAAAATGTGGAAACTTCCGTTAAAATAGCAGCTGTACCTGCGCTAGTCTTGCTAGGATTGGTGCCAAGTCAATAGAGCCAGCGTCGGCAGTGAAGGGTGCCATGCCCCGCGTGTTCTTGTAGAGCATTTCGTTTCCGAAAACTCTGAAGTAAGCGCTCGCACTCGGCGATTCTTCTCGTACGCGGCCATCATACTGCAACACAAAAAACACAAAGGTCAAGCATGACGGTGCAAACAGGGCTAAGATACTGTAGGTGCCTACAGTATCTTAACCAGAAAAATGCTCGTGATGTGTGTTGACAGCGTACACCCAAGGCCAAGATTTCATTCCAAGTACAAAACGCAAGCAAATGTGAACGTGGCTAACAAGATTCACGCATTAAAATGGGAAATTGCGACGAACTTAGCTGTGTTTTCTGCCGCACTTAAGGCAGTGTTGCTCATACCGTGGCCCGCGAAGCAATTTTCATTGGCGAAGCAATTTTCGATTTTTCACTTAACACTTTAATCATTTAAATAATTTTTTAGAGAACTTTCATTGAGATTCTTAATTCTTGCGGCCCGCGAAGGGTTTCTCAAAGACAAATGTGGCCCACGAGCCAAAACGTTTGAGCACCACTGACTTAAGGGCTAAGCGTTACAAAATTTTTGCCACTTATGTCTTTGAGAGCAAAACACTAAGGATGTAAGTTTCCAATCTCTGTGAAACGGATAATTTAAAATTGGTTTGGAAGCCATTTGGCGATATTATTTTCTTATACACGACTGTTTTGAAACAAAATGGCTGTGATAAAGATACGAAGGACAAAACTAATCAGTACAGAGCACGAAACCCTTAACCATATTTTGCACAGTACAACATCCAGCAGTCGCTTTTCGAATATTCTTGAGGCAGTATGCGTGCAGCAATCAACAGAGGCTACGTCATATTGGAATTATTTCACCAAAATAAAAACGCAAAACATCCGCAATAGAACATACTAAACTGACTCAAAAATACTTTTAGAAAGTAGTGACGTATCAAGAATGTGAGAGCACACTCATGCAGTAATGTCGGTGAGAGCACTACGCTTCCTACAGTGAAGAAAATGCTTCATCTAAAATGTTTTGCGAAATACAAAGAACGGAAACAACTTTTGTTCGAAGTGCTTCGCTTTGCCAATCAATCGCAAAACTTGTATTTCTATTCAAAATGACTGATACATATAGCTGAACGGCAACTACAACTAACAAGAAGGTAGCAAGTTTACTAATGATTTATTAATCCTGGCCAGAAAAAGAGCTGATATGAGACTTCTTTACAGGCTGTGGCAAAACAACTTTTCTGAAATAACAGCAATGACGCAGCTGTCAGGTTTGTTTCCCACGTCCGGTCACCTGTTGTTTTATGTCCCGGAGGCGAGCGTTGCTCGAGGAGCGTGGAGTTCTAGCAGGAGCGTTGATTTCATCATCGCCGTCTTCTTCTTCTTCGTCCTCGCCGCCTTCGTCATCATCATCGCCCGCTTCTGAGCGGAACAAGTCGCTCATCCTGTTGTTCTTCAAAAAGCCCTCCGGCCCGAGAAGCGAATGCAGTGCGTTTTCTGCACCTTCGACTCGACCACCGATCTGCGTGAGAGAGGAAAATATTTTCCTGAAATAAGATGCGCGACGTTTTTTAAACTGTTTAACGGGATTTTTCAACCAGGCGAAGATTATTTGCAAAAAACGTTGATCTAAGCATGCTGGACTTTATCGAAAAAAAGATGTTTATCTGGTGATGGAAAGGCATTTTCTTGTGTTTCGTTTTTAAGTTAGAGACTGTAACAGACGCTATCAACGTGCACACGAAAATTACTACAGGTACGGACTTGATACAGAAGAGCAGTTTATAAAAATTTGCGAAGTGAGACAGGAGAGGCAATTTCAGTCTCCAAAGTTTCTGCAAACTCACGTAGTGCAAGTTCAACCACGTTCAGGCGGAGTGCCAAGTGCAGCGTTGGCGCTCCGCTGCAACTCATTAAAACGTACAACTTCCGGTCGTCGAAATTCGCGCAATGAGCAGGACGACTTTTGTGGCTCGGTGGCAAAACAGCTTACCTCGAACAAGTTGACGGCCTGGCCGAACACATCCAAAGTCAGGTCGAGGTTTGCGCTCCTTGGGACGAACGACTTGGGTGACCAAACCACGCTGCTGTCGACAGTCGCTCCAGCATTCATTGTGTCTGAAAAAAATTAATGACTGCAAAATACGAACTCAAGATCAAACGTAGCTCTTCCTTCAGTTAAAAATGCAAAAAGGACGATAATACTTGAAAGCAAACCGTTTGCTTTCTCGATGGCACAACTGTAGCGGTCGTGATTTGCTAATAGACTATGTATTGCAATACGCCAAGTCTAGCGACTATTCACCGTTACATGCGCTTACCAGAGAACAAAGAAGCTTCGTAGTATCGCGAGAATTTGCGCGGATCCAAGTCAACAGGTTTCATGAATTCAGCTTCGATAAGGAAAGGTTTGATGTAGCCTTTGAGTGGGTCACTTGACTCCTGCAGTTGTTGCATGTGAGTCCAAACAAAGCTTTGGACTGCAACAAACCAGTAACGTTGTTTGCTGATTACCTATACATGGCCCTGGTGCAATTCTACACAAGATTTGTTGACAAGAGTAATCGTCAACCGATTTGCTTGAATTCATCACCACGTGCAAAAAAAACTTACACTGCTTGCTGGGATCAGTGTCGATAGACGCAATCAAGGCCCTGATTCGTTGCGGTGTGGGGCAAGCCATCATGGCCAAATAGGACGAGATGCGTACTTCAGAGTCCTCGTTTTGATCGAGATAAATCTGGGTGATTCCGGAACGCTGCGAAGAAAACGTCGAAATAAAAAGTTGTCCCTGATCTGAGCGAATATTTTCAGCCGGAAAATGAGCTTACGTCAATGCTGCACGGCATTCGGCGGAAAGCTTGAATAGCGGCGATCCTGGTTTCCATGTCGTTTCCGCTCTCGCTGGCGCAGGCAGCTAGAGTGTTGGGCACCGTTGTTTGCCCAGCGTTGCCAATGGCACGCAGAGCCAGGAGGATCTGCACAACATTTATCATCAGCCTTCTGATCACTTCAAAACAACCTTTGAACTCTGTTGACAGACGAAGCGCGAACAAATCTGTTGTCGGATACAAATAGATTGTTTTGATACAACTAGTGTTTGGCCGCCACCACCAAGCACTGCCTTGCCGTTCATTAATCATATCCTTCGCAGTTTAGTCAGAAAGTTGGAATGCATTTCGGACGGCGAGGGCGCGCAGCCGTTCCGTTAGATAAAATAATGTTTAAAATTCACGTTGAGTCACAAACGTCTGCTAAAGACATGGAAAGGTTCGAATTCGTAAAAAATCACTCTTCGTTCTTTTTAGTCCTAATGAAATGTAAAGCGCGGACCACCGTGGAAGTATAAAAAATGGGGAAGTTTCAATGCTCACCGATTGCTTGGTATCCGCGTTGGATGTCCGGCAGTTCACGCCCAGCTTTCCTTCGAACTCCCTGAGTGCATTCACCACTTCAGGCTCGTTTGATTTGTCGCTTTGTCTGGCGGTGAGTTTGTGTACCATGTTTCCTGTCGCCAAGAAAGACAAGTCGTCGTACCTTCCAGACCTCACGACGTCCTGAAAAAAAAATCATTAACGTTAGTTTGTCACAGGTAAATGAAAAAATTTACGTAGGATAATACTGTATTCACAGAGCGGTGTGCCAACTAAATTTTTGCAATGAACGCATGGCCGAGCAAGCTAGCATAATATAGAGTGATAGCCATGTTCGATTGGCCACGAACTCGAAAATAGGATATATTACGAAAAGCAACCAAGTTTTTCTTCTTTAACGTTCAATGTTGGATGACGCTCTCCTTAGTCATACCTTTGACAACTAAAAACTTAACTGCTAGTAAAAAAACAACAACTACCCTTGTAGCAGCTAAGATATGAAACTGCGAATAAATTCCAACAATAACATCAGTTTGGACAGCGCAATGCAAAACACGACAGCATTTCCGATGCGACATTTTACGCTGATGCTAAACTGCAAAATGTGGCGAGCTTACCACCATGGCTTGAACCATACGCTCTGTCGGCTCACTGATCAAGCTCATTCCAGTTATCCACCGTTTCGCTGTTGTTTCGGTTAGCGTCCCGGACTCGAGCAAACGAGCTGCGTGCACAACACAGCTTTCGCTTCCGCACCATTGGAGGGCATTCTGGAACATACTCCTAAAAACAGAAATTTTATTCATTTAACAGGGCAAGACATAGCGCCGTGATCATTTTTAGCAAATGCAACGTTGAACAGCTTGCATCAATTAAAAATATATTGTCAATTTTTTTATGTACAGCTTAAAAATACAATGGTCTAGCAGTAGTCGGTTGCAAGATCTACCCTTTAGCAAAGTTGTTAAAAGTGAGAACTTCGTTCCGAAAGTCAATCTGGGCACAAGAAATTTCACAAAGTTGGAAGAAACCATGAAAATAGTTTCTATTTTTTAGATCCCCAAGAAAGGAAACTTAGGTCCATGCAATCCTACTGAACAATACCGCGCTATACTGTAGCTAGCTTGAATGTAATTTCTTTGATCACCATTGAGGCAGTTGAAATGAACGATCACATTGCTTACTGCTTTAATGAGATTGAAAAAAAACGCATCTGCGTGCGAACGTAAAAAAAGTTTTTTTTATCCTTTTTACCAACTACTCGTCTTGAGATACACCTAACAAACAAACAAACCTCACCTAAACCAGTTTTGAAAAAATTACAAAATGGCAAACAAACTTGCAAATTCGAAATACATAGCTCTAATCTGTATTTCACAAAGGAATCAGTGCCGTACACATGTTGTAAAAGGAAATCATTTATAAGGTTCTCTTATTTAACTTTAATAGAAGTAAGTAAAGCGTGCTTTAAAAGACGCCTTTTTGTCAAAGGAACACATAAAATAATTCGCTTAGAAAAATTTACATGCAACAGGGTAAATCCGTCACTAAAAGCGGTATTTAGGATTTCTACTTCAACTTTTTCACGCATTAACAGAATAATTGAGAACGGACAGTCATTAGCTGCAGCAAGTTGCGTGCCCAGATGCAAATAAGTATTGAATGATTTGCAAGTACTGCGCCATCACATCCACAAAAACAATATATTATAGAGCAGTGATTTTCAACCTAGGTATCGCGACCCCAGAGGAATCTTTAACCCTTTTTTGGAGGGGTCACGAGTAGATATTTTATGTACACAGCTGTGTACATTTGCTTTATTCTAGTTTTAAATGGGGGTCGTGGGGTTATAGTGGGTTGCTATAGTGGGTCGCGGTACAAAAAAGATGGAAAACCACTGTTGTAGAGAAAAACATGGTTATTGCTACTCAGGTATGAAACACCCTCATGTTATTAATGTTCCGCATATACACTTTTGGTCGTTTTAATCTTGAAGCGATCCCCTCTTTAACAAAATCTCAATTGTTTTTGGATTTGTGTTGACTAGCAGTGATCACGTGCACAATTAAAAGGTTCTAAGTTTTACCGAGTGTTGGACTGCGCCCGCAACTTACTTCAACTCCTGAACCAACATCGGGCAAGCTCCGTCCAAAGCCCTGTATACTTGACCGAGGGCAGGATCGTCAAGACGCCGCAAGTGAAAGACCATCTTGATAAAGTCTCTACCGATCTGAGTTGAAACGGATATGATTGATTTTCTGTCCACGTAATATCAGCCCGGCTCAGCATTCCTCGTGTGATAAAATGAGTCGATCGCATCAGCAATAGGAAACTAAGCAGCGGTAAGCAGCGCCACGAATAAACTTCCCGGTCAATTTTTGCTCTCGCAACTCTGCAGCGCCGCAAATTCGAGAAAGTCGCACGACATTTGTTGGAGTCTCGAGAGCATTTCTATTGTTTAAACCTTGGAAAATCAACCTTAACAAAGAAAAGTATTCCTATATCCCGCACGTAAAAGTTTGTCTCGCAATGACTCGTGATGCGTACCAGCAGATCGTGTTGGAGGGGGAAAACGTGCCCACTGCACATTTTCCGTACCGGCAAAACAAACGGAGTCGTGTGATGAACAAAATAAACCAACCACCAACCACTTCGTAATGTTCCGTCCTCATGCCTTCGCAAATGTTGTCGATCAACTCTTGCAGTGGAGCGATGTCACCGGAGGGAGTTGTGTTTTCCTCTTCGTACTCAAACGTAATCGAGGTGCGGCGAGCTTGACTGGAAGGAACTGCGCAGCGAAAAATGTGACTATTTAAGATGCAGTACGGTTCCGCCCGATACATCCAGCTTTGCGAAGCTGACTACCCGATGCTGCTCGCTCTTTGCAGCAATTCGAACGCGAGCCGTGCATTTCAACAAAGAAAGCGCGTTCGAATTATTGGATATAATCATACCATGTCGCGGATTGAGTAAAAAAAAAACATTTTCCGGGCAAAATTGCCCGGGCTTGCAAACTTACGAGTGCGCACGTCGGAAGACGGCTCGCTTCCGCTGATTGCGAGTTTTTGGGAGACTGTTGTCTTCGCCCTGCTTTGACTCGAACTGAACGGAGTGAAGGTGTGATTGTCAAGGCAGTGCGATGAACGTATTGCTCCATTGTTGTCGAGCATCAGTTCACATTCCTGCTCGCTATGGATGAAGCTTTGCTGGTTCTGTGAAAGCCAAAGAAAAAATTAACGTCCGGCACTATTGGGCATGTGCTTCACAACTCAGTGTCAAGCCACTGATGTATGACTCACATCGAGTTCTGATTGGAGTGTACCAAAAAATCAGCAAAAATTTCTTTGAGCGATTACGAGTTCAAACTTTCGATTTGAAAACAGTGCCTCCTACTCTATCAGTTCTTCTTACGATGTTATGGTGGCCGCAATAATGCAGTGTATCCCTCAAAAAACGGCTGATATATCCAGTCATTTAAACATCGATACATGTGCATTGCGAAATTGGTTCGCCTTTGAGTCTGCAATTCCGAGCGGCAGCTGCTTCTGTCTTTAACATACATCATTTCATAGCATTGGAACCCAGCGTCAGACGCATGGTACTTCACAAGTTGGTAAAACGGTGGCTGCAACCAGCGAATGTAATTCGATCTATTTCACAGGCATTCACCGATTCGCTGTAGTACGGCGTGAAGTGTGAAATCAGAAGTCTTCTGTCCCTGCCTTCGCACTTGCTGTAGTCGATGGTTTTTGTCACTCGAGTACCTTCGCGCAAAGGAACTGAGGTGTACTCCCATTCGCATGTGCCAACAACTCCATCCTGAAAACAAAGTACTGTTGTTGACAAGCTTAATTATGTATAGCTGTCTTACTTTCAAAGCTGCGCTGTGAAATAATTTCATTTAGTTCTTAAATGTGATGAATCGCAAACTTGCACCTTTTAGTGTAGCAGTCATTAGGCGGGGAAGCTGCGTGCTTCCATCCGCGGCCACTGAGTGACTCGCCGTAGCGCTCCTGGCGTAAGAGCGTTCACCTCAACCGCCTCGACAAAAAGCCTTATTCAGGCTTCGGCCTGCTGCCGCCAATTGTTAAAAATCTGTCACATTGCATACGATCCAACAAAAAGAAGCAGTCATTCTGTAGCGCAGTGTCAAAGGTAAATTCAGTTTAAAATCCGAATGATTAGGATTACGTCGGAGTAGGACTGTCGAAACCAATGATCACAATGCAGTGGCAACCATTTTTACGATTCAAACCTTTCAAGCAGTATTAACATTCACTTTCAGATCAAGAGCTAAACGAAACGTTCGCGTGTGATCAGAATACGTTTGGTATCAGTCAGCACATCGGTGATCAAAGAACTATTGTTATATCAATTCATGTAAAGCTTACTGTATATTTCCACACCCATACGTTATCGACTGAAAATCAATACACGGGTATTTTTGCGCTTTTAAGTGAATATACAAAGGATGGCGGTTACATTTTCCAGTAAAGTGATATATGAAATTTAATTTGGTCAAAAGCATTGTCACCGAAAACGTAGCAAAGTTATAGACCGCATCAGATGGAGCAAAAAAGTCATACAGCTGTTGCACAATCAGATCTCAGAATTTCATCATTAATGAAACATGTACTAGATCAGTGGTTCTCAACCTTTTTACACCAGCGGACCGCTAAAAAGCGCAAAAATTTTTTACGGACCGGCAGCATACAATCGCAAGAGTGCAACAGATTATCGTAATCATTTTGTGAACCAAAGCTGTTTTATACTTAATGCAACGCATTACTTTGGTAAACACGCAAAATTCGAAGCAATTTATTAAATTTAGTGTTAAATTATATCTTTCCTTCTAAGTGTGCGAGATAAACATGGCTGCAATGAAGTTTCAGAAAGACGATGTTCTGCGTTGACATCCCAACGATGTCTCTGTCTGGTTTTGAGCTGATGCTGAAAGAGTTTTCTCGCATAAGTTCTTGAAAATATCACTAACATTTTGATTGCATTAAGACTAAGAAACGGATATTCGTTTTCAAGAGATATCCAGAATTGAGACAGTGATTCATTTGATATGTCTGAGCAGCAAAGTAGTATCACAGTACATTTCGAGCAGACTTTCTTCATAACAGAGATTAACTTTTCATTTATTTACATCTTCAAGGAAAGGATTGTTCATATAAAGGTTTCCACCTCAAGGATCCTCATGTTCAGGAAAAAATAGTCAAAGTTGTTAGCTAACTCCTTCAAACGCTGACTTAGGATGTCTAATAACTCCTAAACATTTAACATCAGAACTTGTCAACAATTGTTTAAATTCGAAAACGCCTCTGTATATCCCTTCTGTACAAAGCTATCTCAAAGTCCCAGCTCCTTTTTAAATATGTCTGTCGTGTTTCTAAAATCCGGTGGCACGTCCGTGTAAGTGCAACACAGAGTTCTTCCTCGAAATTTTCTTTTTCCATATGATGCACGAAACAAAGAATGGCCCAATTACGCACGTCAGTTGACTCGTCGAGTTGAATTGCAAAATATCTCTACTTCTTTCACTCTTAAACCTGCTCCTCGACATCTAAC
>JGI24159J19872_10012157_pt1 | contig 11245 bp, 5 predicted proteins | sample Ectturendosymbi4_FD_19872 | JGI IMG/M metagenome (IMG submission 19872) | reverse complement strand
TGGGGCCCAATGCAAGACCTAGACGAGGGGCCCCTCTGAGCAATGGTTTTATGACGTCATTGTGTTTAGCCAACCGTGTTATACAACCATGGTAGAGCGCAGATATAAAGCCTTAGCACAAGAACTGAGCACATTTGCTAACATTTGATAAATAGAAGAAATTCATCACTAGTTCTAATGAGAGCCTTATTTGTTTAACAATGAGATTTGTAAGCCGTTTCTACTGCGTTCTCGAGTGCAAACAATATCAGAAAAAATGAACGATCTACCTAAACACCATGGTGCCGAGCCCTCAGAGACGCGGGAACTAATGCAGCTGCATCGGCCGGCCCTGCTAGAGCAGACAGGACTTTTGCACTGAGTTTTTGGTAACTTTGCATGGTTGAACACCAGAAACTTTGGAGTATTGTGGCATCAAACAACAACGTCGCCATAATTGCGCCATAAACATTTAAACGTCACAATTGCATCAACGACCATCTTCAGTGTGGTAACCGCAGCACAGAGTTGTGAGTTGGGCCGGGTTTAGACTAAAGTTGGTCAAAATGTTTCGAGCTTGCACACAAAAGTTTTTGCATTGAGGGACACTTTTGCCGCCAGTTACTGTTGAAACGATCGAGTTGATTAAACCTTCAATAAAAAATGATTTAATTGTNAATTATTTTGTCACGTTACTTTGCTATGCCATCAATTCCCCGCAGAAGCGCATACNGTATTTAATCGATTGAATTGTTAGTNGCCCGTGGTTGTAGGGCATGCTTGAACATAGCTTACCTAAGCCTCGAGATACTTTCGCATACTAGCACGTTTCGCGATTTTGGCAACCCTGGTAACAAAGGCGTGGCAAGGGGCTATGCCGCCCCCCAAATTTTTAGCATATCTAGTCATTTTGTCTTTTAAGAAGTGGCGTCCCAAACAAAAATGCTGTTGCTTGCCTAAAGTCAAACATTTTGCCACCCCAAAAAAATTTTAGGCTGTCTACGCAACTGCCTGGTAGTGGTAATTGTTTACGCCACTACAACTGCCTTCTGTTCATCGTAATCCCTCCTATGACGTATGTGCACATGATGCTGAAGAGAACATGAAGGCAAAAAGAGGGTTTGATCGACAAAACATATCCAAGGAAAGACAGGCTGTCATCTGTACCTTTCGATAAGGTAAAGAAATAAATGTAAGCCACTCTTGATTATATGTCGCACTAAATGATGAAAAAAAAACTTTAGTAGTCCCAGCTTACAATCGAATAAATGCGGTGTCTTAAGTCATTAGATAAATTTGGCTTTCGGGCTTCAAAAATAAATGTTGGGATCGTGCTTGTCATATTGTGTTCGAGCTTCAAAATTAAACCCATTAACAACTCTCCGCAGCATGAAGCAGAAATAGCAATGTACACATTTACCAATTTAATTTGTTGAATAAGTAACGTTAGTTAGAATATAGACTGGATAATGTTCTTTTGAGTAATAGCACTTGCGAGGTTTCATAAATCTTGGTTATTTTGAAAAAAGTATATCCAACACTAACATACAAACTCGCACGTCCTTGAAAATAACATTTTGGAACCCCAGGTTGGGAACCACTGTACTAGACTGGCTGATCCGTTTGAGCCCTTGAACAGCTCTCTAGCACAATCGGCGGAGGAGCTAGGGCGTTGGTAAGGCAACTGAAAACTGCTGTTTTTTTAAGCCGAAATCGAAGTACGAATATATCATACGCCGGCTCTCAAAGTGTTAAGATAACATGCAATGCACGGGCCCACAACAACGTTGAATTTACTTTTCAACTGATGACCACTGGTTTGCTAAACACTAAAGGATTTCGGAATTAAAAATACTGTATCAGGAGCAAGGGACTTTCAGAACATCTAGAAGCATTTTTATATCCCACAGTGAATAAAATCTCCGTGTTCGGTTTGCTGTCAAGCTACAGATACCAACAGTGTCAGGTAGCACGCATGTGGAGCAATGTGATTCGGAATAATCGTATACAACAGGGGTGACCAACTTGTCTTTGATTAGGATTGACTAGAATATTTCTTGCTAACTCGTGATCGACCAGTCAGTAATAAAGTCACAAGTTCAAAATGCCAAATTTGAGTATTGCACGTGCAAATACAGTGTACCATCACCTTAGTAAGTGATGCACAGATAAAATGCAAATTGTCTCTTGCCCCTAAATCATGATTGTCACGCAATGACAAGAAAACATTGTACAAAACCTTGCGGCATCTGCCGTGCTAGCCTATGGTCAGCCACCACAAGAGACATCAAAGAATATACGTGACCAACCAACTATGGAGAATTTTATGTACTTTCTGGAATATTGATAATGATTGAAAGTGTTCTTTTTAGTTATCTTGTCAATTCAATGCAGAATCAGGCGTGATCGACCAGTTGAGCCTTGGCAATCAACCGGTCAATCGTTATCAACTTGCGACTTGTTGACCACCCCTGGTATACAATGTTAGAATGGAATGCTGTTGCCTGTTCGAAAACACTCGCATTAGAAACCTGCAATGGCAGCGTCTAATAATTGATCAGCGTTAGAGCTGAATACCTTTGGCACAATTGGCCAGTGATTACAGTGAAGCGATGCGCTGCTGCTCTAGTGCAATACATTAACGTTTTCCAAATGTCTGTATGTTAACCGTGATAGCAAGTTAGTGGTAGTTGATTATGCAGTGGAAAAAGATCCTTCAGAAAAAGCTGATGTGGCAAGTTATATAAAGATTTTTTCAAGCCATTTGTGCAAGCAAAGGCAACTGCTCATTCGTAGTTTTCCTATCTCCAGGCACTTTTCTAGCTGACACGTTAACAAAATGACTACAACTGATTTTAAAACATGCAAGAATCAATGCACTCAATGACTTACAAATGCATGTAGTCTTTTAAGTAATTGCGGAAATCACTGTGCTTGTTGGTGTCTCAAAAAAGCCTATGTGGTGAACTGCATAATGTCAATGTAGGCATAGTAGTGCTAAGTTTCCACTTGTCCATGTGGTGTAAGAGTAAAATGCAAGGAGTGGACTGAAAAAATGTTTGTGAGTGCATACTTAGTGCTGTTTCCACATGGTGCCAGAGAAAAACGCACATGAATGGACTGAAAAAATGTCTGTTTGTGCGCATTAACTTTCATGTGGTAGAACCAAGTACACCGCTGATGTTGTGGAAGATCTAAACCGAATCCAATTACCCGGTTTAAATTAGCATTTTGGATTCAGATAGTTTAGGATCCCAATCCTTCTGGATTAGGTAGTGCAAAAACGACAACCTACTGAAAACCAAAAATGCAAAAACGACTACCTACTGAAAACCAAAAGAAAACTAAAATTGAAACATAAGCTAAGTGGGAACCCAATTTTTGCATTTAGCTTGCCAGTGGGGGCAATTCACCCTCTGCCTCCTGGGTCATTCCATGTCAAGTCACCCAATGGGCTAAACCCTACCCTTTCAGAATTTAATGAAATTTGGCATACATGTTGGTTTCAGACCCCAAGCCTCAAATCTACAATTTTTCAGTGATCGGATGATCAGTTTCCAAGATATGGGGAGTTAATTTTTTGAAAATTTCGAGAAAACAAGGGGGGGGGGCACCCAACTTCAAAACACTATCTTTTTGATATGTTGTAGGTAACAAATAGGGCTTTGATATCAGATGGTGATCAGAATTTTATAATTTGATCCATGGGGTCAATCTCAAGCCAAAATATAAGTCAAAAGGTCATCACCCCAAAATTTACACAAATCACAAAAATGATGTCAGATTAGAATTCTTAGGTTTTTCCCCTTTTCAAAGATACCTTACTTTTGCAGATTGGACCACTAGTTCAAAAGATATGGTGTTCTGAAGTTGGGTGCCCCCCCTTATTTTCTTGAAATTTTCAAAAAATTAACCCCCCATATCTCGGAAATCGATCATCCAATCACTGAAAAATTTTAGATTTGAGGTTTGGGGTCTGAAACCAACATGTATGCCAAATTTCATTAAATTCTGAAAGGGTAGGGTTTAGAATTGTCTTTTTTTGGTTGATTTGACGTGGAATGACCTAGGAGTCAGTTATGCCACTGCAACAAATGCATGAAACATTGATTAAATGAAATAATCACTGCTTAAAATGTTTTGTAGCTTTTCATTTGAAATGAAATGAACAGTGATGGCAATATAGCTGTGCATCTCTCTATTGGACCAAAAGTCAGTGGTCAACAAAACCTCACTGGTTTTTTTTTTAGTTTTTTTACAAGTATCCGTAGATGATTTCTTCACATGCTAGTTATCAGCCTTGTGCAAAGGTGCTTTCAAATTGGGTTAAGTTACCTTATTCCTCTCAAAAAAAGTTTATTGTACTGCTTATATACATAGTCTACTGTATTATTCAGACCATAAGACACACTTAAAATCCTGTAATTTTCTCAAAAATTGAAAGTGTGCCTTATAATGCAATGCGCCTAATGTATGAATCTGGTTGTGCTTTCTCATGTAGAACCAATTTTAGGTGGCAAACAGTGCTATTTATTTAATTGTTAGTTGCGTTTTTTTGTAAACAGACCACCGTGTTACATAATAAACCAACAACAATTGCAATGAGCAGCATCTGATAGTAGCTCACAAATACCACAGATTGCATAACTCTGCAGGGCTCATGACTACATTGGCGCACACCGAATCAAACAGCACACAACTGTTATTTTGTTCTATTCATGTCTAGCGGATTAGGCATATGTGACAGATTAAACTCGCTCGTATGTAATGACAGATTAAGCTCTCCCGCATGTAATGAAAGATTAAACTCCCCGTGGCGACTCTGGCACTCGGGAATTTTTAGTAAAGAGTTGAATACAGTACAGTTTGGCTTATCTAAGTTTAGATTCATTTGATGTGCCTTATAATCCAGTGCGCCTTATGTATGAAAAAAGAACAACTAGAATTAAATTTTTGATACTGCACCTTATGGTCCTGAAAATACGATACCACAGCATTTGCATTCATAGACTCACTCTGAATATATATAAATAAAACATTGTGGCAACCCGTTTTTAAGAAAACCTCTTACGCTTGTTGCTATGTCTCACTACTAGACTCATCACGTTACTTCTGGTGGCCAACAGGAAGGCTAGCTGGACCAAAGCGAGAATTCGCTACAAAAACTATGCTTGCCGTTGGACTATCTGGATTTAACGCACACGGAAGACAAATGGCCTCCTCTGAATCATAATCATAACAAATGATGATCAAAGGAGGAAACCCGGCCACCAAAACTGCGGTTCATGGCACAGTGCTGTGGAATGAAGATTTCCAAGTTTATATCACAAAATAATCATCGATTACGATTAAATTTACAATGTAATCGTCATTTTTAGTCAGTTCAATCGGTTACGGTTACTGAAAAAACTGTAATTCATTACGATTACACTATGTCTGGTTGTAAAGTGACTGTGAAAAAGTGGCTCATGCAGGTCTTAAACATAAAAACAACCCAGTGCCAAAAGTGTTAATGGAAGCTTTCATATGTGCATAAATTGAAAAAATGACTATATTGTTTTGTATTTTATGTGTTACAACTGAACAATGTTGAGAGACTGTGAAAGAGTTGAATACAGTTTGACTTACCTGAGTTTTGCTTCATTTACTGCATCTTATAATCTGGTTAGCTTATGTATGAAAATAGAACAGCTAGCGTTCAATCATTGTTACTGTTCGGAAAGCCCTAGCGGCATGTGCGCAAAGCTTCACACTGGCAGCAAGCAACAATAGAGATCATGTGCCGCAAACACTCTACTATTGCATGTTCGCGCCACTCATATATGGGTGTTGTTCTTCGCACACATTCCGTTCATGATGAACTGCGCATTCAGCTCAACGCCAGCTTAGAGGTTGCAAAAATACTGTGCCTCAAAACCCAGTGTGTCTTATGACCTGTAAAATACAGTATGTTCCTTGCATTGATAATAATTTTGTGAATTGAAAACTCACTATATTTGAATTCAGTAATTGAAGCATCAACTAACTTCAACCTTAATGCAGGTATATTTTCTGACTTTTTGGGTAGCAAATATGTCAGATAGTAACACACGTATAGCTATTGTCAATTCTGACAAATGCAAGCCAAAACGATGCCGACAGGAATGTCGAAAATCATGCCCTGTGGTGAGAATGGGCAAACTTTGCATTGAAGTTGTTCCTACTAGTAAAATTGCATGGATATCTGAAGAGCTGTGCATTGGATGTGGCATCTGTGTTAAAAAGTGTCCTTTTGAAGCTATCAGTATAATCAATCTTCCTAGCAATTTAGAAAAAGATACCACTCACAGGTATAGTGCGAACTCCTTCAAGTTGCATCGTTTACCTACTCCAAGAGCAGGTGAAGTACTTGGATTGGTTGGAACAAATGGTATTGGTAAATCTACTGCATTGAAGATTCTTGCTGGGAAGCAAAAGCCAAATCTTGGAAGGTTTGATGATCCACCTGATTGGCAAGATATTCTTAACTACTTCAGGGGATCTGAACTGCAAAACTACTTTACAAAGATTTTAGAAGATGACCTGAAAGCTGTGATCAAACCACAATATGTGGATCAAATCCCAAAGGCTGTTAAAGGCACAGTACAACAGATGCTGGATAAGAAAGATGATACTGGCACTCAAAAGTACTATTGTGATTTGCTGGACTTAAATCATGTGTTAAACAGGAATATATTTGAGCTTTCAGGTGGTGAGTTGCAAAGGTTTGCTATTGCCATAGTTTGTATCCAGAAAGCTGACATTTACATGTTTGATGAACCATCTTCCTACTTGGATGTGAAACAACGTCTGAATGCAGCCATGGCCATTCGCAGTCTTGTTAGGGCAAACAACTATGTGATAGTTGTAGAACATGACCTAAGTGTTCTTGACTACCTATCTGACTTTATATGTTGTTTGTATGGTGTTCCAGGAGCTTATGGTGTTGTTACAATGCCCTCCTCCGTTCGAGAAGGAATCAACATTTTTCTTGATGGGTTTGTTCCTTCAGAAAACTTAAGGTTTCGTGATTCGTCATTGGTATTTAAAGTGTCTGAAACTGCTGATGGTGATGAAGAAATCAAAAAGATGTGTCGATACAATTATGGCAATATGGAAAAAAAACTTGGAGACTTTGAGCTTTCTGTTCGAAGTGGTGAATTTACAGATTCCGAGATTGTTGTGATGTTAGGAGAAAATGGCACAGGAAAAACTACATTTATAAGAATGATGGCTGGTAAACTTTCTCCAGATTCTGGCGATGCAGTACCAAACTTGAACATTAGCTACAAGCCCCAGAAAATCAGTCCGAAATCCACTGGAACTGTGCGTCAACTACTGCACACCAAAATAAGAAGCGCTTATGTCCACCCACAGTTTGTTACTGATGTTATGAAGCCTCTTCTGATAGATTCCATTATTGATCAAGAAATACAGAATTTGTCAGGAGGTGAATTGCAACGAGTTGCACTGGCTCTATGTCTTGGAAAACCAGCAGATGTCTATTTAATTGATGAACCATCAGCATACCTTGATTCTGAACAACGTATTGTTGCTGCTAAGGTATTTTTTTGTTTTTGTGGTGTGTTTTCACAATGCAAGCTGGATGCTTTTGCACATTTTACTAAAAAAATTGTACGTTATTGAGTCTTTTTGATTGGTAATATTGTAAATTTTGTGTCAAACACTGTGATAAAATACAATTGTCATAAGCTCACATACACAATTTGACTGCTGCCAAAAAATTATTTTGTCTTTAAGGGCTGAAATTCAGAGAGAAAATTGTGTAGATATAAAATTTTCAACAATAATGATTTTCTTTTGTTTAGTACATCACAAGAGCAATCCCATAGTGTGGAAATTCAAATGTAATAGTTCTTTTCTAACATTTTAGTGCGTGCTCATAATTTTTGGCTTTTACAGGTGATAAAGCGCTTCATTCTGCATGCAAAGAAGACAGCGTTTATTGTGGAGCATGATTTCATCATGGCAACGTACCTGGCTGATAGAGTAATTGTCTTTGAGGGAACTCCTTCAATAAAAACCACAGCCAATAGTCCACAACCTTTGTTGGCAGGCATGAACACGTTTTTGGAATCACTGGAAATAACATTTCGCAGAGATCCAAACAACTTTCGCCCACGAATCAATAAGTTGAACTCTGTTAAAGATGTTAGTCAGAAAAAGTCAGGGCAGTATTTCTTCTTAGAAGATTGATTAAACTCCTACAGGATATCTTACTACTGTTTACAGGCATTGTCTCCTGTAATTGCAAAATGTAGGATCACTACATCATTTGTGTTTCATTAGGCGCACTGTCATGAGCTCTACTCATTAAAACCTTATGCTCTGCTTATCAAAGTACTAAAACCTTGTCACTGGTTTGCAGTAAGAGTATTAAAATGTACTGTAGTATTGGGCACAGTTCGTCGCGTGATGACTTGTTTGATGATTAACTGACAGAAATCTGTTGCTTTTGTTTCAGTACAGCTGATTTGTGTGATGTCGTGGACACAGAGGCGTAACGAGGGAGGCATAATTCCCAGGGCGCCGAAAAGGCCCAACAATGTAACAAGTACTTTTTTCAATAATACAGTACATTTGCTTCCGAAAGACCTCAGGTTCAAACATGGGGGAGCCAAACTTCTTCTTTCCCCGGCGCCATCTAACCTTGTTACGCCCCTGCGTGGACAGCCTTTCTGTTGACTTAGACTTTTCAGAAACAAATCTTTAGTTTCATCATTCTTCGATAGTGTGTAACCCGTGAAGTTATATGTCGTGTTGCTTTTAAGACAATTGAGATCTTTATGCGTATGACTGATAGCTGTTTAAGATTCCTGCAACTTCACTCCCGTAAACCCTCAAACAAATTAAACGTTTTTCATGTGTTTGTATATAGCATTTACAACCCCAAAGTTTCTGCTAGTTCTTTTTTTAGAGCTTTTGCTGTTAGTACCGTATGCTTACGTTGGTCATTTCGGGACTGTTTAATTATCCGACTTTGGGTGGAGTGTGAGATAAATGCGGTGTCGTGGTGTGTTCCATAACATTCATGCGGACGTGGGAAGAACGAGAACTTGGTGTGTAATATCTTCAGTTCAAAAAATCTTTGAAAAACAATTCTTGTTTATTTCGAGACATTTCGGGTGTTCTTAATCCATTTTCAATCGGAAATGAAGCAACCTTAGGAAAGGCAAGCAGTTCAAAACTGAAGGGCTTAGTGACGAAGAGAGGTGAATGTAGCGTAAAATCTCTGAAGACAACAGTAAAACTGCCAGCCATGTAGGAAAAATTGCTGAAAACAACACTAGGACTACCAGTGAGGCAGTGCGAAGATCATATCACGAGGAGGATGTTGTTAACAAATAGCAAACTACCCGCAACTTTGAAAACGTTACGTACTACACTTGAAAACTTGCAGTCATCAGATTACTTAAGGTTTGCGTAAAATCACTACTGACAAGATATAACCACTAACAACCAAGTTCGCGCTATGCGTTTGCATCAATACTAATAATTGTAAGCACATGTAAGTATGAACATGAAAAGTAAGCATTGAACAGACACGTAGCAAAACAGTTTATGTACAGTATTGAAAAGATATAGTGGTGGAAATATCAACGCTGATCTCGGGCTGTTGCTTTTGTATTGGAAATGTGGATTAAGAACAATCCGAAAAGTCTGGAAATACTGTAAAAAATAGTTTTATTAAAGCTTTTTTAGGTTTGATAAAGTTGGGAAGTCTGTCCCAATTATATGTTGTAAAGATATCCTATGTTTGCGATGTTCTTTTTGCTTACAGCTGAAAGTCCTATTGTACATGTTGGAAATGTATAGATATTTAGACTTGGCAATTTCAATAAAAAACTGAGCTCGCGATGCTGGTGTTTAAGTCTTGGCGTCAAATTTCGCATGTGTAGAAAGCTTGCTGACGTATCTGAGCCATTTTTGCCACTGACCTCTATACCGAATTTTGGGGCGTTCACGGGCTATTTTATTTGATTCGGTCGAACATAACTGGAGTTAAAATATATTGCTGCATTGATGTACTTTACCCGTCTCACGAATGCAGCACTTGGAATTCGCCTGTCAGTGTTCGCCTTGTGTTTTAACAAGAACATACGTGACCTAACATGACTGTAATTTGAAGCAAAGCTAATTTTGAGATTTTGAAAGTTTTGTGATTGATGCTCAAATTTTAGTCGTTGTTTGCTCGTTTTGTGGAAGATTTTATTGTTACTTTGATGTTGGAAATGTGCAGATGGAGGGTTCGGCGTTAGTAATAAGAAGTAAAAGCAACGAGTTAAATTTGTTTGTAGTTGTCTTTATTACATTACCTGTTCGTCTGCCAATATGATTTTTTAGTTTCATTTAATTTCAAGTTTAATTTTTCTTGTCATGGCATTTTCGTATTGTTCGCACAGTAGTGGACACAGGCCAATTTGGTGGGGGGGTGCGATATCGATTTGCAATGAACCCAATGCTTCACAGCACCATAATGTGTAAATCAATCACTTTGGCATACGTACATAAGCTTGGTTTAGAAGAAGCTTGAGTGATAAAACTGGTCAAACTTTTACACTGCACCGCTACGGAACCAACAAGCAATGTGGCACATAACAACGATCTGACGTAGTCACCGCCAACGGCGCAGGTACATGAAGGACTCGAGATGACAACTTCATGTAACGACATAATACTTATTCTCATTGTGGGTTACGTTTGCTACAGCACAATTACCAGTGGCAGTAGTGCTGTTTGACTTGTATGTTGCAACAAGTGAGCGTAGTCACTTGGATGCGGTTTAAATCAGTGCTCTTCAAATGGGGAATCTAAACAGTTTTTAACTGTCGTTTGGAATAGTCTGCAACACTCATAGTAGTAATTTGTGTATAACATATGTTATAGCATAATCAAAGAAAAAGAAGCGGGTTGATTCTGTTCATTTGCAACCGAAATTGAGAGAACGGAAAGAAACAAACAATTTGTAATGAGTGAAAGCAAGAAAGCACGATCATTCATGGGCGTCCGCAGAAATTTTTCCAGGAGGGGCAACGTCAGCATTTTGCTTATCGTTTTCAAATTGCTGACGTCAGGGTTCCCTCAAAGATAATTTTACACTGACCAAATACTTGTTTTAGTGAGCGTGATTATTTTAGGGCTGAGAAAGTGGAGTTTTCAGTAAATTGCAAGCTTTGAATTATATAATAAATATACAATCTTATCAAAATACACGTTTCATTCAAAT
>JGI24159J19872_10012156_pt1 | contig 11245 bp, 7 predicted proteins | sample Ectturendosymbi4_FD_19872 | JGI IMG/M metagenome (IMG submission 19872) | reverse complement strand
AGATTGGTCCACGGCCCACAGCTGCATGTGTCAAGCTCTGCGTGTTTGACAATGGGCTGACCACCCACGGAAGATACAACCAATGCCGGATTTACCATTGGGATACTAAGGCTATGGCCTTAGGCTCTGCAAAATTCGGCCCCCAATTTTCTTTTTGATTGGTTTTATCACAGCAACTACCGAATTATCCCTAAAATTTATCAAATTTGACGAAATATCTGTTCAGCCTTACGTCTACAGTACCCTTAATCTGGCCGCGGAAATACCTTTGAAAAACCGCAATGCTTCCTTGAAAATCTGTCCCTTGCCGCGGGTCACAAAACTCCAGCTCCCGGGCCACTTTTGGACCCGCGGGCCACGAATTACACATCCCTGTTTTAGGGTTTTGGAAAAACGAACATCGTTTCCCTTATCTGAAGGCTGCTGCTCGAGAACTGGGTATGACAGCGATACAGGCTCCGTCGGAACGAGTCTTTGGTATCGCAGCAACAATGCTGCCGAGCCCTGAGCTAACTAAAGAGGGAGGCGAACTAACGACCGTCGGTATAAAAGCAATAGGAATTCACCTCGACCAGATTCACTCAGCTATTGCTGTAAAGACTTCAACGTTATATGTGGCGTTATCACCACGCAGGCGAATTGTACAGCGCGAAACGCACCAATCTTGGCGTACAAGTCTTTGCTATTCTCGACTATGAGAATGAATGATTATGACTATGAGAATGAATCCACATTTGAGCATGAATTGAACTTGGATTAAACTTGCTTTGATTTAATCAAATGTAATCTAATTCTAATTTTACTTCAATTTATGTTTTTTGTAAATCCGCTGATTTTAATTCTAATCTAATTTGCAACATCTGAGTTAGCTCTAATTTTGATTCTAATCTAATTTAGAAAAGCTTAAAAAAATTCTAGTTGTCCAAGTCTGGCCACAAGTAGAACGCTGCACCACTTGATGTGAATTCAAGCTGCACTCTACAACGTTCAGCAATGTAAAACAGCGTTGATATGGCAAGTTGAAAAAAAAACACATGTGAGAACTTTGTGCAATCAACTACAGCGCGGTGATCGATCGACCGCCTGATCCACTTACCGGTCTATAAACATCGTTCACACGATCGTTGCACGATGAAAAACTGCTTCCTGTTCGCTGCTTGGTCGGCGCGGGGTGGTTCGGGCTGGAATTGGAAGCGGCGACAGAAACCTGATAGGGGCTCGTTACGCCATCGCGATGGATCGCCCTGTCCCCGGCGCGCACTTTGAACGGGTCCGAAATAACCTGAATGGGTATTTTTCTTCCCGAAAATTTCTTTGATTGATTCTGCTGAAGATAACGCAAAAACAAATAGCCAAGTGCTAGTTTTTTTTTCGGCCATAGACCGAAAAAATTTAAGTCAATACGGTCATAATGTCCGAAAATATAGGCTAGTGAATACTGTAGCGGTGAGTTTGGGACAAATGACCGAAATGTCTCAGCGAAGAAAAACCTAAGGCTCAAGTGACATTTGGAGGTTCGAAACGCTACCCAAAATCAAAGAAAACAGCAGACTATCCAAGTAGCAAGGCAAAGGGTAGAACTTTACACACGCCTCACTTTGTGAATTTCGTCGTCGGCCTTGTGCTCCGTGTCTGCAATTGTTTGCAACTTCCTGAAAAGACAGATCATCATATCACAAATTTTGCTTTTGCGGCAGTAATTTTTTTTGTTTTCTACAAAAAGCTTTTCAACAAAGGCATAAGCCAGGAACACTCGTCACTGTGACGTCAACCGCGCATCAAAAATCATTACAGAATCGCTCAAGTTTCAGCGCACAGGGTAACACGGAAATAGACATAAAAACCAAACAAATCAGAACGACCCTTACCCTTAACTGGCCAGAAGAAACGTAAAATGCAATAAAGAATTAACCGACGTTTCGACGGGGTATGCAGCCCACAATAATCACCATGCAACTGCTCTAATGAAAGTAGGCTGCGTAGCCACCGAAACGTCGTTTCGCTTTTTAACGTTTCACGTGTTTGTCTTCGCCAGTTGTGCTTTTAAAATAATAGTTAGTATCCTGGTGGCTTCGGGCTTTCATAATAGTCATAAGAAGTGTTTACTGATAAACGGTTTGCTTAATTTACCAGTTTAAGCTTCAGCAATAACAAAGCTTATTTTGCCCTTTCTGCAAAGCTCTGTATCACGAGCGCCGTCGTGCGGCAGTGAATCATGAGCAATAATCGCTCAAGCCCAATTACGGAATACGAGTATGGATAATGAAATTCGAAAGAAAGCAACTTACGGAGTGATTAAAATACCTGATTTCCATCGCAGCAAAATTTTTAAAGCTGTGGTAATAGCTGCATTGCATACATTTCTTGTGGGCTTACGCTATATATAATTGAGCTTTCATTTGACCTTCACAAATCACCTACAATATCGACTCGTGAGATTTTACAAGTTTTTCACTACAAATTCATCAACGAAATTTTAACAACCAAAAGACTGAACGTCATTAGCGACTGCGGTCTTCCAACTGCCTTCTCAGAGCTGCCACAGTAGCTGAAATTGCATTAGTCAGTCCTGGAAGGATACGCAGAAGTTTGAAATCAGCATCACAACCATTACTAAACCCCAGCTGCCTACTTCGTTGATATAGCCACAAGGCCAGTCACATCAGCACATATGGGGATCGGATGTCCCAGACCATTCGCAGGAAAGGGTATCCAGTTAGTTAACGACAGCTACGAGGCACAGTTTAACATCGTTGGTGCATGAAGCACAATGCGAATGCTTGCCTCGTCTGTGCCCACGTTTAAGGTTGTGTGTAAAATGTTTCGCTGTTTGGAGGTTTCATGGTAGAATCGAACAATGTCTTCTTCAAGCGTTTTCTTATTGTTTGATTAAAATGTCATTTCGCCTCTTAATTCCGAGGCAACACCAGACAGACAGACATTTTTATTTAATATCTGAAAAATCAGATAACATAGGGAAGAGAATGACCGCAAGGTCTTCGTGTCATCCTCCCCTGCGAAATACAAGTACAAAAGACAAGTCACAATCTACAGAATTCTATGCATGTATCTACAGAGACGGTGCAGACATAACCACACGCCATAAGCACAAACGAGACGCGCTGTAACACAATTACAGACAAGTGGAAAAATGAAGTTTTCATAGTTTGTGAAGATGTTCAAATAAAATAGTTTTTGTATAACCGACAGAATCGAAAATAATTGACTAGTATGAAATCGTTTGGAATATCATTCCATATTGTGGATCCTCGAAAAGATGTGTGACGTCGTTCATTAAGTGTCTCAGCTAGGGGAATTTCATTTGTTCATTTGGAAGTTTGTCTAGTTTCTCTGATTTTGGTAGTAGCGGAAATGTTGAAACCGTTTATGATATAATCAGGAAGATATTGTGATACATTTTGTACATGTTTTGCTAATTCGTAATTGTAAATATTCTTGATCTGTAGTATCCGTGCTGAATAAAATAGATTTCTAAGTGGAATATGCTCTCTACGATTAACTTTAAATAGAGTACTAATAGCTCTATATTTAACTTTATTAGATCAGCACTGCTTGACCATTTGGCTGCAGTCCAATTTAAAATACGGTAAATTAGACGGGAGTAGACCAGAGAAAAATAAACTATTCTTAACAAATGCACATCAGCAAAAGGTTGCTGATGTGCATTTGCCAAAAAATAGATTCTACAAGAGCTGATGATGCCTACTTTGCAGGCGAAATATATACTCTGTAAGATCTTAATGTCTGATGCTGTGCTGAGAAAGGATGTCTTTCCATAGACAGCGCCAAAAAATAGTTTATTTTTAACGAAAAACCCAGGCATAACGAAAACCGTGGTTCCAAGTTCCACAACAGCACGCATGAACAAATGTAAACTGACGATGGGCCTAGGGGAGCACCCTTCTATATGTAGGCCGTGCATTCTACGAAAAAATAGAAGATCGGCTGCATAACAATGTCTGGCCTATTGTTGCCCATGTGGCCTGAAGGACATTCTCAAAAATGATCCCTACTCCCATCATAGCCAAAGCAAGTCCTCCTGGAACAGCTCCTGCTGCCTTGACTGCAGCCAACCTGAACACGTGAAAAACCTCTTTGTCAAGAACGTCTTTCAGGACACCCAATTGTATATTTACTACATTCGGATTTATTTTCGTCTCGTCAAAAGCCCTTTACAGCGATGCAACCATAAACAACGACTGTTTCAACCAACAGAGAGCCAAACAAAGCAATCCGATCACAGTTTCAGCGCCTTTTGTCAAGCAAATCTACTTAACAAAGGGCGAAGCAATAACTCGGCGAAGCCTAAACAACTGCCTTATTAAAAGTGTTTGTCAGCACATCCTATAAAACGCTACTTTATGCAGAGGACATGTTGGTAATGTTTAAAGTATGGTTTCATATTCAACTTTTTCTTTCGGTACATAATTATCAAGTTCATTTATTTTACCGTATTTATTAAAAAACCGTTGTCCAGACGCATTTTGCTACTGCTAGCGTTTATCCAGTGGAACGTAGGTTTCTCATCCCGGTTAATTCACCTTCAACTAAGCGAGGCAGTTTTAGGCCTGGCTTTGCTGTTCCCGCTCTAAAAGGTAGCGCGCACATGAGACACCACTGGATCCAGGAACGTTCAACGCCATTTAGTCGTTTGATGCAACTTGCGGAAAACAGCACATGTAGTTGACACGTCGTTCGCTTATGTTGGCCAGCGCGCGAAACAACGAAACCTCTGGCACTGGAGTGTGATGAAAGACCCTGTTTCGTCAGTGTAATTGATGCACTCGCATATTTTTATCGAATCCAATCAAATTGACGCATGCGGGGCGCACTTGAGGTAAGTTCGATGGCTGGTGAGCACTAATCAGCGCGCATCAAGTACGAGCTAAAACTGCCACGCTACATGCCGTAGAAGTCGGAAACAGAGCGTTTGCATTTTACACTGTTTCGTTCCAGTTGCAATCGAGGACAGGCAATCATCAGGAATCGAATAAGTTGCAAGTTTGAGATACGCGCATTGAAGCAAAACAAGTTTCATACCGGGAGGCCGTTTTTTTCGTTATCATCTTCTGCAGGTCATCATCTGCCAGTGGCTTGGCAAGACCCAGAGCCGACATCTGCGTCACAACATCTTCGTCCGGATGCTTCTTCCGTTTTGTCATTTCTGCCGGAAAAGAAAATCGCAACATACGTTTGCAATCTACGACGCTATATACGACACGAGTTCACTTGGGGCTTTTCGCAGAGAAGCTGTCACGCAAGGCGGTTTTGGCCGTGACTTATATGTTCATCAGCAATGATAAACAATAAACTCTTATCCAACTCAAATCCTCAAACAAATTAACGATAAGGTATAACACGCTTCTACCTTATCAGACGGCATCTTTTCAAACCTACATATGCAACACAATAAATGCCTAAAGAGGTGATCAGTGGTCACCGTTCACTTATTCGCTAAAATTTCCAAGCGCTGCGTATTTACTCACAAACACCAAATCTGTCTTTCGTTTTAATCACGCAGTGTAGTAAATTTGTCCGAAGAGGTCTGGAAATAGTGAACGTGAATGAATAGGAGTTTGTTGCACTTTTTGACGAAGAAACGTTAAACGGAATTGACAGGGGTTCTTGCAAAGTTACACAGAAAACAGGCAAACGGAATTGAAACTTTTCTCCAGCGTTTATTCACGCCGGACCACTTGCGATGAAACCTTTTCAATACCTTGCAAAATGACAGTTTTTCAAATAATAAGTCGGGTGTAAGGGATTAACTGCGCACAACGTTGACAGGAGAGTAAATTCATTCACCGTTGCGTGATAATAGAGTAAACACATGGACGTGCGTAGCAAGGAAAAGTAGTTGTTCCTTCATAAATGAAATGAGCCGTGCACAACAGAATGTTGGAATTACTTTTGGATAAAGATTAATCTTCCCACAACACTGACACGATACCGGAATTGCAGGCTTGCAGCATTGTTATTAAAGTAGCATGCTATAACAAAGTTGGTGTTAAAAATGTGGGCAAAAAAAACAATAATTAGCCATACTATAACGCTGCGAAGACACAGCAGACTTTTATGACGAACGGAGAAGAGAGCTAAGCATTTCTGGGATGAGCAAAGCCATATTACCAATGCATTGTGCTTACAAAGGAAGTATCCAACCGGACAAACAGCAGAACTTTAAAACTTTAACCACGGGTCCAAAAAACGAATAAGTTTTAAGTTGCATAAATTAAAGAAAAATAAATAACAAGTTTTAACTCGCTTGAAAGCGAATGCGTGCAATCATAGATGCATCAGCTATGCAAAACTATGATGAGTTTTTCAAGTCTTCCTAAAAACTTAATCGAAATTGGTCCTTGATAGAATGTCCGCAACAGGAATAAAGTCTTATTTCCATTATATTCTACGACACGAGAGATTTATAAAAATGCTCAATACTAATAGGAACATGCCATTTCTGAGTTGATTAAAAACAATCCTATCATAGGCTTTTGAAAAGGAAACCGGTTTGCTTAGACATCAGAACAAAATCATTTAAATATATTTTCCGTTGTGGATGATCTAGTAAGTGACAACTTTAAGCCGATTCATATGAACATCTGATAACTTTCCAAAATAAGCTTTACATAGGGCATCCCAGCCGCAATGACAAGGTTTCTACACTGTAGATATCCCAGTCGCATGCTGCGCTGAGACTAGGGTAGTCGGGAGAAGCAGGCAGTAATGCCCGGGCGAGTGTCCCAAGAACAATATCAATGAGCACTTGACAACAGCTGTGGCGGTGAAGGATATGGATAGCAAAGGTTCATTAAAGTTGAGGGAAAAATCGTTTTTGATATTGTGACAAAACAATATCGAATACGAAGGAATTTTTATTTCATGATGCTAATAAACACTGCCGTCTAATGTTGTTTGCGAAAAACATTTAGTTTGAACGGAACTGTGATCACAAAACAACAACATGAATTCAGGAGCAACTAAAGACAGTACAGCTATCATGTGTGTGTTTTTGAAAGGTTTCTCCGTGCGGTTGATTTGCTATGGCATTCGTAGCCAAACCAATTGAATATTTAAACTGCTGGATGTAAAAAATGACCGTTTTTTACAAACTTACGCAAACCAAACCAGTCAATCTCATTGCACATGAGCAAAGATCATACTATTTTCAGCGAAAAAAGTCTTCATGCTAGTCCATCTCAAGCATCAATATGTGGCTTTTTACAAAATGACAGGATACGGAAACGTTTAAAAGTCCAACAGCAATAATAGATGCCTCAAGTCAAGTTACGAAAAAGTACTTAACATCAGTGTCTCCCATGGTTCTGCTTTGGATTGGAACAACAAACTCTACGTAAATAGAAAAGTACAAGTGAGACGTTTTGCACCCCTGCATCATGACCGAGGATTGGTGAATTTAGTATCGAATAATGTAGGGCAGCACATAGTGTGCGACAACAGCCAACAACTTAAGCTAATCACCGCAAACACTAATACCATTCTTACTTCATCGGCGTAACTACAACCAAAGACAAAACAGTTGCTCTTTTCAGCCAACTGCGATCGATTGGGCGAGCCCGTCACGTACAGTGTGTTTGTACACACTCAACAGCAAGTGCTTACTATTGTTGCGGTCGCCTTTTTCAGCTGAGGTTGGCCTTTCAGCAAATTCACATGCGGAGTAATCCACAACAACTGAACTCATTTCGACCACGCTTCGTTTGGCTGTTGACGGTCGGCGTTTCATAGCGTTCCTCACAGGCCGACGTTTGCTTTTTGTAGCAGCAGTCTTCGGCCTACGACGCGCAAAAGCCGTAAGTTACGAGAACAGCCGCACGCTAACATCTGACGTTGGCTTGTGACAGCCGAAAATTTTGAAAGTGCTGTGAAGATCTTCGGAAGCGAGTTCATGAACCTTCGCAATTCGCCCAAAAAAACGCAAAAACGTAATTTTTACTACACCTTCAGGTCTTCTACAAGTTTCTTGAAATTGCAATAGCACTACCTAGTGTATCTTTACGTGCTGTGGAAGAACAAAACGGTATCTCACAGTACAGTAGAACCTAACTTGCGACCACCACCAAAATACACCAAAACCTCGCTTTACAGCCATCTCGGTAATCATATGAAACAGTTGTGGTCTTTCAAAACGTTTTAGGAGTCGTCAAGGTCAAACCTAAAAAAACACCCTGACACTGCCTACCGGGACGCATCAGCGAATGGATATATTTGAGTAAGACTGGACATCACTGCAGCTAATGGGAAAACGGTCGAGCCTCTAAAATTATAGCACTTGCCTCGTGACGTTGTCCGAATGCATATTTTTAGTCTTAGCCGTATAGCAAAGAACTTCTTCCCCGTCGGAAAATCTATTTTGCTCTGTCGATCGGTCCGTTACCGGTGAGTTGGGAGGAGGCATGCCGATGATGGAGCCAGCGCCATCGCACAAGGAAATGTCAATAGTCAACTTTGGCTTAGGAGAAGGCGACCTATCTGCTGGCACGTCTTCCACACGACCTCCAGGCGACGATGCACTTTTGTAAGATGCTTCGTCTATAAGATCTTCCATCACAAGAGAAGCGATGTCTAGTGGTGGGACTACAACCGGGCTTGACTCTTTTGGCAGAGGTTTCGAAGACAAAGGTCTCCGAAGCAAGCCTTTCTATAAGATGTAGAAGTTATTAGTAGCAGCCGATCACATATGACATACACAGTTTAACCCACACTGACGTGAAGTTCATTTTATTTCAAAATGCATTGTGGCTCGGTCTGTTATGATTCAACCGTTGCCCTCCCAACATACAGGCTTTATACACATGATGAACATAAACGAATGCTGTTTTTTCAAATTCTGTTTTAATTTGATTTTTAGTTGCGGCAAATTAACCTTAAATTTGCTTCTTGCATTCAGCAATACTGTTATCCTGTAGAGCGCATCTGACTCAACATGAACTACGTTTGGACGATTAATCAGTTAAAATGTAAAAACAGCAGGAAGAAGATGAACGTCTTTTTCCATGTTCAGTCGAACACTGGACACAGCTTCTGAAAAAACTACTGTAGGTGCGAATTAATAAGGAGTGTTTTTTCCCAGAGTAATGGCAAAACTTTGCTACGTCACCAATATCCCACAGTTGCGCAGATCTTGACTCACTCGGTAAATTTGGCTCTCGGGCCTAAATCGGGCTTAAAAAATAAAGTTCGGGCTCGGACCGAGTTTGGCCTTCAAAATGAAGCCCGTTTAATCCCTGATCTCAACAGTCGATGGCTTTGGAAAATACTGAATAGGTAGAACATACACATAACACTGAAAACACGATACAGGATGTTAGACTAGTGGAGTAAGCAAGATCACCTGCAACTGCATGAGTTTATTGGCGTAGTCCGAATAAACGTCTTCCATGTAATCTGGAGTGGAAGGCCTGCAACAAAACCATAACGATCTGTGAAAAGAAAACCGTTGTTTGTCGCAGGAAAAAAATAAACGCAGAACGCTAAACACAAACATACGAATGGGGTTCACACGAAATCGCGCGAAGGGCACTGTGTTGCGAATAAGCGATGAAAAGGTAAAGGTTCGTTTGCTTTCAGGTGAACAGAGGCTGCCCGTGCCTCAGCCACTTGCACTTCGCCTCGTCAGCTATTACTGCATCGGGGCAAGCGAACCAAGAGGAGCGGGCGTCACAGACGAATCCCACATCAGAACGTAGGTTGGAGATTTCCAACCTAGAAACGCGTGAGAAAATCCTGCAAGGACTGCAAAACAGGTACACAGCACATGGTGTTTGGTGCGCCATGTACTGTACGCGTGTTTCGGGGTCCTTGCAGGAATAAAAGGATGATGATCTCTTCGTAACATTAATGCAATTATATTTATTCNANAAATTGCGTGGAGAAAATGGACGNTCTCCACATATCATCCGAGTGGATTCTAAATCAAAAGCCATTGTAAGACTCAGCATTAGTTTGGAGGAAATACAAATTCCTAAANGCAAAAATCGTGTTGTAATACATCATTTCCATGATAAAGATAGAATGGCTTCAACATAACATCAGCAGAAAAACTCAGTATCACACAGGCAACTTACCTGACGAATTCCGACTGTGACTTATTGTCATTTGTTTCCACTAGATGGTATTTGGGACATCGACTTTGGTATTTTTCACCAGTTACTGCAACAAAATTCCATTATTTGTTTAGTCCTTGCAACTGTGAGTACGTGCCAGGAAAAACACTACTTGGTGAAAGAGAAGCACAAATCGCAGTGGAAATAAGATACTAATATACGAGATGTAAAACATTACAAATCCTGTTTGCATTAAAATAAGTGCGTAGGAGGTGTGTTTTAGACAGCAGCAAATAAATTCACTGATGATTTACTTCAGCCGTGAAAAAGCTGTTATTTCAGCCAAACATTCACAACAAAACAATGAGTGAATCGCTGCCGTACAATCTTGGGGTGCAAGTTCTATATCACCAAGTGCAAGTGATGATCCATGCACAGTAAATAGTTGCTTACTTGGGCAAGCCACCGTTTGGTGAAAGCCTTAAAGATACAAAATATCAATAAAAGATCTCACCACGAATTTCGTCACTATTTAAGCTGGAATTGTTGACACATGCAGAGCTAGGCCTGTTCCATTTCAGAGAACTTTTTGAAAAACCTAAAATAAAGACTTACTCTGTTTAGTGTGATAATGTCTAACAATCTTTCATCTTCATTTGCAAGATAATGCTGAGTGTTGATTGTAACAATTTTCTGGCAACCCATTTCTCCACAGTAAATTTAATATGATAAGTACTGTTTATTCAACACACAGAGATTTTTACAAACATAGTTGCATTCCAGCTGCTAACCTTTCATTTCACAACACACGTATATATGTATACACATATCGGAGCTCATGAGAAGGTAAAAATGCATATAACCCTGCATATGCCATTAAGTAATGCAAAAAACTTTTAAAAGAAACAAAACCACCTTCATGAGAGGTACGATACAAATTTACAAAAGAAACTGTTTTTTAAAACTCAGCTATGTCTTCAAAATCATCTTCAAAAAACGATACAAAAACTCGATTATAGAAAGTTATAAGAATCACGAGTAATGCTTTCCACATATCCTCTTGTTTGAAGCCAAAAAAACACCCCGAAAGTCAACATCTATCTTCTTAGCCTGAATTACTATAGTATATGTAATATAATACGACTGTCTGTCATTCC
>JGI24159J19872_10012155_pt1 | contig 11246 bp, 9 predicted proteins | sample Ectturendosymbi4_FD_19872 | JGI IMG/M metagenome (IMG submission 19872) | reverse complement strand
TCAGTGACCCCCATTCGACCCCGTGACTATTTATCGACCCCTTGGATGGTCCAATTGACCCCTGGGGGTCGATATCGACCACTTTGAGAACCACTGATCTAGACTCTTGCATTAAATCTAGCACCTTTGAAATCTTTAATGAACTTTAAAGACTTTCTGCGTTCTCTCAATGGGGAGTCAGGTCGCGCTTCGCACCTCGTGTATAAATTCGATAAACAAATTGCGAGGTGCAGCAATTCTCAGATAAAGATCCTTAATTTGTTTGAATTCCCACACGTGTTAACTGCCTAAACATCACAACCAAATCTGCAAATGATGGATTAGCCAAACAAAACGCTTCTCAGGGATAGAAAGAGGTGACGAATTGACGAATTAGACGAACAGAAATGTACACAAAAGATAGGAATTCTGCCGGGACCGACGAAAAAGTGACGAATTAAGCGAACTTACGAATTAAACGATGACGAATTAGTCAAATTCTACTGTACAACAACATACTGTCCCGTTGAAAGTATTCAATTTTCATTCAGATGAGGTCCTAATTGTCAACAGCTGAAATACGGATTCTATTTTCGGCAACTCAAGATTTGGTTGACGTATGAATGTCATTTGTTAGCGGGGAGAACACAAGCAGAAATCCATTTCATTATAGCTTCGGGGTTTACGAGGAAAGTACTTACCAGAAACGCAAATGCCGTTAACGTTAAAGCCTTAACCAAAAATAAGATGTCAAATGCATGGCATTTTACCACATTTCAGGTTAATCCGCAACAAAGCTGTTTTGATGTTCTCACGTTTTGCGCAGACTTCGTATATTTTGGATGCGAGTGCTCTGGACATCCACAGCAATCGCATACGCCATTCTTATGATTAAAGTACGTGAGATCAAATACAAAGAAACATTCAACCCAGCGTACGTGGACAACGACCTGGTCAAGGTCGGGTTAGCTTTCACCACACTTGAATATGTCAGTCTGGGAGTGGTGCAAAGTGTCCTAAAAGTTATCAAGGTGGATACTTTTGAAAAAAGATTACAAGCTTACAACAGCGGAATTGTCGGACGATGGGGAAAACTGTGTAAGCTGTCGTATTATCTGGGCATGTTAGCATTTGCTCTTCGCAATTTCTCATTGATGGTTTACTTTGCTGTCCTGTCAACAGTCGACCTGACTGCTACCAACCCCGATAAATACTCAATAATGTTGCTGCCGTCCGAACAAGATTTTGTTCAGCAGCGTATCCTCCTGAGTGCGATGTTGGTGCTGCAGGTTTACATCACCGTTGTACGTGGAAAATTTTATTCCTTTTTCCTGAAAATATTTCTCTCCAACTTCTTGTCGGAGGCAGACGATGAAAAGCTCCAAACGGACTTGCAGGGAAAGCTCATGACAGATGACGAAATATATGACACCAAGCGAGATCTCTTAGAGATGGACAAATTGCCGCAGAACGTAGTATAACTGCATATACGACTTACGAATCAAATTTTAGCGGTCTGCCCATAGGGCTGAGGAGAAGGATCTCGTACGTACAATGCCATATTACTGCCTTTTCAGTGGTAAAGAATTTACTCCTCTTAGCTTAGAAAGCTATAAGTTTAAAAAAGCTTAAAAAGATGCTCTCAAGTTTGTTAGAATGCCGAAGTTATTCGGCGCGTAGCGCAACATACTAGTGTTTTGTGTGCACTAAGATAGACAGTCCGAAAACCTGACCCATGAAGAAAAGACAGAGATGTGTCATAAACAGTTCTGCTTAAGCAGGGTTATGACACTGAAACGCTAATTTTCTGTTGATCGTTAACTGAACACGGCACACCGCACTGATTTCGATTAAAAAACAAATAATTTTCTAGTTTTACTGGACAAAAACCGAGAATCGCATTGACGCAAACATCGTTAAAACAGCCGTTGTTTACAATTTCCCTTAACATATGCCTTGCGTTCCAGTGAAACAATGCTGGTCTAGATGAAGGGAGGTTGATGTTTGTATGCTTACGAGCAGCACAGTGGTTCAAACTCAATACACACCTTTTCCAGGTAACACTGGAGCGTTAAACGCGAAGGTGAAGGCCTTCAACTTTTGACAAGTTAGAATCGGCTGTATTACTTGTTGAGATGTGGCTTACAGTTCGATCGTTAACTCAAACTTTTTATCAGTTTAGATGTGTGGTCATGAATTTACCTGATTACAAATGGATTTTTAGTATTGTACGTTGTTTTCCTTGTCGGTAGACCAGCCGTTATTGACCAAACAAAGCACAAGCTCTATTTTTCGGAAAACTACCACTGCACTGTGTTACTTTCTGTCAGTGTTCGATAAACGGTGAAGATCTACCAACATCGCCTTTTCCACCAACGCAATCAGAACTTTCATTTACCTAAATTACTTCACCAGAAACAATTGGACCAGGAATCTTGCTTTAGCCTCTGAGGGCCTTGGCAACTAAAAATTCGTTTGAGTATGTTGTCGTACGCAACAAGTTTGTGTTTGTCTTTATAAAGTTTATAATTGAGCGACTACAATGAAAGTTGATTTAGTCAGTATACGCGTTAATTTTTCATGCGCGCGAATCAGCGATTGATGAGACATCGATACTTCAAGTCGCACGAACAGTAAACTGGATATCTGATATCCAAAATATCGTTTGATTGATCATCATCGTTACATAGTGCGATGTTTTTTATACCAACAATAAAGTTGACATAAACCGGGGTGGTTACTTGCATGTAGTCTGTGCATCGGAGCAGTTTAGATTAGCAAACTAGTGATCAGCCAATTTCACGGTATAGTCAGCAGACAAGGCTGCAGAATCAGGAGTGATTTGCCAGCTTCCTATCACACGGCTTGCCAAAGACCTGGAAACGTGATCACAGCTAACTTCTTGACTTTCGAAACTGTATTTGTGCACTTGCGGAAACGCAAATCAAAATTTCAAAAAAAATTCTGGAAGCAATAGCATATAAACTATCAAGCGTGTAAACAAGAAATTGCAGTCGCAGCTTGCTTCGAAAGTTTGATTTCGCCGAAACTACCTGCGAAATCGAATCTGCAGGCTTGGCAACAGCGCAAAAATACAAAACGAAGGCACTCACCTTTCGATTCACGAAAATCGTATTTTTGTATCTGCAAAATACACAATTACGATTGTAAAATATATACCACCCAAAGCGTAGCCACGGTGAACCAGGCACCAACCAAAACTTTGGAATAAAAGTGTTGCAATTTCATGGCAATACGCTACGGAGATGAAAGCAACGTTGAAGAAACAAATCTGTGCCAATCTTTTCTGCTTCTTTGGTCATGAAAGACCTTTGGTGTCTTTTACTCAGTTCATTGTGCAGCATGGCAAATCGTCTTTAGCCTCTTCACGGTAACCAGACGAAAGTTTTTCGCACCTTCTGGCTGCTTATGACACAGCAGACAGCTAGTTAATAAATGATCACAGGAAAGACTCCGAGCAGCGAACGTTTGAAATTATAGCATAACTATAAGTAAAATATTGCTTTATCAACAGTGTAGTCACACAACGTAAAATAGACAAACTATTACTAGTTGTATGAAGAGAAAACGTTGACAAAAAATTAAAAGAACGAACCAAAGCATTATCCACGACTATTCGAATTCAACATTGAAAGACTAAGCAAGAAATCTGCTGCAGGCAACTGCACATGTGGTCGACTGCGGCAAACTAAGTGCATAGGCGTAGCCAGGGGGGGGGAGAAAGGAGCCATGTCTCCCAATGTTTAGAAAATATAGTCATTTTGTGCTTTGAGAGGCGTTTTTCTGAACAAAATAGTGTCATTCGCCTAAAATCAAACATTTTGGGCTGGCTGCGCCACTGACTAAGTGGCGATGATACAATCAAATCACGCTACTCTATTCAAGGTCTTTTTAAAACTAACTACACGCGATACGGAAGGTTCGTCTATCTTCGTAAATTTATCACTGCAATTGGACAAACCGAGAACACGCGTATTTTGAATTGTATTAAACAAGGAAGCCAGATGATAGTTTTCTGGGAACAAGCTTAAACCTTAAACCAGCGACAGACAAAAACGTGGAGAGAACGAGCAAACCAGCAGGCGATCTGGCAAACCGCTCAACATAACTGCACATAATAAGAACGTGATAGTGAACCTGCGCACAACATGTCAGTTTAGCCTCTGCCTCACACAGGACACATGCGCCAATTCCACTAATCTATGGTTCGCATATAGAATCTAACGTAAGCAAGCCACTTAGGTAGCGGTTTCCGCAGACACCGCATCAAGTTTCAACGCCACCGACAATTACAGCTGAAGGTACAGAGCCGGTGCTTTTTCGGAAAAATATGACAGTGACACTGGCAAATACTGAAGAATGAATGCAAACATATTTGCCACACAATACAAAAGGGCAATTGATACTGCCCGCAAAACAAAACTTTGCGATGAACTGATATAATTGAAAGGCTGCGGATGCGAAGTACGAGATAACCAAAAACGCTCCGGCGAAAACGCTTACCGGTGACAAACGATCGCCGCGATCGTCTCCAGGATTTACCTGAAAAAATATTTGAACGCTTATTAGCGAAAATGCAAAATGAAGCAAGACTCGCATCGTTCGTGGTTGCGGTCGCCGTCGTGCGCGTGGAGATTTTCAGGCGATCGGGAAGGTTTGCTTTCTACGTAGCCTAATTACAGGGTTGAATGTAATGACATCCTCGCCGACCAGAGGTGAGCAGAGTCATTTTCTTGACCCCTGCTCTTGTTCTAAAAAATGTGACTCCAGCTCCTGCTCCGGACCTCGTTAAAAATTTACACTCCGACTCCTGTTTACACTCGGAAAACTTAAAGCATCTATATGGTCTCATGAGATAGAATGATCTTGTTCAAGACCACCCGTTTATCATGAGCTTTTTATCTCGAAATGACAAACGCCAAGAGCAGAACGCAGAACAGTGATGACTAGGGCAACCTAAAGCCAATAAAGTCACAATTTTCCGCCTGTTTTAAAGTTTCTGAAACGTCAACAAACAAATTTCACACTGATACCATTAGCGACTCAAAAGTTACTAAGTCAAAATTTGTCGTTGGGTCAAAAATTTTTTACAGCAAAATTTTTTCTCTCTATCGATATTTTATTAACGCTACAACAACAGACATTGATGTGCTTTTGCAAGTTTATTTGCAATTCTGACATGCTGATGGATTTGTTGCAACATTTGACGTAATACAGAATGTTGTCTTGCCCACTACTCGACGATTAACTATTAAGTAAGCTAGGCGTGGCAAGGCAAGAAGCGTGTTCCTACAGCACTTGGTTTGGTAAATGCACAATCAACTATGCATATAGAAACTTCAAAGGCAATAATGTGAAGCAGTACTCGATGTTGAAGTATTACAATGCAATGCAGAACATTCTCAATGTATAATGAAATAATAATATATTTAAGAAAAATTGTTGTTGACTTGGTAGAATGTACCATACCCTGAAACGGTCACAATACGTAAGATGCCCGGACCTCGAACTGCTGTGTAGTAGCTTATGTGGCTCTCTGACAAAAACGTTTGGAGACCCCTGCCTCCACGGGATCATCTAGAAGTCCAATGTTTAAATGGAGCGCCAGTGATGTCGGGAAAGCACTGTGGATGCAAACTTTTATTCCTAAGGATATTAAATATTACTTTCCTTACAATGACTCTTTAAACCACCAATTTCATTCAGTGGTTGTTCATGTTTGCGCCACTTTGCTGGTTGTTCGCGGGTACGTTGAAATGCTAATAAGCAATTTTTGTCTACAACAACGCTTCTGGCTTGTAAAAAACGTTTGGTGGTGACGCTACCGCGCGGCCGATGGAATCAGTGGTGATCTTGGAATTAAAAAACCACGCTATGTCGAGTGACAAACGTGACTGAAATCACAACAGCGCTGGGGTATTTAATGCTTCTGTCACAAATGACGCTCAAATAACCATTAAAACAGGTAGTTTGCTCGCAGCAGTAAGCAATCTGTTTTCACAGGTGAAGAGATGAACTTTATTTCAAGGCTTCTCAGTGCAATACGCAAAACTTCTAACAGCGATTTTGCAGGTTGGTTACAGGTCACCCGGATGTAATTGACTCTACTACAGAGATTGGAAGTTAAGAAAGAAGAAGTTTCCAGTAGAAGCATCCCCACCTCCAAACAAGCGCAAAAAGTCAGCTCCATCAAGATTCGGAGAAGACATCGCAGAGAACATAAAAAGATATAAGCATTCTTATTTTCAAAGTCAAAGTTTGGTGTTGAAAGCATCTTATTTTGAAATCACTGACACTCTCAGTGCGAATTCGGATTTTTGGAGTTTAATTGGTCTCTCTTCAAATCTGTATATCCCTTTTGCCGGCGCCAAAGACAAAATGCCTTTTTGACAAGGAAGAATTAACTTCCAGAAGTATCTACAAAGACCTTCTCAACACTGAAGTTACTGTCGTGAAAACCAAGTCTCATAAAGCTTCCTGATGCGTCTTTGAATGAAAACACCCCCGCAAATTCGGATCAGTTTTAGAAATGAGATTGGAGTTACAAAGCAATTGTCCTGCTACGTACTTGATTAGCGCGAGTTCACGGACGCTCACGTATCGCCGGCATGTCGAGTCACTTCGCAAAAAGTTGACATCACGCATCGCACTCTTGAGGCAGCTCGCTGGCTCGGGCTTGGGCAACAACGCTGCGAACAGCCACCTTAGCCCTGGTCCATTCAACAGCAGAGTACTGCGCTCCTGTATGGCGCCGCAGTGCTCATACCGGACTCATTGACCCTGTCATCAACGACGCCTTGCGAACTATGGCTGGATACTTGTGTTCTACAGTGTAGGTGTAGGACCTACCCCAGCGGACAATGTTCCTCTCCTCGAGGGCATCCAACCTGCTGAGCTTCGTCGCACAAGAGCCACATTGTCTCCAGCACGCCATGGAGCCCGGACATCTGCTCCACTCAGCTCTCACCTGTCCACTTGGTCGGAATGCACGGCACCTCAAATCAAGACATCCACTTGTGCTCGCCGCACAGCGGCACAACTACTCATCAGTTCATCTGACGACAACAGAAATGCGGCGCTCTGGGCAGATCACCAATGGAATGCACAGTGGTTAGAGAACACTACGAGACTACGTATCTTCGTCCTCGACATCGGCACCCACCAACCTAGAATGGCCTTGCATGCCAAAAACAGCGTGGGTCCGGCTTAACCGCCTCCGCACCGGTGTCGAACGTTTCCGCTCCTGCTTACACAAATGGGGTTTGGCTCATTCTGCGACTTGTGTGGCGCAGAGGACCAGACCGTTGACCATGTTGTCCTTCACTGTTCAATCTATCGACCTCCCAACGTGCATGGCCTGACGATTCTGGATGACGAGACAATTTGCTCTGCGCAACACTTGCCTGAGATTTAGTGTGGTCTAGCAGTGGGTTAAACCAACTGGCTCAAACGATGAAGAAGCGCGAGTTTCACCGTGGGAGCATCGACAGCCCAACGCAAAGTAAGCTTCTCAACTGAGATGTGCATAATCACACCTTACCGCCATTGCATGACAAACAACCGCAAATATCAGCTGCTGTTGTTAGGTTACAAGAATGAAGCAGCTGTTGTGGCAAACGGATGAAGGGACAGGGTGATCCAAGAAGATGTATCTATTTCATATCAAATTAACTCAAGCTTGTGTTTTGCAGGAAAATCATAGTTAGAGCTCCAAACTTTAATTTCCCAGCTTGAATGGATTAAGCAGCAAGATATTCCGTACAGGAGAGGATCAACATCACAGAGGCCTATTTCGCGACGAAATCAGTTGTCCAAACTCAACGACAATTTCGGGGCTACTTTCCAGGCGGAAACGCTCCAACCAAACTCACAACAAAGCGAGAGACAAATTTCCAACTTAGTGGTCACGTGAACAAACAGAATATGCAGTTTCGGGTTCAGCCAAATGGGCATCAATATTACGCACTCAGTGTGGAGGAAATGACGTTTTGTTACACATTGTTGCATAATGGCATTATCAGGCTATACTGATTCGAGAACGCTGATGGACGTCCGGTAACTGTGAACACTAAGCGATATTGGTTAAGTCGAACTAATGAGAAGAAAATTCATCCTAACAATGAGACGGAAGCGATGAGTGGACATAGACGATGTGATTTATCAGCAGGATGGAGCAACATCGCATTGGTCCAATGCTTCCCTCGCATACCTCCACCTGGAGACAGGCTCACCTCCTGTCGTACGGACCACCCTTGGCCTACACATTCTCCAGACCTATCACCTTTGGAATATTTTCTGTGGGGATACCTAAAAGAGAGGGTCTGTGCTAACAATCCCCAAACTATTGATGTGCTCAAGAACATCAATCGAACGGAGATGAGAAGAATTCCTGAAAAGATGTTGGACAGGGTCATTACAAATTTCAGTATGTGAGTAGCTACAGTGATTCTGCGCAAAGGCGCTTGGATCGAGCACATTGTGAACTACTGAGCTGTGCTCGCAAAATGGCGGCGTACGAGAAGAAAACTTACACCACACAAAACTTCCATGTCGGATACCTGACTGAACCATTCTTATGAAAAAAAAATCTCGAAATTATGCAAATACCCTTTATGAAAGTACTGGAACCCAGTCCTTCCGACGCCAAGTTGCTACACGTGTATTACATTGCAGTATTTTCTAAGACTATGCTGAAACATATGGGAAAATGACGATTTATAGTTAAGTACGAAATTCGGATACTCGCACCTATTGGTCCAAGTGTGGATGACAAAAATCTCAAACATTGAAGCTAAAAACACAAAGAAATAGACATTAGCAGCATTTATTCCGTAGAAAAAGCATACACGTCAATGAACCAGCCGGAAGACAGCCAAACGCCTCTGATAAATGAAATTATTACCTTTCCCATGTAGTTTTTGTAGTGAAGAGGAGAAGACGTATTGCGAGGTTTAGTAAAAGGTAAATCGTCGTTTTCTTTGCCACCTAAACATGTATTAGCAATAAAGCTTGTGCAGGAAAAACACAAAGAATGTTTTTAATCACAGATACGATGGAAGTCAAGTTACTAAACATACTTATGGGTAGGAAACTTGAGTCCTGAAGCTCTTCGCGGGCCCAATCAGGTGTTGTGATTGGATTCAGGTCGTCGCTGACATCCCACTGCTTGCCAGGGTCGCCGATTGTTGCCGCGTCATCGAAGAAGATCGACTGGATCATTTGCAAGAACACAGCACAACAATAAAGATGGGTTGAAATCTCCAAAGCCACCTTACTTCTCAGGTGCAGTACCACGATCACTCAGCGTTAGCATAGTGTTGAAAGCAAAACTTACTTGTCACGCCTCTCATATGTCATATTTCCAGTATCGTGTAAAACCCCTTTTTCAAATTTTGACATGCACTAAATGATCTAACTGAAGTTTAAATCAACACAAATGAAACAAAGAAAGAAATAACGAAATAGAAAAAAAGCACACTATAAAAATACGATTTTGAAACCTCTGGTTACCATGTAGGATGGAAGTGGCTTAAGGGGTCCACTTTCAGGATCACGCGAAAATGGACCATCTAAGGTGCCTCGTTCAAGCATTCGGAGCAGCAATTTGGCATACATGTTGCGGTTTCTCCTGCAATAAAATATGAACAACATGAGCGGCACTCACTGAAGAATCGACTTGCTGTTAAAACTAGGAGATAAACAAGTTAGTGAAGGTGGAAGTCGTAAAACGTAAGCCTAGAGGTAGGATCATCAAAGATTTTCACAACTGCCATGGTTCTGGTAAATTTCTAATAAAAACATAAGCAATTATCAAATTGTTTTTAACAATAATTTTGTCACATTTGAAAGATTTCAGCTGATGCGTTGCTTAGTTCAAAGTTTGTTTGCAATCTGCCACCAAAAACTCGCAAAGAAAAACAGTTAAAATCTTCAACATTCTTTGAATTGCAATCGAAGAGACATAAAAAAATTACTGAAACGCAGAAAATCGGTGTGACTAAACAAAATGCCAAGAAGTTCAACACATCATTTTCAGCTTCAGATTTTTGACAAACACTTTTTCGTAAAATTACAGTTGTAAATTGGCGTTTGCAAAATGAAGATGTGCACAAATCACTAATGAGTTCAGTCGCTGCTTTTTTTCTAAAGACAAAATAAAAATAATGTCTATTTTTACCTGTCTGGTTTTGAGAAAGCTGCTGTTGTGGTGGAGCACTCTATGCTTATCAGCATGGATTCTTACACATAACACATTTCCATCTCCAGCCATCACCAATATTTATGACATACACGAAAACTGCAACTTTTGTATGTGGCAAATCAGCCAATTTCTTCTAGCAGCTTAACTTAGCATCGAAATTTGCTTCCACCAATCACATAAAGGCGTTGCTCATACACAGCTCTTTACTCAGAGCAACAGACTGTTTTTTTCAAATGTTTTTTTTAGCTGACTTCCTTTTACACTATCAGTAGCTCTGCCCTGGAGAGGTGCGGAGCCTAAATGGCCTCTGTCCACCACAGCCTGTCACTCCTTCCATTCAAAACACAATATAGCGATGCTAAACATCATGGTAAGGTCATTCTGTCAGATGAACCAAAAAATGGATAAGTCAACCCACCATCTCAAATTTTCCTCAAATTTAATAAGTATATGCTGTATATGCTATGCTTAATCTCTATACATATAAATTTTCATGCTGATGCCAACAAACTAAATTTTTTTGAAATTGGTTGAGGTTTCACAAGTTACAGACCATACAAAATGAATATTTTTGTGGTCAATGAAGCATACAGACAAACAAGAAAATCATCAACTAACTTCTTTATCAATCTTACTGTATCATTCAATTGTTGTAAACACTTGAAAAGATTGTCTCAAGTATCTTATGTGCACTTGTCAAGAAAAATTTCAAAAAATCCAGGCGCTTACCCTAATTTAGGAGTTAAAAAATGGGTAGTCATCAAAATCACTCATGCATGACATAAATTTTAAATTGCAATAACGCAATGAGCACACATGCTATTCGCATGTGCAATGCATCATCTGAAAGCTCTAATTGAGGAGATTTTACAATGTAGTGGTTTAAACCAGGGCTTCCCAAACTGGGGGTCGCGACCCCTTTCGGGGTCGCGTAACGAACTCCGGGGGTCGCAGAGAGTGTGCCAATTTTACACAGCATATACCAGTGGTTCTTAACCGGGGGTACACGTACCCCTTGGGGGTACCAAACACCGAAACAGGGGGT
>JGI24159J19872_10012154_pt1 | contig 11246 bp, 5 predicted proteins | sample Ectturendosymbi4_FD_19872 | JGI IMG/M metagenome (IMG submission 19872) | reverse complement strand
AGCTGCTTCAATATCTCTCAAACCTCGAAAATTCATAACCGCCTGGTTTGATAACAAACGTGTTGCTACGCTTTGTGGTACTGCCGAAGAACATTCTACAGTACACCCGATCGCGACTTACAATGTTGGTGAATAACTAAGAAAATAAACATCAATATTCTGATTGCTAAGAGGGGGGCTCGAGCCCCTTCAGCCCCCCCCTGGCTGCGCCTTTGGCGCGAATAGCTGTAATAAATTTGTTTCAAGTCGATCTTGATAAACCATGAAATTACCTATGATACTGTTATGGAAATGTACCTCCGCACCCATTTCCCCCCTTTTGAAGGAGCAGGGGGCAATGACCTGTCATGCCCCCACTCTCTGGCGTTCCTGGATTGGATATTAGTCAAAAAATTCCAATCTATGAAAAATTTGAAACCGCATCATCTCAACACATTTTCAAATGTTGCAGTTTATAGTTAAAACCATCATCAGTGAGTAAAATATTGAATGACTGCTGTTTGAAACAAGTTTGGACACAACCTGCAATTGAAATCTTAATTTTAAAACAATATATTCAACTTCCCATGCCCTTTGTGACGTAACAACATTGTGTGAATGTCCTTATGGCATGCTGCATTAGCAATGCTTACATTGCTAAGCGATATTAGACTTACCTTTTTGCGTGGTTTTTCAACTGCAACGATGTAGTGAAACAAGGTTGCAACAGCGTAGGGTAATAACGTGAAAAGCCGACTGACTTTGAAATGATATCCGGTGTACTTCTGCCGTTAAGCGCCGATGTAAGTTCTGAAGAAAAACGGAACTTGTTATTCAAACTTCGTTATGGACAAATGTCAACGAAAGTTCGTCCTGTGACCGCTGAAAATTTGTTTGTCATTGGTCAAGGCTTGGTAAGTTCAACATGAATGTGGAATTATTGAATAAACGCCGGCTGCAGCCAAGTTACTATCGATCAAGATTGAGCCTTGTGCCAGCACTGGGCTAGAATTCTCGTATAGGCACATTTGTGCTTTCTTGTATTTTCTGGTTTCTTCGAGAGACATAGTTGTGTTAAATCCTGAATATTTATTCTAGAACTTTTTTGAAAAAGTGGGCTTGGTCTGTGTTTTGACAAGTGTTGCCATTCATGTTCTTTAGAAAAGTAAGTTTGTCGCTGCCACACAAAAATCAAGCAGACAAAAAACTTCAAGCGCGATCGAAGTGAAAACCGACAATTAGCAAAAACTTCGATGTCTTGGCGTTTGTCGAATTATCATTTATAAACCTTCTGAAAATAAGAAAATGCATTGATTTGCTTTCAGATTCAATTCAGTTTCTTTAATTTTTAACTGGTCCGGAAAAAAGTAAGTAGGTCCAAGTTTTGGTCATGGCCTCGCCTTTGCAGGTTTCGCCAGATGTCGATCCTCACTTTTGTTGAGTTGACAGGTCTTGAATTAAAAGTCTTCGTCTGGTGAAGTCCTATTCTGTCGTGAATACTTCCCTGCATTGCCATGGAATAGGTTATAGCCTACAAAATGTTGCGATTTGTCGGATGATCACAATCATGATTTCCATCTCAAGATCTCGTGCAGTAGTTTAGGCAATGAGATTTTATTATTAACCAAAGTTGTCGTGTTTTCAGTAAATTCCTCAATTCTGCACATGCAGCAAACTGTGTATTTATATTCACGCAACCTGAAGCAGACGACTGCTCATTATATAAATTTAAAATCTGAAATTCTGAATCTGAAAAAATAAGCTAAAAGAACTTTCATTTCCTAAAGTATAGGCAGGAATTTCTAAATCAGCGGTTTCCAACCGGGGGTTCCCGGACCCCTGGGGGTTCGAAACAAGATTTTCAGGAGGCCGAAGAGAATTTACAGAGTGAGAGTTTGTGCGTTCTTGGATGTACGTTTTCAAAAATAAAACGAGGTTTATGAAAGCTGGCAAGTGCTGTTACACAAAAGAACATTACGTAGCCTAATCATTCTAGCTAATGTTACTAATTTAACAATTTACGTTGCAAAATGCGCGCATTGCTATTTCTGCTTCATGCTGCGGTTACCACGCTGAAGATAGCCGATGCGATTGTAAGCACATTGTGGCATTTAAATGTTTATGGCGAGATTGTTGTTTAATGTTACAGAACTCGAAAGTTTCTGGTATTCCACCATGCAGAGTTACCAGAAATTGAGTAGGCTAGAAAAGTCTTGTCTATTCTAGTGCCTTTTGTAATAACATATTTGTGCGCACTGGTGTAGGAGGCGTGGAAGCAAGCGCACTCCCAAAAGTTTTGATTTGGTGAAAATCCCTTAAAATCCGGGCAAAATTAATGAAAATCTGGACAAAATGGTGTGATAACCTTCGCAAAATTGCTTGACGTGCTTTGATTTGAAAAAAATGGCGCCCAAAATAAAAACGCAGACGTTTTCTTGGAGGTCATTTTTTTAGTCTTTTTCGGAGAAGTTAGGGGAAATTTGGTCAAAAATCGCACTTGATGTGCTTCGATTTGAAAAAATGGCGCCCAAAATAAAATAGAAACGTTTTTTGGAGGTCATTTTATGTAGTTTATTTCGGGAAGTTTGGGGAAATTTGGGCAAAATTCCTTCGCTCCCCCAAAAATTTGCCTGCTCCTACCAGTGGCATAACTAGAGGTTTGAGCCAGGGGAGGCAAAGCTTATTAGTTGACGGGGCCCACTGGTCACCGTAGAGGGCCCACTAGCCAAAACTCAGAAAAAGATTAAGAAATGATAGTGAATCTCTGGATGTTATGGATGCCATACTAAATAAAAAAACGAAAACACCCCAAAAACGCAAAAAACTGCAAATTAAAGAATGCTAAATATCAAAATGTCAACTAAAGGCAGCCCAGTTTTTGCATTTATCTTGCCAAGGGGGCGGCTCGTCCCCTTGCCACCTCGTCAGTTACGCCACTGGATCCTACACCTATGTTTGTGGCAATCTAGATTTTCATCTCTACTTGATTTAAAAAAGAAGTCTCGGAACCGTTTGAACCCCGCGAAAAATTTGCGCGTGGCTATGAGTATTGTGTGCCAAGGTGTGAGCGGATATTTTCAGATAATTAGCAAACATATCACTTGATTTGTTTCTAGTGAGCAGTAAGGCATAAGAGTTAAACACTACGACTGAGTGTTTTCTGTTGTGTTGCCAGCAGGCCTACGTATTACGAGCAATAATTGTAAAAACAAAGATACTGCAAAATCTACTGTTTTTGCTATTTCTACGCTTTTTGAAATGAGGAAGTGCGAGCGCTACTTTATTTTTATGATAGGGGTGCCAGCTTGAAAAATGGTTGCGGAACCTATGGTCTAAATAATTTAGAAGCAACCTGTCACGTGGTTTTTATGAAGATGATGTCCCAGTCAGAAAGAAATTAAAAGGGATTGTTGTTGGTTTGGTTTTAACAAAATTGGGTATCACGTGCAGTTGAAGTATTTATCAAACACATAAATTAAATTTTATTAAACATGCATGCACAACTTTTGCAGTGCCTCAAAATCACTTGCGTAACGAGTGTTGCAGTAGTTGCGATTCAACAGTAAATTGCATAAGAACATTTTCTTTGATCCTTTTTTCTGATGCCTAGTATGGGTTGGAAAGCAGCAGTCGGACTGCCGTGGATCACTGTCGAGGCCAAAAACATCATGATTTCCTAAATCAGTAAAGAAAACGCGTGTACCTCTGTAACACCTTGCGCAAAGCAAAAGATCTATGCAAAACGAGTAATTCGTTTTTTTTACCCAGAATTCCTCTTATTTCTCACATTTCTACCATATGTATTAATCTAACCGCTTATGACTGCACGGGAGAAGCGTCAGCCAGGCCCGTAGCCAGGTTTTAGGGTTTGGGAAACAAAACACGTTTTTAAGGCAGCAAGATCTGTGTTATTATTTTATGCTTGAAAAAATTCCGGGCACAACAAACTTTGCGAGGGAACCAAAAAAATTTCGGGGGCAATGCATTGCCCCAGAAGGCCCTCTCGTGGCTCTAGGCTTGTCGGCAGCTCGAAACAACTGGCTTACAGCTGCATGCTATAAATGGGTTGCAGATGAAAATACTTTACCAGTTATTTTGCTTCTCAGAGTAAAGGAATAAAGTTTGGCAATTAATGTTTGATATCGGTTGCGAAAATAAAAGTTTTGGTTAGACATCAGATAGCCCAAAATAAGCGACAGTTTGGGAATAGCTTTTAATGTAGTTTTAGACGTCAATTAGTTTTCTCTTTCAAACCCTGAGCTCTAACCCAATGGTTCTTAAACATTACAACCGCACCGAACCCTTACGTAGTTTTCCAAGTTTTTGTCGAACCACATTTTTCCCAATAAAACAGAAAGTAATGATGGGTTACATGTTACAGGTGACCTTCGTCGAACCCCTGAAACGGCTCTGTCGAACCCTGGGGGTTCGATCGAACCCAGTTTAAGAACCACTGCTCTATCCCTATACTCTCATCCAAACGCTAAGCTTTAACTCTAGACCGTAACCCCTAGTCATCAGTTCCACCGCTTGCGAAATACATGATCTGAAGTACCACTCTGGGCATGAGCAGATGGTGTAAAGTCAGCGATTTCGCAAGTCGGAAATTTCGCTTGACACCGGAAACAGCGACTGTCAGCTCTTGCTGTTCACAAACAAGTAGATTGCATCGACGCACTAATAGAAAATGCCTGAAATCACTCATCAGAAACACTCAAAATACTAAAGCACATACGTATCCAATAGCACACAAAAGCACCCTGAGAGTCAATTGATTCGTGAACAAATACTGAATTTTGGGCTCAGTGTAAAACACAAGGCAAAACACCTGATTTCCAGCATACTCATAATAGTTTCAGGCAACTGACACAACAGGGGAGATTGTCTGACACTTTTATGCCACCAGATTTAAGCCACATGGCGGCTTGAATAATTTAGATGAGAGTAAATTGCGAAACTGCAGCCAGAAAACACATACAGAGGAACTAAGAAAAGAAAACATTGCCAGACGTTTAGAAGATAGTAACAGTTGCGCATACATACCCTGTCGAAAACTTCAAATGGCTAAATTGATACATTGTGGACGATTTTTCTACTCTCACTATGAAGTTGTATTGCAGCGTCACGACGTTAAAGAAAACAGCGACGAAAGAAAAAAGCAAATCTCTTCTCCGACACAAGTTTGGAGAAGCACCCATTTTTTAGTAGAACGTCCAGGTTTGTGCTGATTTTATCTTAATGTTCAATAATAATTGTTTTTTTTTAGCAAGTTATGTTTTTTTTTTTAGCAAGTTATGCCGTTTTTAGCAAGTTATGCCGTTTTTTTAGCAAGTTATGCCGTTCTGGAACCAAAATAGCTTCGCACTATTCTACTGTTGGTTTTATTCACTCCAATATAGATAGAAGCGCTGAGCACTTTTACAGTGTGGAGCGGATAAAAGATAAATTTAAGCTGTTTTTTACCAGAAAAAGCAACTTTGAAAAAATATCCCAAAAAGTTTAATGCAATTTCGTGATGTAAGTTGAAACTTACGTAATACGGCGTTTGAAAGACGAACAGATAAAAAGTTTCGAAAAGATTTTTGTTCGATCAGCTTTTTAATGCTTTTCCTAAATTACCATTGCTTTCTAAAGTACCAATGCATCCTGTAAAACTAACACACCTCCACATTTTCTAGAGGACACGGGTGGTCATTAACCACAGCACACATAACAACAAAATAGCACTCCTGATCGAAGTGATATCGAAAAAGTAAATTTGTAAAAGTCGGTGTGCAAATTTTCATTAGCAATGATTTAGCAAACTTGCACTTGATGCTTCTTGAAAAATGCAAGCTGTTAAAATTTGGCCTGTATAAAAAGCGAAGTTAACATTTGCCCGAAAACCTGTCTATTTCTGACTGCTAACCGAGATCCTGCCCTTGCGTCGGATCTGGGCGTGTCATTGTTGACTTGTATCGCCAGCTTTTTTCAACATGCTTCAGAGTCTGAGGTGCCGACCGGAGAAGAATCATCCGAGCTTTATTGCTTCTTATCTCAGTCAAACGGAGGCGAATACAACGACCAGGACTTGAACACTCCTCACGAGCCTTGCTCGAGTGATGCGAAAAATAGAAAAAGCGTAATGTCAGCTTCTTCACAAAGACGATTAAGTCGACAATCGTCTGAAATGTCATCGCCATCAAAAGATGGCGGGGATATGGATTCTAAAAGCGATGAGGGCTATATGAAACAAGGTATCAATCTCTCTAACGAGCGCGACAAACAAATATTTAAGTTAAACTGCTAGGTCTTATTCGCATTACAGCCCAAAACGCAGTTTTTTCTGAAACTGCAGTATTTGCATTGAACCCAGTACAGCCTGTGTGCGAAAGATCGTAACCAAAGGAGTTCACTGTTTATTTACCGTTCTGAGATCTTAGCAATGTAGAGGAGGGAAAACAGTATACTTTTCTCTTCAAACTTGAGCTAGGCAATGCAAATTGACTGAAAATGACAATGGTATCAATATTTTGCAGTTTATTGTTTTTGTTGGTAAACGCAACTCGTGCCTTATGTCTTCCTTGTGGTTGTGGTGACTAGTTCACGTGCGTCTTTCGTTTCAACCACTTCATATCTTCATATATCGACGTTTCTTCAGGTAAACATCCGGTGCTGTCGGCATCTCGAGGAGATTTTGGTGAAGTCCCGACCATTAATGGAAGCAAACAAAAGAACATCTTAGGCTTGGAAGTGGAAGGAGATAAACGTACTTTGTACGAAAAGACCTTCAAGCACCTGCCGGCGTCAGCGACGACGCAGAAACTGCCAGTGCAGTATGAGATTGTAGAACATACAATGAACTGCCTTTGACCAGTTTTAGTAATTTCCTTTTTGCAAATTCAAGGTTTAACTTTCTTCTGATTTTACCACAACAACCTGTCACGTTTTTTGTCTGATATTCAAAACAAGCTTCAACCCAGAAAACGAACCTGGTCAAAATTTTAGAAGGCCGAAAACCAATGGGATGCTTCCAACAGCTCATACCTCTTGCAGAGCTTTTTGATGAAGCGCCTCTATACGAAAAAGAATTTGTTTTTTTTTTTATCATAAAGGATGTGGATAATTTGTTTTAAGTCAGTTTTTTTCAACTTCTTTTCTTTAGACCTGCCTGTCCTGCAGCTAAAACGTCAACTACATTTTCATCGGTAGATGGCGCTGCGAACTCACCGCGCAGGCGCCTTTTCGCCAGGTGTGTGAATCGCACCAGGTTTGCAATTTGTTGGCCTGATAACGTTATGGCTTTAAAAATTTTACTGTTACTAAATTTTAACATGTGTGCTACGTAACCGATCAAGTTGTCAGTGTGTTACGTGTTTAAGTAATTCGTTAGTACGGCTAAAGTGCTGTAGTGGTTGAGCTATGAAATCACAGCAATCATTTAAACCTTCCAAGGTCTTATGTTTTGCAAGCAAAACAAAAGTTGTTGTAAAGATGCATAACACTTACACTAATCTGGCTACTTTGTGTGGTTCCTAGACGTCTGGTTCTGTCCACTTTTAACTTGAGAGTTCAAACCTACAGCAAGGTCTCTTCCTCACCTTCATTCACTTGCTAGAGGCCAAATTAACGCTCAGCTTTATCATAAAATGAAACATCTGAAGGGAGCAGCAAACCAAGAATTTCCAGTTCACTTTATTTACCTCTGCAGGCTCTGCAGAGAACACTGCTTCTTTCAACTGATCAAGCAGATCAAGGCACTAGTTTAAAATCTGACTTGTAACATCCTTGTTTGCAAAAAATAATAATGCACATACAATAATAATGTGCAATAAAATGTTTTACTCTGTCACGAGAAGTCGTCCTCGCGTAACGAAGTGCAATGCATGCATTCGGCGCCATTAAAGAATACAACGTTTCTTGAGATATGCAGCGAAACAAAAACCCTTTAGTAGTTTACGTTCCAGAATTATCAGGTCTGCTTGGGTAGAACATGCCTCATATTTTTGTAACTTTGTAACAAGTGGGCTGTAAAAAAAATTTAGCAAACCTTACGTTGCAGAGTGAAACACAGCCATACTTTGGAGTGTATACAAATACCAAGATGAAATTAGCAGGACTACAAATTTCATGAAATTATTCGTTTCTATTGGTAGCTCTGGCTCCAGGCACTGCGAGGATTTAGTCTATGTCCGACTGCATAAAAACCTGAAAATTTTAAAATATCCCCACGAACGTCAAAAGTGCTGCTTTTTCAACATTTTGTCGTAATTGTCAAATTCCTTTTCTTATGGTGAAGCACCACACTTTGCAGAAATGACGTTCATGTTCGCGAAAAAAATTCCCAGTCCACATTGCTGCACAAGGCACGTGAGGAAAAGATGTCGTCATTCGGAAAAACTCTTTCATCGAGCCGCTCGATATCTGAAGGAAAAAAGTCCAAGTTTAGTTCCAGGTCAAGGACGGTCGGTTCGACAAAAAAACGTAGTTTTCACAAGGTAACAGAAAGAGCGAAAATTATGAATTCTATGCTGTGCCAAGCGTGTGTAATATTCAGTCGTGCATCATCCCTGCTAAAATATATTGCACTAAATTGAAACCTGAAACAGCTTTGTAATCGTAATTTGAATTGCTTGAGTTAACTGAAGTTCTACCTAATTTTATTGTTATTTAAAATGTCGCGTCGCTTATCTTATCTTTTTATACTTCTGTTCAATACGTGCTGTTGATGTCTGCGCTTTGTATTCCAAAAATGACGAACTAAATTATGAGAATCCACATTTTAAGTTTTAAAAAAACTTCTCTTTTCCTCATTTCCGTTTTCACCCGTTTTGCGTATTGGTAGTGCGATTAAAAGTTTTTTTCTTACATTTTGTTGGTGAATGCACTCGAAACCGTAGCGTTTACGTTTGACGTTGATCGAAATCAGGTAAAATAATCTTGAAGTTTTGATGAAAAAATAGTGATATTTTTTCAATAAAAATCCAGCGAAGCCGGGAAATCTCTTTACATGTATTTATCAGCTGGATTCCCTGAAATGATGTTATTTCAGCTGTAATCCTTTGACAATTGTATTTCAACAAAAATGCAACAGCCATATTACAGTTATCAAAGGAAGAATCCTGTAAGAAAACAATTATTTCCAAAGAGTTATAGCAAATTTTTATATTTCGGTAAATATCAGATTTTAGCGAGCAGTTGCTTATTGCTGTGCTCGTGCATATATACCCAAAGCGCTGCATCTAGCTTTTGGATATTCAACTCATTCTACTGATCAAAACTGTTGAAACATGCTGCTGACGGTGCGAATTAAGGCGCTGATAGAAGCATTTGGAAGAACTGCTTAATCTCTCTCAATGCGCGACCAATGCTTGCTTGCAGTGCGCGCCCTTCGAGCATGTAAACGCAAGATGACTAGGTGCTCAGAAAACAATGGGCAAATGCCTCCCACGCCAAGCTATGTCTCCTATTTCCGGATCACGTGAGCTATTCTTCCTTCCGCGTCTCACGCAAGTGCCACCGGTGTTAAGGCCGGGCAACCTTGTCACCACGTCGCTTTATTCAACATACTGTAGTGCATTTGCTCAAACTTTTATGAATTTGGGAACGGATTGAATAAACAACTGAAAATATACCAATTGTAATTCGCAGCCATTACAAAGCTCGGCACTTTTTTCACAGAAACAGAAAATATCTAAATGTAAAAACGGTGAAGTGGACGATGTTATTTGGGAATGAAAATTAATCTGTCTTTACAACTTCTCTTCACGTTTAATCAGATACGACAGTATGGCTATTTTTTTTGCTTTGAACTCAAGTGATTTTAAAACTTCTGCTTGGTTTTATCGGCAGTTAATTTGATACTTCAAAATTTGTAGCTTGTCGGTGACCGGTGTATCATTTTCGACACCTATGCCTTGTGACAACGAAACCTAGTACAAAATTTTCACCTTGGTTAGTATAAAATGATGGATTGCTTTTTGCAATACTCTCTTCGGCTGACGTTGACGAAACGTAAACTAAACGGAAACCTCATGAAAATCTGTTTTGCAATAAAAATAAAGCCGGCACTGTTTCGATCAAATAGTACCTACAGTATAAACGATACACCTGAACCATTTACTGTGAAAATGACTACTGACTGTTTGGAAAATATGTTGGACATAGCTGTAATAAAGTAATAAACGCAAAGTCTTATTTGACAAAACGACTAGAAGGGAATAAGCAGAAAAGAGTTCGTTCTTCAATTAGAACACAATGTTTGCTAGACAAAGGCTTCATCAACAATTGTTGACACACATGATAATTCAAATAACTTCGATTAGTGCCGAAAAAGCAGTAGGTTTTACCGAGCACAGTGCAACAGCAAAACAGTTCGGCAAACAATTCCAATATCACTTGCTTAAAATGCAAAGCGCGCTCAGTGATTGATGTTAGGTCAAACAACGATTAAAAATCAAAGCAATGTTTTATGTGTTTGCTATCACATCTTCAGTTCATTTGCTTTCATTGTGGTCTTTCTTTTGGTTTTCATTATTTCGTCCATCCTACATAACTGATGCAAGCAAATTTAGTGCGAATAAACACATGTACTGCCATGGGCGTCGGAAAGATTTTTCCGGGGAGGGGCCAATAGTGGATTTTCCAGTGGTGGCCAAAAATATTTTTGCAGGGGGTTAAAAGTGGCGAAATTTAATTTTGCCTACTCCGAAACTAGGAAAAGGGCCTTTTCCTGCGAAACATTTGATGGAAAAATGTCAAATTTCAAGATCCAGAGAGGCAAAGCACCTGCCCCCCCTTCCGACGCCCATGTGTACTGAAACTGTCTCAAGACATAGACTTGCCATATTTTTCAGTCCTTTGTTACAAAAAGCAGCTCTAAGCAACGGTTATAGTATTCGGTGTTGGCTATATTCCATTAAAAGCTCTAAATTTGCTGTACGTTTCGCGGAATCAGCCAGAATTCAAATTTTTACATATTTGTATTCACGTAACTCGTCTCGACACAGGTGAAGAGTTTGAACCAATCAGCAAACGTTTGATACGAAAAGGTTCTATTTGAATAAGGTTGCAGGAGTGACGACGCGCAGTGTTACGTGAAATTGATTTCCAATTAAAAACTTGTTGACTGATGAAAACTCTTCACGTATGTGGAGACCATTACTTGGTTGTGTTATGTGTTGTTACTTGATTGTGTTATTTCAACACAGCGGAAATGCTTTGTGTCATTTTCGACGCCCAGGTAATCAGCAGGAACCCGAAAGTGCGGTAAACCTTGCTTCACAGCG
>JGI24159J19872_10012152_pt1 | contig 11248 bp, 5 predicted proteins | sample Ectturendosymbi4_FD_19872 | JGI IMG/M metagenome (IMG submission 19872) | reverse complement strand
TCGCAACATTTCCGAAAATGAGAACTTTTCAGTTTTAATCAAGATGCAGACCGAACGATCAGGACAGAGTAAAAATTAGTATTCTCATACAAACACCTGGTACCGTACTCAACTAGTGTAGTCATGGCTTTAGTGTGACAGATGTTTAGGCTACTACAGTAGTAAACCTGCCTACTTTTCGTCTTGTTTTAGCAAATTCGTTCTAGCCATATTCTTCTAGCATGTGCTTGAATTTCTATCACAAATGAAGATCCCAAACTTGAAAGATAGCCTATATGTCAAGGGTGAGGGGATCTTTGAACGCTACCATTTCCGCCAAAACGGATCAGGTGTCTTGTGCCTTTGGCGCATAACGGATCAGGTGTGTTTGGGGTAAAACGCCTTTTTCTGTCATCTATGAGTTGTGTGAAAGTTTTTAGAAGCACGTTTAGGGCTATGAGCTTTCAGGACTTGCACTGGTTGCAAAAGTTAGGGTCCTGTAAAGCGTCATTTGGAGCCAAGGTGGTCTAGTAGGTAGGTGCATTCAACACTTGACTAGCACTCATATGACACTTTACTAAACCTTTTTCCCAAGCCGTGGTACTGGGATCAATCCAGAAAAACACTAAAACGTGAAATAGTCCTCAACCTAAATTTAGTTAAAAACTATCAGGTTTCCAAGCGAAAATGCAGCTAAACAGGGCTTCTAAGAAATGTACTACGTTAATAATGGTGATCCGCTTTGCCCCTAACAAAAATAATAATCAGAAGGTCGTGGAAGAACAAGCGGTTTGACGAGGCATTAACTGCTATGTCAAGATTTCTCTCATCAATTTGAAAGTTTAAGCAATTTGCACGGTTCGACAGTACCCTAATGTTATAAAGTTTCATCACGGCAAATTGAGGCCTGTCTAGGACAAAATAGCACACGAACAAATAGATAAAAAATGCCCTAAAAATACGAACATTTTTAACTATCTCCCAAGATGACAGTTCCAGCATATTTGTGGTTGAATACCAATCATTTACGAAATTTTCGATCAGATAACCTGTCTCAAGTAAATCTTGTAAGGAGATAATTCACGAGATAAACAAAGAAAAATTCCAATAAGATTTCTTAAAAATGATTAGAATATAAAATTTCATCTTTATTCTTTGAAAGTTTCTACAAACGTCAAAACTGCTATGCAATGTTTTGAAAGTTTCGGGGGGGCAAATTTTCCAAATCCCAACCCCCCTGGTTGCGCCTCTGCAGGTCACACTAAAATGGGGACAAATAATACAAGGCCTTTTGTCAAAGGTTTGGGACGTGGAAACCAAGAAAAGAGCCGATTCTATTCCCACTGAACGCTGTGTTCTATGCGGCAGCCTACTTGCCCTAGGGGAAGATCAGGCCCTGGTCAAAGGCGAACAGAAAAAGAAGGGTTTGGGAAGAAATATTTTCACTTAAAACGCTGCCTCTAAGTGAAACAAATGGCACAGTAACTTAATGGAGTGTTGACTGAACCTAGAGTTGATTTTAGGCTGTGGCATCTCAACAGCAGTACTCTGAAAAATACCACTAATTTTTGTGATTAAAATATTTGTATTTTATTCGTCTTTTTGTGCTTTGCTCTGAAACAATTGCCTGAAAAGAATATCCCGAATATGTATCGTTTTGTCTTTAAAATTGGATGTTTCATATCGAAAGCATTTTCATTTCGGTATTCAAAAGAGTGGGAACAATTACCAATTTAAAGGTCTGTTTCTGTATTTCTTTCAAAATCACTTGTTTTTTGCTTCAACAAACTTATCTGAAGGGTTTCTAAAAAAAATCACTTGCATGAAATTTGGTAAAAATGGTGATTATTTGTACTATTGGCTGCAAAATTGTCTGGTGAAATAATGATAAAGGTAAAGTTTATTATTTTACGTGGAATAAACTACTTTCTACAGTTTGTCTAAAATTACTTTGCTCGTAATCACGAAAAGAATTGATACAGCCAATCAAATGTCAACATTTTTCTCCGATCTCTATATCGCCTTTCGTGATGTTTCCAAGCAGGTCCTACAAGAGTTCGTTCATGAATATAATTGCTTTCATTATGATATGAAGAGCGTGCTTAACATTTTGAAGCCATATTTTCGAAATAAGCTGTCTTGCAAACCTTTGATTGCAATCCGTGGAGAATAGAAAACATAACTCCAAAGGCGAAGACGTATTGAAATTGGGCAGCTTGGAGATTTATGATCGTTCGATCCTATTCATAAATTTCTCGTATTTTTAGGAAGATTCCGGCGGACCACTGGCCTGTTACATCGGTGAAAATAAATGGAACTTAATCGGCATTACAGCACTACGAACAAGGTGCGGTTCCCCTGGTTATCCCGGAGTGTACACCAGAGTGTCTTCTTATGCTGACTGGATCCAACAAGGTAAAAGTTGACGTTTCACAATTCAAAAATGGTCCATTATGTTTTAATTGTTGAAAATGGAAACATGATGCTCAAGGTACCTGTAGTCGTTGAGCTTGTAATATTACTTGTTTGCCTTCTCGCTTTGCAATCTACTGTACTATGTGTTTACTGTGCAATGACAATGTTTTCTTGTTACCAGTGTCATCTCACAATAGCCGTTGAGGTTCTTCTTAACTCCATCTGAATACTGTGGTCTCCACGACACTGCACAACAACAAATAATTCCTTACTTATCAAGTAATTGACATGTTTCTCTCAAAACAATACCAAAGTTGCACAAGCATTGTAAAGACAAAATGTAACACTGTTAGTGAATCGGCGTTGAAATAACTTTTTCAACAGCGTTTTCAAAGGAGCGCGCTAGAGTGTGGTTGCCAACGCAACCAATGCAGTCTGGTTTACGCATTCTGCCTACGCTCTGAACAATACGGCGTGTTTTTTCAGGCTTCAGTTGGACTGTTGCCTTACTTAATATAATTTAGCGTCAGTTAGATCTGAAATTCCAGTGAAATTAAATATTTGAGATAGACTTAATTTTCAGTCTTGAATTGTCGCAACTTGTGTTTTGATTTATTCTATTTAGTCTCAAGATTGCTTGCATTCTCTGCTCTTATTTTCGCCTGTCAATTTTTCACCTGTAAGCACTGCTTGCGATTTTAAGACTGAAGATGAGTAGTTGTGAGTGTAATCAATTTCATAGTGAAAATTTGCCAATAGATTACTTGCTTATCTCACATGTGGAGAGTAGTTACTTGAATGCACGAATGTGCAGATGTGCAGGTTTGAAGTATCACGGATATGAAAGCAGAGTCTAGTCGGCTGATTTCTCGAAAGCTTACGAAAAAACTAGATGTAATATTTGTTCAGTCTGTAATGGGCAAATTTTGAATATTTTATTGAAAGTACAGTAAAAATATGTTTTGACAAGGTTTCGAATAATGTCAATGTCTTTGTTGCAATCCCGTCTCACCGGTCCCGCATTCGTTCCTTTACTTGTGTGTGCAGCATCACGCTAATGAAGATTTTTTAACGACAGAATGGAAAATTAATAATATCATTTTTGATGTTATCACATTTTGAAGGACTTGCATTTTGGCACTCCAAGTACATCTAAAGTGCAGTACTGTAGCTTGGTAGCCAACCTGGAAAATATTTCTGAGTGCAAAAGTGAACAATGAACCAATAGACACTCTGGTTCAAAGTCAGTTGTACTGCAATGAACAATAGAAGAAACTAAGAGATTTCATCAAACATTTATAGACAACCATTGCAATGCTTCCCAGACTTGTTCTTCATTTGCAAGCATTCTTTAAAGCTCACACCTCTCACTGCTCAGATTTGCTTTCCTTTAAAAAACCTAAACCATGGCTGGGCCGAAACTTTGAAGCTGAGAGTGAAATAAAGTTTATCTAAAAATCATGTTCTATTGCCATCACTTGCAGAATTCCTGCTAATTCACTTTGGCTTTCTACTTTTCAGTAATGTCCAACTACGCACTCACACCAGAAGGTAATTTGCCGTTATATTGTTTTTTAAGATATAAATATATATCGTTTTGTTGTTTCATAAGATAAAAATTTTTTCGTTATTTTTGTAATCACACTAGTTATAAATGCCAGTAATTAGACAAGCAAACGTCCCTTTCAGTTTGTCTGGATGTTAATTTTTTAAGTCCATTGAAAAGAGACCTTGATCATAGGTTTCACTGTGCAATTTAATTTGCAAAAGGGTTGTCATTTTGATGATTGAAAACAAAATTTTCATACAGCTCGCATCTTTACAATTTTGCTTGTTTCTGTTTCGTGAATCATGCACAATCTTGCATATAAATGGTCTTTAGAGTTAAGATTAACGCCTCTGCATTTCAAACCACAAGAGAATTCTTAATATTTGCACAGGTCTTTGCAATGAAACAACAATGTACACCAGTTTGTCAGGAAACCTTTCGTCTCCGAACTACCCATACAACTATTTAAAAAATTTAGATTGCCGATGGAGTATTGTTGTTCCAGAAAATTACGTAAGTTTGTACTCAAAGATTTCAGCAATCTTGTCGCAATGTGATCATTTATTTTGGTGCCTATAACCTATAAGCAACTTGAGCTGTCATGTGAAGTATACGTATACTGTGAAATGCAGTAAGCATTGACTTTATTTGATTTTCAGGTGCTCCCTGTACTAGCAATTTTGACCGAAAGTGAGATCATGTTTGGTAATGAAGTGAATCTGTTAAAAACAGCAATGAATCTGTTCATTTTCGGCAAATAAAACTCCTAATTATGATTGGCGTTTGTTGTTAGATTGACTATAAACCTTACGTATACTACTACGTACATTCTTATTATTACATTGCACGTTGCTCAAAAACTTGAAGCAAAGGTTGCGGTTCATTTCTTGAAGTAAGATTACAAGCACGAATGCTTTGCTTATTTTCAACATTATTTTCTCTTGAAAAGAAAATAATGCAAATGCACAGATAAGTGGTGTCTCATTGTTTCATCGTATTTGTTTACAGTCAATCGTCATCAAGTTCACTCACTTCCAGTTGGAAAACTCTTACGATTGCCGCTATGACTATGTGAACATTTATGATGGAAAAATACTGGCAAGTGCTTCAAATTTTGTAGTTAAAAGCGATAGTGTGCAAAGAACTTGTAGCGTTAACCTGGTAGATGGCTGCAACTAATCATTGGTGTTCATTTTAAACAAATGATGGACATGGAGCGTTTTGAGGATTTGACCAGAGTTCTCTTTTTAAGTAATCGTTTTTGTTACTTTGTACTGTTTGCGTTTACAAACCAACAGAGGAAAGGAAGCTTTATCAAATTTGTGTTCACCGAGAACCAACGTGAAAAAAGTTTTTTTTTATATTAATTTAATATATTTTTGTTCCGGCTGTCCATTACCTAGACCAGTGCTTCTGTAACCGGGTGAATAGTTCACCCCAGGTTGAATGAAAATATTGCAAGGGTGAATGAAATAAGAATGGTGAATGACCGGCGATGAAATTTCAGTTCCTATTTTTTGTACCCTCTGATAAAATCCATTTATCTTGTTTTTTTACCCAACACATATAAGCATTAGTGAATAAAATGGCGAACTTCAAGCGTTATAACTTTACCTCTTCAGCAGTCAGAAACTTATCACTTCAGAAAAACCGTATTATGGAATTGTGCAGTTTAAACTACTGTACATCTAGTACGTAATGTTGATATATTTTACCGAGAGGTGCCATGTTTTATTCAATGGAGTGGTGGTATACCTGCTGTGATCCCTGCGCTAGCGTCCTGTACTCCTGTGCGAACGTTATCTGCTAGAATCGCAGTACTTTCGAAAACTTCAGGCGACTGGACACTCATCGGTAGCTTTATCAGTCGAAGTGCAGGCATGACCAGTCAAAATACAGTTGCAGCCTATTTGTGATATTTGTTTGTTATCAGTTTCAGGGGAATGCACCGGACCGTGGTTCGACCCGCAGCTTAATTGCAGTGTAAATCACACTTATCAAATGCACCTCGTGCGCGATGGCGCGATGCGCCGATTTAAGACATAAACTTCGGCACGCGCAGCGAGAAAGTCAGAGTGAGAGTCAGTTTCATCATTGTCATTTTTGAGGCATCTCAAGCTTTTCTGTGTGTATTCTGTTCGAGTTCATGCAAGTCAGCAAGAAATAAAGATCGTCATTCACGCGACGTCTGGTCTCAGACTACACAAGGATTTCATAAACTCTGGTACTTCTTGAGCCTCCACCACCGTGACATACAATTACTTCCTTTTAATCCTCAAACCGTTACAGGCGGATCGAGCAAGTAAAGTTAGGGGGGGTGGGCGATTTCAGTAATATTTGGTAATCAAGTCTCATTACGGGTTCACCACTGTAAAAGAGATGAAGTATGCTTCGCAACACTGCTGCGAAAAAATAATGGACAGCAAAATAGCGTTATATCGCGAATGCTGTTTTTCGAATTGCAAAATATTATGGTGAATAATTTTCTTAGGTTTTAGGGGCGCGATCGCTCCTCCACCTGGATCTGCCCCTGGCCAGTTTGGTATTAGTTCCAACAGCTAATATACGTTTATATCTCAGGTAAATACCTGGAGAATGTCTAAGAAACACGTACAAAAACACTTTATGTTGATGAAAGTAAATGTAAATCTATAGATGAAATCGATCAGGATACACCAGCATCATCAGCTTCGCAGTTTACTTTAAAGGATCAGGTTTAAAAGGAAAATAGCGTCGAGAATGAGCTCCTTTCAAAAATTAAAAAGCGAAAGTGGGGTCATGATTAGACTTAGGCATGCCATATTTTTGTGATTGAAAACCGGGACGCTTCAGAGCAACGAGCCTTAATCAGACAAATGCGGTTCATATCATCCTTGGTGTACGTAACCATTTTGGATTCCTATAGTTAAGATACAAAGAAAAGTAAAATGACGCATTTTACTAAGAAACACAAAAATTTTCAAGCATATGTAAATTTGACTGAATGCCTAACCGGGACTTTTGGCTGATTGACCGGGACGCAGGGACAGAGCCTTTAAACCGGGACTGTCCCGGCTAAAACGAGACGTATGGTAAGACTAATTAGACTTAATATGTTTTTTTCATCCAAGAAGTGAAGAATCGAGCCATGAGCCATCTGCTCAATGCATGTTTTGCTACTTTAAATAGAGCAATCAATTTTCGTCTGATTCATAACTGCGGAGTCATTTACAAAAGAAACACGGCATTCATCAGAACAAGTTCATGTAATTTTTAAAGTAACAGCACGAATATTTGTGCGAACAGTAAAACTCCGTTTATCAGTCGTAAATGACTCTGCTAGTAAAAAGCCTATTCTTTCTTCTTCAAATAGTGCATGTGCTGATTAAACGAAAAAAACATTTTGCAAAGCTGTGTCTGCAATCAAACCACATTTGAAGATCGTAGCCAATGTGCTGCATTGCGGAAAGCATGCTGTGAATAAAGTAGAGCAAATACGATGGTGTGACACTGAACACTTCTTCATTGAAATCCTACACAAGATAAGCGTCGGCCAGCCGACTTCCTCCACTGAGGACGAGGAGTAGCCTCAGTTTTTCCGCCAGCAGATTCTCAACATATGTTGTCTTGTTATTAACCTCGTCGGGTTTTCTTCTTCCATAATTTATCTGTCAATTTATATAAATCCGAAATGCAAAAATTGAATTATGCATGAGCTGTTCAAGCATCAGTGTTATGTTCAAAAGTCCCCGACTTGTTTTACATAGTTACCAAAGTCCAATGAAATCGCAGTTTGTATGAAGTGAAGGCGCGTTACATTTTGTCGCATTCAGGCTGCCTTGCATTGCGCAAAAGCAATCGACCTAAGCACAGAAAGCTCTCGAACAAAGAGATATCGAAAACAGGTCGTGAGTTGTTTGGCATTGCCTGCACGTGGTTACGAACACGAGCGTTGGAAGAGGAGTGTAGGGTGTGCCGATGCCCCCTGGGAGTTTAAAATTTGATGTTTTCTTATTAACCTTTCTAGTAATTAATGTGTTTCCTTTAGTTTCGAGTTGGTAAGATGAAACTTAATCACTGTTGACTCGCCTAGAAAAGTGTTTCCGCCACAACTGAAAAAATCCATTTTTGCCCCTCTGGAAAAAATCTTACCGACGTCCATTTTTACGCAAGCCGTCATAAGTACCACACAGTTTTATAAACATTCGTTGAATTATTTCCGACCTGAGACAAAGCGAAGCCACGCCAATGCAAGCCTGTGTGTTACATGTGCGCGTGCAGCTTTCATGCAAATGATTCTGATATTGGTGATGAGACGCAAACAGATCACATCAAGAAGTCAACGATTTCTGAAAAAGAATGATTAACAATATTGCATTGTCGTTGTTGCCACCTATATTGAAAATGTTACAGTCAATCAGCGTTGTCAATATCACGCAGCGTTTCATACTACTTTGAAATGGTTTCGCCCGACTCATGCCATTCCGGTTTTGAGTTGAACATGTTGCTCAGCGAGGGATCGAAGCAGTCGCAACAGTTGCAAAACCATGAAAGAAAAGCAGCCAATTCGTTTGTGCGTAATTTTATCTATATGTAGCTTGCTACACAATGTCATTTTATCAACCAAAAAGTTTATGCAATATCGTGTTGACGTTTTCTTCAACTTGCTTCTGAAGCATTCGTCTTTGACTTCTCTTTCTTTTCATTTTTCATAAAATAACGAATAATTTTAATTTTTCCAGTACACTGGCAGGAGTTTTTGCAACCGACGTCCTGGTGATTTTGTCGCAGCAAGCAATAACGTGACGATCGTATTCCACAGCAATGGATTTGGACAGCGATCAGGATTTCTCATTCAGTGGACATCGGAAAGTAAGTGCAAAACCAGCAGCAGTGAGGACAACTTTGAGATTTGTTGCTTCCACCAGAAAATCAAACAAATAAACGCCATTTTCCGTCAGATGGATGTTTCAAGGATTGGGTTGTTTAGGCTGTAGTTAGAAATAAGCTCACAAGTGTTGCAACTTTAATGCTCTGCTTCAAAGCGTCACAGATTTTTGCAAGATGCACTCCAGTACTTAAAACGCAATTCCGTGACACAATGAGCATGTCAAGTTTCCGAATTTAACATTTCAAACCACCAACATTTTTCAATGAACGAAAATCTGTAGTGTTAAAGAAGATGACAATTCATCAACATATTTATAAAAAACAGGTTGCGTGCGATACGGCGACATTTCACGTTGTGACGTATGTGTCGCGGCGTGCGACAGGCCGTGATCCCACATTTCAAAATACACCTTAAAAGTGCCACCAGAAACGTTAAAATACTGCCGAACTGATCACGCAGGCGGTGCGTGACTGGTCTCTGGTACCATGGAAACAAGCTCTTGCTTTTTATAGCCAGCTGTTTGAGAAAATCTACACTTGCAACGATTCGAGTTTGCCTCCATCATTGAGCAATAATAGTTAAGTCACAGCAATGACCCACATTAAGCGAATCAGTCGCAATTTATTGGCACAAGGAAACTAGTTTCTTCTTTGACACATCATCCGTCCTATGCGAAAGTTGACAATGAATAACTTCGTACTGTTGCTAAGAACAATTGGCAAAATTAAATTAAATTCATTAAGCCTAAATATGAACTTCTCCACTAGACCGTTTACAAAACTGCTAATCTCCGATAGCTAAACGCCTAGCTACAGCAACAGTGTTGCCACTCTGCTATTACGAAAATGTACTAGATTTCAAGACAAAGAAACACTAGATTCACAAAAAAACACTAGATTACAAAATAGTGATTAGTCTTCTAAAGCAATTCAATGCAAGTTAGCTGTAAAAGCGAAAGGCAAACTTACACATAATGAAAATGACCAGAAAATGCGTTGCAATGCAAACAAGACATTCATTGTGCAACTCATTGTAAACCAGAGACAAAGAAAATGTGAGATAGCAGCAGCGCTTGTGTTTTCTTTGTACAGGTCACTGAAACTTGTAACAGACGCCCACAGTAACTTCATAGCGGTTTAACCCAAAACATTAAATATTCCTGTGAATTTAAGATGTAATTAGGTAGAATTTTCTAGCAAATTACAATTGCACAAAATCAAAAATCTCAAATACAATTACAATTACACAAAACTGTGTAATTAATTATACTTTGCTCACTCATAAAAACACGAGACAATTATGAAAAAACACTAGAACACCAAATGAAATGCAAAAACGCTAGATCTAGTGAAAAAAACACTAAGAGTGGGCCTGTATCAGCATTCCAATTGACAACGGTACACTCCGCTTGTCATGTGGTTTTTGTCTCGACCGACCACGTTGCTTCAACAGGTCATAACGTGCAGTGGAAAAAGTCTAGAAATATTTGGCGTTACCTGAGAATTCAGTCTCGGCGGTAATTTAAAGTGAACACAATTAGCAAAATCAAATAAATTGGTTTAAGTTAGAAATAATTAAGTTTACACTATTGCTAAGGCACAGAAAAAACGCAAGTAACAATGTTCGTTTAGAAAGCTTTCTTCATGGTCAATCGGGTTTGTACAACTAAGAGAATGAAGAGATAATAATCGGAGGAGCAGTTTGCTACAAAAAAGAGTTCTTACCATAATTACATGCTCTGATGAGGTCGTTTCACATCGAAATTAACGTTGTTGGCTTGCCGTTAGTTTTCTGCTGCTAAACCTTTAATATTTGGACATATCAGGTAAAATATAATGTATTTCTAGGTATAAAAATGAATTGTATCAGTGTTGAAAATGGCGATCTTCCAACAACAGCCCTAAAAGGGCTCATCGAAAGTGCAAATTGCGCAGGAAGTGTGGCAAACGCAAAGACGCTATGTTGTATTTTATATCGGGTTTCTTGGTGCATGATACCTTGCTTCCACGAAAATACCACGTTGAAACGTGTGCAATTTGCCTTTGTTTGTCACACCACCATTCCTTGTTTTTTGGCAATCACAATATCAAATAGAATGTTTTCAAATTGTTTTTACTGGTGCATTAGAATTCATCGCATTCTGCAATCGTACTCCAGGCAAAACAAGATAGACGTTGAGGTTTACTGTAAACAATGCATAGTACAAAAACTTGTATTGAATACAGTACCCCATTTTCAAAAAGTCGTTTGAAATGGTTTGGTAATGTGTATTTCGAACGGGATGTAACAACTAGGGAGCTGTGGTTACCGCGCTGTAATACGTCACAGTGACGTTACAGAAGTAAAAAATTACGTCATTGTAGGTGGTGCAAAACTTTTTTCCCATACTGTCTCAATTTTATTTCGTCGCTCCTCTTTTCGTAAGATATGGCCAA
>JGI24159J19872_10012149_pt1 | contig 11249 bp, 6 predicted proteins | sample Ectturendosymbi4_FD_19872 | JGI IMG/M metagenome (IMG submission 19872) | reverse complement strand
ACCAAAACCGATCTCCTTTTCTGAGTTCGCCGAACTGAAATGCAAATAAACAAGCAAAAGTCGGTCCGAGGGTACCTTCTGCCACTGGTTTCTCGGATAGGCCTCCCACGTAAAGATCAATATCGTCGACATGTCTGAAAATCAAGGGAAGCAAAATCAACAATCTGGGCCTCTGCAGTTATTACATATTTCTGATCAATAAGACCGGTCAAATGTAAAACTGCTCACACGCAGGCTTGCCTGGTGAAAGCAGCAGACAACCCATGAGTAGCAGCACTCCGTAAATACCGGAAATACCATCAGNATACNTAATGTTTCCTCAGAAAATTCTCAACATGCTATGAGATATTCTGGAAGCGACAGCAGACNGTGTGTTTGAATTCGTCCGACCCTACCATGCCCGTGCGTATTCTCAACAAGATTTTGATNTACGACAATCAAGTGCAAGCACGTGTCCACGAAGACACCGGGGTGTGAATGAATGTTAAAGTCCTGTTTTCCATTACGGTGGACAGTGATCTGGATATCTTACTGTCTTGTGGTCTGAGTGAACAAGCACAAGATATCACTGGCATCTCTTTTGTACACTTGAACTCTGGCTCTTTGCTGGCTGGGTAGTTTAAGGTGATAAATAACAATGCTGCACGAGTGATCCCTTCAAATTGCTAAAAACTACACCAAAATGATAATCAATAGGAATAAACTGTCAGGTTCAACAACTCAATTCTTATGGAAAGCCGTTCAAATTTAACTGGGATTTCACCAGATTTAATTGGGCTTCCTCACAAAATTAATTTTTCACTTTTTCATATGACTGCAAAAATCTTTGTTTCAAGCACAATGTCGCCTTTTCCGCTTCTATCAGTTATGTGGCAAGCGTCTCTTCGCACAAATAAAAAATCGCACAGCAAGCTCAGCAGGTTAGAAAGCAAGTTGGCCTCACCGGTACAAATTTTTCAGTTTATTTACTGTGGACACAGTCATAGTGTCTGAGTAGTCGTCCCATTCCACTGCCTTTGGCAATCCGCATAATTCGCGAACGTAGTTGTACGGAGGCAAACCATGCTCCCTGCCGCGCTGGATGTTCATGGCGAACAAGTCTTGTCCAGGTTCCGTTGAGGATTCCCGCATCCGACTGACCAATAGAATTAATTATTACATTGTCGAGTTCATTCTAGCCTTTGTCTCAAATGAGACAGTAGGTGCTGCTTTATACTTTTGCAATGCATCAAAATGCGAAAACGCAATTAAAATCAGATTAGGTAAACGATAAAGCAGAATAAAAGTAGCTTCAAGACTATACGTCTCACCATTTACCAATAGCTTTCAAAAGTATCTCCGACTTTACTTTGCAGTAAAACGTCAAAAAAGACGTGAACAAGAAAACTGAANTTGCANTTGCGCAAAGTCGCTAACGTTGTTTTCTACAAAATGCATTTTTTCAGTTTTTCGCTTTAGCTCTGTGTAGAGCAGCTGTTGCAGTGATTTCTTAGAGAGGNACTAGATAATGCAGACAATCTCACTTGCGCAAATCCGTGACGACGTTGGTGTCTATCTCCAGTGCAGGATCGAAGGANAATCCTCGCAAAAGTGCGTCGGACGACTGGTTAAATTGTGCTTCCTGACTGAAAAAGGTCTCGAACATTCGCAGATCTGGGGCTTGCTTTGTGATGTAGTCAGATGCACGTCGCGAAAAATGCTGGCGAACTTGGCTATGGCCGTACCTGAGACAATAAAAACATGCACTAGCCCACGCCACCTCTTGAAAAGTTAGGAATGTGATTCTACAAGACAGTTGCAATTACAATTAATGCAACCGAATTGTTAATGAGCATGCTGGAGCCATTCCCTTTGCAACGAGGATTTTGTATTTACAAAATGAATATTAANCCCAATTTCAAANGGCACTAAGCCCTGTATTCGTTTAAAACCCTNTAAGGACTGCAAATCGTTAGTCTTTGTTCAGTCATAACTTGCCAGCCGATAGAGCTAGAGAGCTGTTCGAACCCTCTGAAGAAGCAGAAAGTCTCCTAGGTTCGATTTTAAAAAAATCGCGCACTTTTGGGTTTGAACATTTTTTGTTGTGACGTCGCGGGGGAGATTATGGGATGTCTGGGTGATGTCATCTGGACCTCAGAAAAAAGTTCAAGTGGCAATTTATCCAGCTTTTCTTTCAAAATAAGCTAGATAAAAATCCGCATCTTTAGAGCCTTTGATTAGCTTTCTAGCGTCAGTGATTTGCACGTTCTGGCCAATAAACGATATTTTAGCAAAATTGAAAAAAATTAGGTCGAGCCCCTGGTATTCGACGGGGCCATTTCAGAGATTCAACAGAGGTCCTCTGAATTACACAAATTTTGCAAAGGTGTCGTTATATTTTATTGATAACTATTTGTCACAATAGAATAATCTTCAGTTCCATGGATTAACGTAACGTAACATGACTGCCCTTGTCATAAGTAATCAAAGGTACAGGATAACGGCAGGGCCAGCCCGAAACAATTCTGCGCTCTAGGCGTGCTTAAATATTTTCAAAATAATGCAATACTTTTTCAAATATTCGGAACATGAAAACCAAGAAAAAAGCGGATTTTGCGCCCCTGAACGATGCCTTCTAGGCGGCTACGTAGTTGGCTTTAGTGGAAGAGCCGGCCCTGCATAGATCTTGGCTCAAGCATGACTAAAAGCGCAGTTACGATCACAGCAATCTAATCAAGACACACTTTACTGTTTTATTAAAGCACTTAACTTCTGTGATGCAACAATTCAATCCTAACTTTGTTTGAAGCGTATCTCACTGCACGTGTTGTGCTGCGTTAGTGGCAAATGTAGCAAGCGATAAGGCCCCGTGCTTTTGAGGACCCCACAGTTCTTTCTGTTAAATTTATTCTTTATTATATGCACAGAATTTTTCAGTCCAAGAAGGCAGTATTTTGGTAAACTGGCCATAAGCAATCAAGCGAAGGTTTGCAATTTATTGCTTACACATTAGAGTCTAAAGTCTAATGATTAGACTATACTGTGAATTGAAAATTAACGTATATTACAGTCATTTGCAAAACTATCGGACCACTCAATCAACGAGGCCAAATTGCTGCACTACCAGATATTGCTTGATTGTACTTTTATGATTGGCATCATTTTTCATATTATTACACCACATCAACCTGTTCTATTATATATAGATATATCTATAGTTGCGTCACTTTTTGGTACTTTCAAAGTGATTTGGAATCTCTTCACTAGCTATTGGGTAGTAGGTCTACATTTGACAGGGTGGACCATTCACAACTGGCAACCCTGATAGAGACCAGTTAGGCCACTCGGTTAGGCAGGTAAGCTAACATTGTAAATTCCAATTTCGCAATCACTGCGCCGATTTAAAGTCATAAATTCATATTTTTTTCTGTGTTCAGGAAGTTATGAAACGAAGTTTAAAACAAAAATCACACCCCTACGAAGTTTATAGCAAAAGTTATAAAGTCATAAAAAGCCATACTTTCTATGTAAGTAAGTCCATGAAGTCATATTTTGCAAATTTTCAACCTAATTCAATAAGGAAACCAAACAATCTCAAAATATCAGATGAAGCTACTATATCGCTAGGCCCAAGCTGCATCTTGCAAATTGAACCCACTTGGGCACCCGCAGATGTTAGCAAAGACGTAGGTGAACCAAGCTATTTGGATGAAATGTAATGTACTGCTTAAAAACGCATGTTCTTGCTACTCCAAAGAAATAAACCAATGTCTATGCATGTTTTCGATTTACTTCAAATCAAACTACATGTTTTGCTCATGTTCTGAGCTGTTTATTTTAGTGGGACTTCAACAAACCATGGGCCACTATCTCTTATGCCTCTTTTCGCTGGTAATGCTTCTTTCCCCAGTAGTTGTATGTTCTAGCTCAGTTTTTTTTCGTGCTATTTGCTGCAGGCAACACGCTACCTTAATCCTGCACTGACAAATAAACATTGCGGCCAGACTTATTTCCTTCATCAACTTATAGCAAGGAAAAAATCGAAGTTATCTAGATACTATGCTTATGCCATATAGCTACAATATGCTTTCGGGTAGGTTCTATTTGAATAAGAGCTGATGATGCCTACCTTGTAGGCGAAATATATACTCTGTACGCTCTTAGTGTCTGGTTCTTTGCCGGGAATGGATTCCATTCGATAGACAGTTATCTAAATATTATGCGTGCTGCAAATATAAGGAGGATGTCATCGTCCGTGTCGAGGAACTTCGTAAGTGCGTAACATTGTCCAGTAATTTCCATTGTTTTTGCTGTTAGCAAGTATAACTTTCACCATAGTTTACTTATACCGGTAAGTGGATTTTAAGAGTGGTGTTCCACAACACATCACTTTCACACATTGCACGCTGCGTAGACATGCACTCGTATCAAAACAGCTGCCTCTAATACTCGCTTAAGCTCCCAAATTCTTTTTATGTGGATCACGTGTGAGGGTGCCTTCTCAATCATCCCATTTTTATGCCGCTCTATGAAGAAACGGACTCATTAACCTAAGTTCTTTATCCTTCTGAAGTTAGTTGGCTATCTCTGGGAAAGGTGGCAGATTGTGCTTTTGCTTTATGTGCAGAACTACCTACGTTTATGGAAGACGACAACCATCGGCATTTAAAACACTTCGAGGGGTCAAGTTTTTTTCTCATCTTGGCTTATTCGGCCAAAATCTTAATCACCTGAAATGTTTTGCAAGAATTGTAAAGTTATTTTGAGTACTACGTTGCTGACCGACGGCAATATCCAGCACTGATAAAGCAGCCATTTGGTTCTATCACTACAACAGCAGACATAAACAATCATCACATGTATGACATCACTGAGCTTCAGGCAAGCGAAATTCGTAAGCGCATCTTCAGCACAACAAATTTTCGTACGTTTCGGCGCCACCAAATGGAATATTACCTCCAATATCATTAAACCTACGCTCGAGGTTCTCTCGCCGTTCCCAACAGCACATCTATGCGAGCATGCGTTTTCTCTAATGGCGGATGTCAAAATAGAGAGAGGAACAGGCTTTCTTGTGAAAATAACATGAGGATTGTCGTTTCTGAAACAAAGCCACGAACCTCCCAGATTGTTGCCACAAACAAAAAAAATGGCAAAACAATGTTTTCTTAAGTTTACAAGGCATTGTTGCTTGAATTTTTTTTCAGTAACATATTTTTGTTTCTTGTTGCTGTTTTCCTTTCCTGTTATCACTGTGCAACACACTGGGGTTTGAAACAAGCTGGGATATAACGCAGGTTTTCGGTGGGTTTGTCAAGGTTCAAAAGCACTGATCTAGGCTCCTCTAAGCACTCTCTACATCGCAGCCAAATCTTGTAACTATGTCAGTTTTTAATGTTTTTTCTGGACGCAGATTTTAGCATCAAAATTTGGGACATTTCCCGAAAAATCGGAACGAATGGAAACCCTAGGTAAACCCAACTGAAATTTTGAATTTTGGCCGTTGTTTCTTGAATTTTCTGCACGTCTTTCACTTTTTTGCGCTATACATGTTATTAAATAATTACTATTCAACTGTTTTCACTACGATCCTTTAACAAATACCTGTTAATAAAGCAAATATTTACAAAAGCGTAACTTTTTTGAAAAAACAGTTAACCAATAAAAACCTACCAGTTTTGGCACATTTTTTGCAAAGCCATCATTGACACAAACCTAGTTTGATTCTCACAATTGCAAAAGTAGGTGGGCACAAGCGAAGTGGCACAAATCTTAAAAGGAACGCTGTCACTAACAAATGGAAGAAACGTTACAAACTTAACAACAGAGAGTTTTTCACAAATTTTGAAACGACAAATCTTTTCGAACAACAGCTCTTCTAAATATTACGCCTGCACAAAATTTTAGCAATGTGCCTGTGGCTAGACCAGGCCTTCGCGGCCGCTGTGCCGCAAGACGATGCCACAGGTGTGCTGCACAAATAAAATATCGTAGTGAATCAAACCAATTCTTGCTTCGTAGTCCATATACTTATAGTTACGGTAGATGTTTAGTTAAGCTTTCGAAAAAATTTTAAGTGTGCTGCTGAACACTGAAACAATTTTAACTGTAGCGCATTTGAAAATGCTGTACGGCACTAAGTAAGACAACAGCTTTACTCGCTGTGGCGATCGCAAATTCTTCAATTAGCGTGAAGACCACTTTAAAAAAAGCTTTTTCAATGCACAGACGTGCCGCAGTACACCACGACATGGTTGATCGACGGATCAACCGTTTAACATCTTTAATTTTTTTTCGTTTGCAAAAACCTTCGCTTCCTTGAGCAGGGCGTAGCTATTAAGAAGAAGGAAACTTCGGAATGCTGCTTCTGTTTTGAAATGCATGATAAATAACAGGAGCATGCAGTATTTTAAACATCATCGGAACACTTCCACTTTCTGATAAGAGCTTTCAACGTTGCTTGTCTTTTTTGTGGCCTGGATTTTTGACAGACCTCAAGGCATGTGCTTTGTTTGCGTAGCGGTTAATCCACGACGGACACTAGCAAACCAAGTATCGATTTTAGTGTTGAATGGCCTTGTCCTATGATTTCTTGTAAACAATTGAGAGAATGATGCCACCCAAGGGGTGTAATGCCAAAAAAAGAAGTGTGGGAACGCACTCGCAAACTAGTTATTTTAAGTAAAACAAGTGTGGGGACGCCAAAGAACAAGTATGGGGACTCACCCATAAAACTAGCCATTATCAGTGATTACACAATTATGCTAAGGTGCTACGCAAAAGAACGCTTCTCATTTGTTCATTTATGCTGGAGCTATACGCAGGAAATCTGAGAAAAATACACATCTTCAAGTCAGGATACTATGAAAAAAGTGTGGGAAAGCTTTCACGCACCTACAAAAGTGTGGGAAAGCCATTCCCAGACGTTCCCGTCCCACTGGATCCCTGATGCCACCAGTATTGAAACGGATTCCGGCAAACATTCATCACGAAATTTAAAAAATACAAACTCAAAACAATAAAAAATTCTGATAAAATTCTTTTTCGTGTCTGCAGTGTGAGGAAATCACTTTTTAAACACATGTATACAATACATGTTACCCGATAGAGCATGGTCAGTTTTTCAGAATTCTTTTACCATTTTCCAAGTTTTTGCGTAGACCGCAGCGCGTATTTCATGACTGCTTTTCAAAAAACATTCAATAAATGCGAAAGCACGACGCTGCGTTTAAGCTTGGATATAGCCCTGCACCCTTCCCGTTTCTTTTTTACTGCCTGCCTGCTAAAAGAGACATACTAACTTTGCGACCTATTCACAATATACTTGACATGGGAGCAAATAGAGATGTAATCATTTCACAGGGGAACCAATCTTTTGTATGGGTTCAAAAAATTGCAGTTTTACCTCCGAATGGGGAAAAAATTACAGCAAACAAAATTTCTAGAGGAGTGTTCTGTTCTGTGCTCAGCTGTACATAAACATGTGGATATCAAACGATAAGTTCTGAAAACGTTACCTCAGGACCGCTGTTGCAAACTCGTTGTAAACGCCGGTTTTGATAGAATCGTTGTAGCCGTCGTAGAAACCATTTTTTAGGATCAGGATGTCTGTTTCCTTCATCAGGTTGACCCCAAGCAGGGGGGGAAGGAACTCCCTGTTAATAAGCGGAGAAATTGGCAACAAACAAACACCGTAAGCTGATAAGCCCTGCCGCGAAATGAAGACCGATCCGGTGCATAACCAGTCATCGTGAATACAGCTTGATGCTTGCAGTTAGAGCTTGAACGCTCTGCCCAAAATGAAATGCGAAAATAAAGTCAACGAAAGGTAAAATGTGACCTTCCAGGAATAAGAACCCTTAGATAATGTTCTTCCCGCTCTTTGGTACAAGACATTAACAGTGTTACGAATGCTAAAGTTCAGCACTGCTATGGATGCACGCAGTACTGTAGGTGTTCTCTATCTGATCAAAAGTTACAAGTCGGAGTTATTTAATCACCTACGTTACTGCATAATAATGCCCGTGGCATGATAGTAATCGTGAGGTCGATTCCCATTAAAGCCAAGTACTGCAGGGGTTTCTCTAGCAAATTGCAGCGATCCTTAATTATAGGAGCCGATAAAACTACACCTGAGATAAACAAACATCTATCGTCAAAAGTCATCGATTAAAATTTACTTTGCAGCTGAACACCGAAATTTGCTAATGAAATCAAAGAAAGTGAAACGTAGTTTTCTAGTAAACAGTTACACTTCATTTTTGAAAGTTTTCATGCTTGAATGAACATATTTTTAAAATTTTAATTTTGCCACTGTACACCTTTCTAAACATTTCTTCTCACTCTCGTGTAGTTTGTTTAGAGGCGACGAGAAAACAAGGACCCCCACGAAAGGGTCAACCCTTTACCAGGTTATGGGGCCCCTTCTTTATCGAATTCAAACATAGCATAGATAGCGTGACTGTAGTGAGTCAAGCACCTCGAATACTAGCTTCACCTGTAAATTATGTTCTGATGGATGGCTATGATGATTTTCCTCGTTTCACTGAAGATAGTTTCCGAATCCCAGTCAGGGTTTAATCTCTTTAACTTTCTGGCAATTCGATTGTGTTCTCTGGCGAAAAGCAAGTTTATAGATGCAAGGCCGACGTTTTCATTAACCTGTCCATCACCTGAATAAAAAATCCGTTATTTTAAGCTGCTTCTTTTGCAGTAAATTAAGCAAGCAAGTGAAGTACGGTAGGTATGGTCCAAAATTTGTTTCCAATTAGTTTAGTTTGATAGGGTGGTTTGTTGTTGGCGCTTTACAACTACAATGGTCTTGTAGCGCCAGGACTGAGTTGTACAATTTCTGCTTCATTTCACTCGGTTTGTTTTCGCGGTCTGGGTGTGTTCCCTGCAGCTCTTCCGTACACCGTGCGCCTGGTAAGAAGGCTACAGCACCAATTTACAACGTCTTGGTAAGACCCAAGACCGAAGCGCACGCACTTATCACTAGACCACGGGCTGGTCTCTTGTTTCCAATTGAGGAAATGGAAATGTGATTAAGTGGACTTTTGGTAATTTTAAGATAATTTTTGCCAAAAGCAAGTGCTTAAAATACGTGATGATCATCACCTTTCATTGACAAGTTGCTTATAGGCTAAGCTGTCACTTACTTGGGATATGCGATGAAAACAATGCTTCGACGGGCGCAAGATTGTAACGTAATATTTCTAAAAACCGGTCTTACAAAAACGTCGCCTTAAAATCGATTGCTCTCAAACCAAAATAGTTCCGATTGTCAAAATCTTTTTTTGCTGTGCATAGTCCAACTTTGACAGAAAAAATGAGGCCAGAATTCACGTTATACCAGCGAAATCAGTTTTGCGAAGTTACAGGGACCAAAAATTAATGACAAGCAACTATTTTTGGTATGAGTTAAACCGTAGTCTTTTCTAAATTAGTGTCTGTTTAACAAGTAGTTGTTGACTTCTCGATTTAAAAAATCAATACAGACATTTCGCATCATCCTTTGAGGAGTCGATTTTTCATAAAGCGATTGATAATTGGAAAGTGTGAGGGTTTCTGAAAGAGATTTATTTATTGTCGATTTTTCAAAGATATTATGAGATATGTTACGGATCGAGAAAAAGCGATGCTCATCATATACTGTACCAGCTGCAAAGCAGATAGATTCATTGGTACTTCCGTTATTCGGACATTCGAACATCAGCGCTGTGTTTGATGGAAGGCTCGACAATGTGGGAAGAGTGTTCTTGCGCATCGGGCAGCGACTTGTCGGGTCGGCGATCAGGCGCAATTCGCCGCTGTCTGTAAATGTTTCACAAAAATAAAGTCGTTGCAAATGTTGTCAAACAACAGCAACCGAAGAGCAAAAACGAAAAAGCATCAGCATGCAAAGTTAGGTTTTCCGTTTGTGCCTGCAAGCATTCAAACATTTTGTTGTTGAAAGCCGCCGCTGAGAAACAAACTTACCAGTAGAATTACCGCCAATGCTGCCAATTCAGAATTTAGATTGAAACGAAACCTTTGACCATAAATGATGTCTTTCTCAGATACCTGAGACAGAAGTGGCCAATTGTATAAAAACGTTATATAAGCTATAGTGGCGTAGCAAAGAGGGGCCCTGGGGGCTGCGGGCCCCCGGCGGAACCTTCTGGGAGTGGCAGTTTGTTGATTAAAAATTAGTTTTCAAAAGCAATTTCAACTCAATTTTCAGTTTTTGTGCTTAGAACCCCTAGCCTAAAAAATTGGAAATGTGGTTGTGGAGTGAGTAAATTGATAAAATGATTAGTCAAAGGTCTGCATCAAATCCAAGGTGCTAAACTACCCTTGTGTTTGTTTTAAAATCAGGGCTTTCAAACCAACTTACTTGGGGGTAACCGCAGTCTCTCCATTTTCCTGCCTAGGCAAGGCAATTTTTCCCCACACCAGTTAACAGTCCTTTGGACAAAGGACAGAGATGACATTCAACCACACTGTAGCAAACATTACTGTTGCGGTAGTTGGAGGATAAAATTTTCCTTCCACTTAAAATCTTATTAAAAAGGCCCTGTTTCAAATATCGATAAACAGTCAAAGGTATCTTAATACTTTTTCTCCTAATGTTCGATCCTTAGCAACGCTCCTACGGCACACCATCACATCACCTGACACCCACCGGCATTCTNAAGAAGNATTTCTGGGCACGTCTCGTGCTGCTGTTTAATATTCAGTAGGTGTACACGTTCAAAACAGACCACCAGGGCCTATGAGAGGGGGGTCCAGCAGGTACGTTGTTCCGTGTCCCGACAGCTACGGAGGAGCCCGAGACTGAAGGAACATTTGAGTATTTGTTACTAACAAACTCGGAATAATGTAGCGAAATTAATCCCGGTGTTATAACTGGCTTGGCCTAACGGATTTGGTAAACTAGTGTGATGTATTTTAATGTGAATTGCTGGCAGTGTATTTTCCTGATATGATGCATTGATAATTACTAGCAGTAATTATTTTTGTTGAACTTGAATGTTTGTCTACGTTGTCGAATTTAAGACATTCGCTATTACTGTCCCAGTCTGTCCATTGAACTGAATTTTCTATTATGTCTTTCAATTTCAAACATTTTCAAACAAATGTTTAATAAAAACTCTCTCCAAGAAACCAAGAGTTTCAAACTAAGAGATACTTCAAGTGAAATAGTTAAAGGCCACAAAGATGGCGGCAAGTAAATCAGTCACAGTTTATTGACGGGGAAACTAGTTTCGCGTTTTCCAACGCATCATCAG
>JGI24159J19872_10012148_pt1 | contig 11250 bp, 7 predicted proteins | sample Ectturendosymbi4_FD_19872 | JGI IMG/M metagenome (IMG submission 19872) | reverse complement strand
TATGAACGTGGTCTGTTATGAACGTGGTCTGTTATGAACGTGGTCTGTTATGAACGTGGTCTGTTATGAACGTGGTCTGTTATGACCGTGGTCTGTTATGAGTGCGTCTGTTATGAACGTGGTCTTTTATGAACGGGGTCTTTTATGAGCGCGTCTGTTGTGAACGTGGTCTGTGATGAAAGTGGTCTGCAACGAACCTGGTCTGTTATAAACGTGGTCTGTTACGGACGTGGTCTGTTATGGACGTGGTCTGTTATGGACGTGGTCTGTTATGGACGTGGTCTGTTATGGACATGGTCTGTTATGAAAGTGGTCTCTTGCGAATGGGTCTGTTAGAATCAGTCTGTTATGGACATGGTCTGTTATGAACATGGTCTGTTATGGACATGGTCTGTTATGGACATGGTCTGTTGCGAACGGGTCTGTTGGGATCAGTGGGTTATGAACGGGTCTGTTACGAACGGTCTGTTATGAACATGGCCTGTAATGAACAGGATCTGCTTGGAGCGGGTCTGTAATCAACGTGGTCTGTAATGAACAGGTCTGTTTTGAAAGGGACGCGGCGTGCAACAAGCTGGAGACAGAGCTTTTCAATTGTATTTGAACATTGAGTAAATTGCCTCTGAGCTTGTTTGCTGTACAATGAAGTGTTTGTTTTGTAAGTTATTGTTGTCCTTCGGAGTCGCATGAAGTAATGCGCCAAGATATTTGACTGGTTTCACAACCCATCTGAGTAGTCTCTTGTGCTTTAGTCTGTTTACACTTATTTAAAGAATGTTTGTGTAGCAGCAAAGTCACAGCAAATATTGAGACGGCCTTGAAGACACTGATCCGGAAACGTGATCATCAATGAACTGTAGGCTGTTAACAACTTAACCATCACTGTTTGAAAGCTAGAGCTACATTCATACGAAAAAACTTGTTTTTTAATTTCATGTAAAAGATGAAAACCTTGACTGCTGTTCTTTGTTAGGTTTGTTGCAACCTTTTTCACAAAATCAAAAACCGTTAACGAATGCTAAAATTATGTTTCTATCGCTTACGACCGCTTTTGCTCAGGTGTATTGCAACGTGTCAGTTGCTTCCAAATTTAAGTGCTGACACAGATCACAAGAAAGTGACAGCTTTGATCTTAACAGGCTGGCGGTTTTAACACAATGAACACCGCAAGTATGGCAGAAAAAATATTTGTAAACTCACTGGTTCGGGTCTTTCTGCAACAGCCTTTGACAGTATATCAATCTCACGACTCCCAAGGTTGCAGTCCCACAAGCGAAGAGCTTCGTAATTCATAACTTGAGTTGCAATTTTCTCTGCTTCTTTAGGACCGATAGAAGAATTATCGATACGGAGTTTGGTGATCTGAGGGCAAAGATAATCATACGCTGGTTTAGTTCAAAAGTCGAAACACGCTTGTTTGTCATCAAATTCACAGATTTAGTGACACTTTCTTTCCAGAGAATCAACCAAACCTTGCTCATTCTGCAGTTCAATGTGAAAACCCGCCTGTTGAGAACACAACAACTGCAGATAATCGCAAAGGAATGAGAACCTTGGTGCCAGGAAATTACTGCTAGCTTTTTATATTATCTAAGCGAGCCACAAAAATGCCACCGTTTTGGCAAGGGTTTGCAGCAGTTGCCAATATTAGTATCCGCCCTACAGTGGGGCAATTTGTTGTTTAACATACTCGTACTTGACATGAGGATGACCTTCAATGACGGATTTTTAGAGAAAGTTAAAATTTTATTCAACCCATAAGCAAAGATGGCTTGGCTTTATGAAGAAACAGAAATTAAATAGTACCACAAATTGCTTAACTTTGCAAGACAACTATCGCTTATAATTTCTATCTTCATATTTACCTGAATGTGGCTTTAAGTGTTGTAAAAAATTTGCTACTGTTGAAAAAAATTGACTGGATTTCAAAAAAACGAGATCTCGAGACCAAAACCGACTAAACAGGTGTATAATATAAATTCTTTCTGCAGCAGTAATTAAGTACAAGGACCACAATAACTTTAGCCTTCATACCTCAAACAAGACCAAATGTCGTTCTGATGGATGGTCTGCTTTCATTTTATTGCAATGAAGTTAAAGTGATCAAATATTACAGAAAATGTGCCATTTAAGGAAGTTTGTTTTATACATTTGATTCATTCATCTATTCTGTTTCAGTTTTTTTGAATGCTATTTTTTATGGCGAACATCCACTAAGATTTCAATATTATATTTTCTACTTCATGGGAGAATACTCTTTTTCTTCATCATTTTAATACTACTTCATATCATTTTTGACTTCTTCGCCCTCTTTTTCTTAGATTCCCTTATTTTTCTCTTTCATGGTGCCACGGTCTTTGTAACTCTGTTTGGACGGCGTCAGTGGCCATATAGGCTTCCTCCACGTAAACACGAGTTGGCTTAATGACCCAGAAGTGACGTCAGGACTTTGGAGATGATTATGAAAAGCATGGCTTAAAATAGATTGGCAAACACTGGTTCTAAGTACCTTATTGAAGCGAAACAGAACGAAAAATATCGGGCAGTCACAAAAGCAAAGGTTTGGGAGTTAAATGACTTATCCCGTTTTGAAAAAACTTTATCTCACTTACACACAAGCAAGCACGGTGAATAGATTGGACCCACTGCTTTGTTCCTAGTCACACATTAAACTTTACTGAGGCACAACTGTAGTAGAATTGTAAACTTCCCTTCATGGGGTCGGAAAACATTTGGTCGTTATAGACGAGCTGCAATAAATCATTCTCGAAATGGCTTTTCAGTTCAACGCTAGAGCCTGGCAAAGGTTAAAACTGTTATTTATTCAATATTTCCGCTTACTGTAGATTTTTTCGCGTATGCTCTGATAACACCTGAAAATATTGTGTCTTTTTTTCAAAATTGTAGTCATTAGAACATCGAAATCTCTTGCGAGATTTGTCACTTTCATACCGTTTTCGCTACTGAACAAAACAATGATATGATACTTTTCCCGTTATAAGATATTGTTTCTTTTGTTCGATGATTAACGCACCGCTTCCACCAAAACTATCGACTAGACTGACTAGTCGCAACAATCCCTAATACTGTACAGCAAAACTCATGTAATGATTTGCTTCCTTTGTTGCTGATAGGGGAATCCTTGATGGCATCCTTACGTCACAGCTGTCAACGATTGGCCGCTAGACTTAACTGCGCTCCTATTCGGTCATAAAAGATTTGTGTAGTGCCTCCACATTGCCGAGCTTACACTTCAAACTGTAAAGAAAACTTGACCTGTCTTTACAAACGAACAAAATATTCCGCGGGGATCAACAAAAAACGCCGCTATAGGTGAACTGTCGTTATAGCCGAAATGGTTATAGCAAATTCTGTTGTAAAACATTTCAGAGCTTATGTCCTCAAGCCGTTACGCTACATACGCTACAATTTTTGCAGGCGCTGCTCCTGTGAAGAATCAGCTACATTTTCTAACCAATCGGTCTTGCAAATCACCAAACAAAACACGGATTAGAGGAGATGCATAAGAAAACAGTAGTTAAAATCATGGGCGTCCGCAGGGGGGGGGGGCAAAACGGGCATTCCCCCCCTGGAAATTGGGACTAAGAAGGAAAAAATTTTGGAAAACGTGAAATCAGCAGTTCAATTCCGATTAGTTGGGTTAATTCAGTGGTTCCCAAACTGTGGTACGCGAAAGCCTTCAAGGTGGTACACGAATAGACCTACATTCTGTTTTTCTTCAGAAGAAAATACATTCACAGCTATAATTTTTACCTGTCGGGTTTTGTTAATAAATTCCTGAATTTTTGTGTTGCCTTCTTCCCTCCTTGGTTTCTAAAAATGGCCAGAATACTTTCTCACAGCCATTTTCTTCATGTTGCATTTGTGTCAATTATGGTTTTCCAAACCTTTGATCGAACGATATTTGGCACATTGACTTTTTCTGGAACAAGGTGGTACGTGTTGACAATACGGGACCCACAAATGGTACGCGACCAGAAAAAGTTTGGGAACCACTGGGTTAATGCTTGCAATGACAGTTTTTTTTGCCGATATGACACTCACACTGCACAAGAGTCAGGTTCACTGTTTTGGTAACATGCAGTTATGAGCTTGCCGTTCACTAAATTCGCTTCTTCGCGAATTTATCACCATAGTATGGGTTCTGCCGCATGCAACTATTGAACACAGACATCTTGGTAGGTGATGTACTGAGAGAGTGACTGGTGATAGCCATAAGCCACGTAGGCTTATACCAGGGGTGAAGAACCTATTTGCTATCGCGGGCCACTTTGTCAGTTACCGCTGCATAAGCGGGCCGCACAAGTTTTTAGTCATACTATGAAACCTGTTAAAACGAAAAAATTAGAAGCGGGTCAAACAAAGTTCAAGACTGCTGGTCTCGTCTGAATGCTTCGCGGGCCGCACGAAATTCTTTTGCGGGCCGCATGTTCGTCACCCCTGGTTTATACCAATGGTGGGCGAACTGAGGCTCGCCGACATATTTTGTGTGGCTCTTCTAGATGAATAGCAATATCTCAAATTGATAGAGAGTTGTTCCCTCATATTTAACGTTTGTTTCATTTATCAATGTGTTTACACAAGTTCGTGAAGTCAGTCACCAGCAGTGGGTGGCCCTGTAAGAAACTTTTACATTGCGCAAATGTTTGTTTTAGTGCGCATGCAATTTCACAACCAGTGAAACCTCTACTTCGAAGGCGAAATATATANTCTGTAAGATCTTACTGTACATACTCTGTAAGATCTTACTGTATATATAAATATATACTCTGTAAGATCTTACTGTATATATAAATATATACTCTGTAAGATCTTCGAAGGCGAAATATATACTCTGCAAGATCTTACTTTCCATAGCCAACGGTTTGACCGGGTTATACGATGACCGGGTTATATACGATATCAAATTTGGAACGTTGCAAGTGCGCACGAATGATATTTCACTAAATCGCGAGTTAGGCTCCTTAATGAGAACGAATGATTTTCGCGAAGAGGCAGTTGTGGACCACAATGAATCTTAAGACTACTGGAGGAGTTCCAAGCTAGATTTGACCATTTCCATGAGTCAAAACCATGCTTTGCATTCCTTGTAAATCCATTCAATGTTAATGTATCGGTGATTGCTGTCCAGTTCGCTGACCATTTGCTGCAAACGTGTCTGCAGTAGAAATAAAACTGACCGAAATGCAAAAAAATCTGGATAAAAAAAACTTTTGTCAGTGCCACTCTACACTTAATTTTTGGTGATAGGTTCCAGAAAGTAAATACCCAGAATTTAAAATATCAGTGTATAACTCATTTCTATGTATAACACAACATATTGCTGTGAATTGTTTTTCTCTGTAATGAACTTCGTAAAATCAAACCATCGTGCAACCCTGAAAAATGAACACTTGGAAGAATTAATTTTCACAGCTTTAACAACGTACTGTCCAGATTGTTGAGAACTAGAAAACCAAACGAACTTAATGCTGACAATTACTGTACATCAATTAATGTAAAACTTGCGTATTTGTATTGACTCTACAAACTGGTTTTGCGGCTCGCTGGTGCTTTTGGTTTTCTGCAAATGACTCTTCTATTGAACAAGTTTGCCTGTACCTGGTTCATACTATGTGTAAAAAAAACGTGAGTGAAAGAGAAGCATTGCTGCCAACAAAACGCATTCTTTGCAACCAATGCTCCTTCTAAAGGTGCGCAAATGCACACAACCACCAAATCATTTGCGCAATGGAATCTCATCTCGCGCACTTGCAACATTCCAAATCAATGGAAAAGCACGAAAACATGGAGAAGCTATTTGAATTAAATGTGTAGTTTGTTCGTATTTTCATGATACACTTGTTACAGATTTTTTTAAGGAAAATGTTAGGTGCCCCGGTATGGACTTGTAGGGACCCAATTCCTCTGATTCTAGGGACCAGATTTTCTCTGGTTCTAGGGACCCGATAATTTTCGCTGATTCTTGGGACCCGATAATTTTCGCTGATTCTAGGGACCCGATAATTTTCGCTGATTCTAGGGACCCGAATCGGGTCCCTAAAAACCTTAAAAAAAACTGCTTGTTCTAAAAATTCACAAAGTTTATGATTCATTTAGAATTCTGCTAACGCAATCTTAAAATACCCATGCTCACTAAAACAAACATTTGCTCAGTAGTGTAAAGTTTTCCTTCAAAGAAAACACTGTATGCAACTGCTGTCGTAACATTTAACATTTTCTTTTTTGTATGCGTCCATTTCTGTTGCATCGCCAACAACCTGAAAAAGATAAGCAGAATGTCGACTTTGCCCCCCCTGGAAAAANTTCTGCGGACGCCCGTGGTTAAAATGAATATCACGAAAGGACACTGAGGAAAAAGGCAATACTGGCAGAGTTGTGCGCAAAAATCAAACATATAATGAAGTCACGATTAGAACCTGCCTTATGCACAGACGCATCAGTGGCTTCCAGAAGCATACACAGGCTGTTGCTTTGAAAAGTTGCCGGCACATCGACTCCAACTCGAATATTGCGGGGTCTTGTGATGTCAGAACGCAGAACGTAAGAAATACCGACAACGTCAATCGGCGAAATCGACCCGTGAAGGTAGATCTTTGATGGAAGTGCAACGGTGACTCTGTTCACTACGGCGGAGTGGCCCGATTCCAACGCCCATCCACACAATACAAATGGCCGGGAGCTGCAAAGTGGAATCAAGTCCAAAATCTTTTCCCATTTTGCATCAAAATCCTGTTCAGAAAAGCCCAAGAAATACCGCGAAACTTTTTTTAAAATAACGCGGTTTTTAAGACCAAATGTGAAGGTTAGCGTTGAATCCCATCGGCTGTGACAGAATTTCGGCAACAATTCGTTGAACTTGTCGAGGGGACAAAGGAACATTAAATTCAAAGCAGCGAAATATTCCTGCCAAAGGGCGTGGGAAAACGAAAACTTTTTGTCAGATGAAAATATTTTTCCTTTCAATTTTATTCCGTTGTCAATATCAATGTTTAGAAAAACCTCCAAGATCGTTTGGTGATTTTCACTGATATTAGTGGCATCAAAGACATATTTTTCGTTGACCATCCCATTCAACGCTAATTTGGTTATTTCATGCAAACTTGAAGGATTTTCTCTTACATGCTTTGACCTGACGCACTCATCGAAGGTCTCACCGAAGATGTTGGTGGAGGACATTACAGACATCTGCCTATCGATGTTCTTTCGGAGGTAGTTAATGATCATCTTGCAATATATTGGGATGTAGCAGAGTGGAGCAATCTGAGGGTTCGATGCGAGACGCTCCTGAACTTTGCTATGCATCGCCTCGTTTGAGCAGATTTGACGGCTGAGCTCTTTTTGGGACTCTTCGTTTAAACCGAGAACTTTTACATTGAAGCGAGGTCTGTACTTCGGATGAAGATCTTGAAACGGTCCTGGTCGCGACGTAATAACTTTTTTAGCTTTGGGAAGAAGAGTTCCTGCCAAAATGTTCATAAGGATAACATCGGTCCTGGACCAATCGTGCAAGTTAATCTTTGGGACTTTCTGATGGAAGTGAGTAAGGTTTGCTTCATCCAAACCATCTAGGACAATTGAGACTTGAGAAGAACAATTTATGCTCTTCAACAATTCTTTGTCGGCCTCTTTGTCGTCGAATTCCCAGTCAGCCAAACAAGGTGTTACCAAGAAACGAAGAACAGTGGTGTCTCTCGTGAAGTCTAAATATTTGATGGGGACAAAGAACACATATGGTGACTCGACCTCCTTGCAAAATAACTCAAGGAGTTTTTCTGCCAGGGTTGTTTTCCCGATGCCTGCTGAGCCAACAACACCAACGACGTTTCCTCGCTTTTCAACATAGTCCGCTTTCCGCCGATCGCTATCGTATTTCTCATTAGCCATTTGCTGGGCATTCTTCCGAGCCTCTGTTAACAAGTCCTCAGGTTGGTAGAAGACCAGGTAACCAATCCCCGCGTCCTGCTGCGGACCATCACAATCCTGTTCATCCAACTCGTCCACCGCACACTTTGCAATCTGACAAGGAACGGGCTTCACTTTCTTGGATGAAGATTTTTCCCCAAACTTCGACATCAAAGACTTTTTCAACTTCTCGTCTTAAAAAGGTTATGCAGTGTCCAATAAAAATACTGCACAGTTTAACAACATAAATATGTTGAACAGCACTATCTATTAAAAGGAATTCTTTCACACAGCCACCACGAACTGTTTGTTGGTAACAGATACAGTAAGAATATTTCGCCTACTGAGCAGGTATCTTCAGCTCTTATTGAAATAGAATCTTAAATGCATAACGAACATTTATCACTTCAATTTTGATACCGTGATGTAAACAAGAAAATGCGGCCTTTGGCCTTAACGTCATTACTTCAACATGCTTTGCCGATTAAGTTGTGCATTTTCTCGTCTTTTTAGAATCTGCTATAAGACAACGATACTGCGAAGTTATGTTCACTGCCAACAAATAAAATGAATACAAACACACAAACGTATTAGCATGGCTAGATATTACAGAGGAGGGGAATGAAGCAGTGGCTTCACCCTCTACTAACAGATACTGTGGAGTTTCACTTTGAGAGTTCTGCATGTAGTTTTCGCATTGTTTGTTAAAACGCTGATGAACCACTCTAAAGCCACATTTAATACGCTCTGAAGCACGTCATATGTTTTTCAAAGAAAAATCATGTGCAAATGTGTGGAAGGAGGGCCCTCAACTTTACTGCGCAGACAAAAGAACGATAAAATCAACTGACTTCAAACAATTTACAATGTGAAATGGACTTGTACACCGTGGTTGTTCTTTTTTGAAGAAATATCTGTCATAGCAAAATGTGGGCAGCTTCCAAGTGCCCAGGTTCAAACCTTTACAAAATTTTCGTTCTTTTGTTTCTAGGAGATGATATTAGAATTTAGAGTCCCGAGGCAAACTCTCAGAAAGAGGCCCCTTATTTAGTACTTGCTATACAGAAACGTTAATTGTTGAAAGCAAGTCAAATTTTTCATTTTGTTTAGTAATTTGCTTCTGCGTGAAAGTTCATTTCGCATTGTAAATTGCTTGAGGTCACTTGATTTTAAAGTGTTCTCTGTCTACACATTGAAGTGGTTGAGGGATCTTTTTTGGCACATTTGACATTAAACTTGTTTCTGAGCTTATTAAATGTGGCTCTAGAGTGGTTCATACTATTTTTAACATAACACTGCGAAAAATACGTGCAAAACTCTCAAAAGGGGGCCCTCACGGCACCTCTGAGAAATGGGGGCCCGAGGCGACCGCCTCGTTCGTCTCCCTCACTATCCTACCCCGTTTGGATGAGCATTATGCTCTTGAATTTAGTTCATGAGCAAAAACGTGAAACGACTTTAATTATTTTGTTCCTTTACTCCCACATTTATCTTTCGCAATGACAATGTTTTGGAGCCCCTTTCTGAGAGTTTTCCTCGGGTCTTTAGGTTCTAATATCCAACCCCACCTATGGGCTGTATCTTTAATTGACCTGCTCAAATCCAATTTAAGTAACGGTCTCTTGTTTAAAAGGACAACTTTGTATGTTAATATTCTTCAAAAAAACATATCAGCGCATTTGTCAGCAGCTTTAACAGCCTACTTGAACAAAATCTTTTGTTTTATGTATAATACGTCATTAACAGAACTTGCTAACCATCTTCCAGCAGAGACTGGAACAAAAACAGAGTGAACATACCTTCTCGCACAATTAATGAGAAACCGTGCCCATCTGAAACAGCAAACAAAAGTGGTATTAACAATGACCCAGCGGAGTTGATTTGTTTGTTGTACAACGTAACACCAAGTAGATAACTACCTCAAATCAACATCTGTCTGTAAAAAGAACAAGCAATGCAACTATCATACTTATGTGATACTTGGTTTCCAATGCCTTCTCATGCCTGATAACAACGTACTACTACTATGCTAACCTACTACCACTACTATGGCACACTGTATGATTGCTGACGCAGTCACTGCGCGGCAGTAAACACGCAAGTGCAAGATAGATTCACGAACACAAATAACAACATGCGAACAGTGCAAAAGATCACAGAGACACATACAATGATGCCTAGGCAGAACTTTTGTTTTAGAAGATGTAGATGGCGCCGATGCCGCAGCTACACACCTTTGACCAGGAATGAAGGCGGCAGTACTGTTGTGTTTAATGGCCCTTCTATGTGGACAAGTATGTATGGGCTGGATTCACCACATTGCAAAAGACATTTCATTGATTCTTCCTGCTGGGCACCAGCCGTTCGTACGTTCACACAAAATTTGCATGTATCATGTCACGTAACAGTTACGTCGTTGCGTTGAATGCGATTTTCTGTTCTCATTTCTGCGCGCGTACTTCAGTGGTACCAAACCTGAGGCTTTCCCCCTGATCTCGGGATTTTATNGACTTGGTGGGTTTTTCTTCTGAAGATCTGAGTTTTTTAAGATTCAACTGCGTAGCGCTGATTTAAGATATGATAGGATATNATTAAACACTTTATTTCCTCTNTCATCATCTTGCTTCATCTACGTGCCTTAGTCTTCACGGTAACTGATAAACAAGCAACTGATACCGCATAAGCTCTAAACATCAGCTAGGTGCNTTGAGTTCAAGTGATGGAGATAAGATTAAGTGGTACACACAGGAAATAAAGTTAGAGTGGTTGAAAGATCCAGATCTCCAAGACTGGCTACAGCAGGACAGTAGGAATTAGGACTTTAGTTAACGTAACTGCTGCCAGATCACCTTTAGAAATGGAAACAAGCTCATGTTAGATACGCCACTGTTGAGACGGAGTCATTTTCAGTCGTAGGCTAAAGTGTCAGTGAGTCAATTGGCGAGTAAGTTTTTGTCGGAGCTATCGACTGGTCCCTGCTAAGAATTAGTCTATTTACCGCGGCAAAGACTAATTGCCTCGCCTCGTGTGTCCGCCCTCCTGTTCACGTAACGCTTAGGGCCTGACAAAATGGGTGACGAATACCAAAATTGAAATTAACGTTTCAGGAGCACAAGCGCATTTTTCAAGAACTCCGCTATTATTTAAGCTCATCTGACATAAATAAACGAACTTGTTGTGATTCGATATAGATATATTTTTTTTCTCAAAAAACAGACAGTTCTCTGTGGAAAGCTCGAAGTCCTTTTACAGGTTAAATATGAACAACCGAGGTTAAGCATGAGCCACGCGTATCGACTCAGTTCGTCTTATCAGCGAATTCCT
>JGI24159J19872_10012147_pt1 | contig 11251 bp, 8 predicted proteins | sample Ectturendosymbi4_FD_19872 | JGI IMG/M metagenome (IMG submission 19872) | reverse complement strand
TGTGACAAGGATGTAAGAGTTGAAATTTTTCATGCGTCATATTTGGACCCCATATAAGTGACATGCAGCAGAGTGTTGAGAAATTTGTTAAGAACTTGTTAAGAAGATCTCGAGCCACCAGCTGATTCAAGAGATGCTTTGTGCACTTCATTGCTAAAGGCTTTTAAATTTTCAAGGAAGTTGTCTTAAAAGATTCTATGTATGTAACATGTCGTACTGAGAGGCTTACCATGGTGCAAATCCTCGTACGACCAACTTAGATATTACCCACGTTGTTCAACATGTTGAAGATTAAAATGAGTGACTGATGATAATGAAGAGCACAGCGTTGTTTTAAATTTTATCACGTAACTGGTAAATATGCTGTAATGCTGCTCTCTCCACTGCAGCAGACTTTTAGCAAAATTTTTCTATGTGCCCTCTTTCTTGCATATCTACTTGACATTCTAATGTTGACTGTTTAAGCTCGGACAGACAGTACGATTGCGCCACCTAACGTTAATTGACTCAAACACGAAACGTTACTGTAAAGCGGAGAAAAGTATACAGCTCTTCATATTAAAATAACTGCAAGTCAGTGCATAAGATGGTAGAATTTGTAGTTATCTTCCAGGTAAGCATTACTGTGTTTCCTTTCTCGTATAACAAAGAAACAATTTGAAATATTTGAAATTGCGAAAAAAAACGTTTTTTTTTAGTAAACAAAGCTATTTGGGGGATTTTGTATCTGAATTGTTGAGCAGTATCACGTTTTTGGTGTTAATTTGAGGGTTTAACGTTCAGCATCATTCATAACTTTACGTTTGCGCTTTCTAAGAAGTTGATTTCAATTACTATCCCATCCATTCACCTAACTCCATGCGTACACGGCCTGTTCCCTCACGCTTTTTTGACGCCGAAGCATTGAACTTGTAATCAGGTGCGAATGCAAGCACAGCATACATACAAGACCTTATAAAGTACGCTCGAACGAAGATGCAAGGCCACCCACGCAGCACCGTACTCCAAGCAAAAAGGCTACAGTATCAATTTATACGCTCTTGGTACGACTCGGCCCAGAGTCGGGCTCCTGACCTGTCAGCAACGTAGTGGCCGCACCGACCATCAGGTTATGGGTTGGTGCTTTTGACTATAAATTAATAAATATGCAAATGTCTTTGCGAAAAGTAACATCAATTGACTTAATTACTGTAGGTAGTCCAAACACTAATTTTGTTATGAATATTATACATATGTAAATGCATGTGTGTTTGAAAGAGAGAATGCAGTTATACCTGTAGTCTAGGGATAGAAAACTAACGTGAATGAAAACAATCGATTTTTAAGTACATTTTCATTCGTTCTACTGGTAACCTAAACAAAATAAATCAGTTATTTACACGTATAAATTCCAAATAGGCCATGATTTTGGTTACAGGGGAAACCAGGTTCTCAAACACACGGCCCGCGGGCCGCATGTGTCTCGCGATACTTTTTGGAAATTTTCAAATAATTAAAATTAAGTTATTTAATTTATTCCCGGTGTTTAAATGTGCTCGACAAGCGAGTGAACAGATTCCTTTCAAACGAACGTAGAGGAAACTAGAAAAATGTTTTGGCTACAGCTCACAATATTTTCCCTGAGAAATAAGACGCAAAAACTGTTTCAAGTAAGTTTCAGGTACCGCTAATGTTTCGTCAGCCTCATAATGCGGTCTCCGGTAGTCATAACACGCCCTCGGGTTTCTTTGTAAGTCCTCCATGGGCTCTCGGAGAAATGTGTTTGAGATTCCTGGTGAAAACGAATGGGCGCAAACACAAGCGCACATGAACAATTTGATAATTTCTTGATTGCTATAACGGATTACGCATTCACGAGGCAACGTTTCTAGCGCAGATATGATTAAGCATACTTCTCAAAAGCAAATGTCGCTTTCAAAAACAAAACTAAAGGAATAAACACACGAATACAACACAAAGCAGACAAACATAGCAAAAGCACTTAACGTAGAACCCAAGCTTTCTTGGTGATACGAAAACCGATCTGTTCCAAAGCAGGCCACAAAATAAACCTAACTTTCTACCACGATTCACTTGCAACGCACGTAGCTATGCCGCGAAGGAACACAGCAAACCTCGGCAATCGGTTCAGCTTCGCTGCACAACAGTCAGGTTTCGAAGCACCAGCCAATGGTCGCATGACTGACATGCGCAATTGCACAAAGCGTAGAGAAAACAGTACAACGCACTGGACACAATGGATAATGAAACACGCTCAGAGATAGTCCTTACAGCCCTTCTGTAAACCGTGCGTTAGGCAAGAAGACTGCAGTACCAATTTACAAGGTCTCATTAATTAGTATACGGAATCCTGAGTGGGATGCTGAGCAAAAGCCATCTGCGTTTCACACAATTAGTGACATGCGTTGGATTATGTGATTAAAGGAATAGCATCAACATATGGTCTTAAGTTCCAATGCAAAGGGATGAAACCACGGTCTAGGACAGTTCGGCGACGGGACGTTTCGGCGATGGTGGTCGCAAATGTTTCATGCGAAAAAAAATGTGTGTATTTGAAACACTTTGAATGTTAGACTACAAAGGATGTTTGCTTCATAAGTGTTTTTGTTGTCATCCTGATGGCTAGTGACCAGTGCAGTTTCCCGTCCGTCAGGATTTTGGAAGAACTTAGTGCGACCGTGACCACGTGTGTAAAGAAATATGGCTTGTGACGTTTATTTTTGCTGACATGAGGCGTTTGTGAGTTACTCAAAAGTTAAGCCTGGACAGCATCTATTGCTTGATCTTTCACGTAGGTATTATTTTGATTGTATTTCACAGCTTTTCTAAGCATATATCGTACTTTCTTGCCATCGGTTGCCTATCTGTGTACGAATATGCAATAATGGCACTTCCAAATCCATGGTATGCATCATGAATCGCAATAAATACAGCATAATTCGAAAGATCTGGGACAAGTACTCGACTGACTCTTGCGCTTACACGCTTCCCAGACGACGGCAGTGCGAACTTTTGCACTTTGGTGACATTCCAAAGGAAAACACATTTCGCATTTCATCGCCGAAACGGCGATCGCCGAACTGTCTCATTCCGTGAAACCACGTCAGTGAAAAAGCTTTCTCGGAATTTTTCAATACAGTTTAATATCCGCCTTTTCTCGTTGAAGAGTTGCGAGACAGCAGCCCCAGAAGGATCCCAATACCTAACGACAAACAGCAATCTCCGACAGTTCTGCTGCGGCTCTACGCCAAGACTAGACCAAGCAAGGTCGGTAATGTAATTATGCCACTTGACCGGCCTCGGGCCAATTTCCCGTGGATGCAGCCAGCAGGAATCGCCTTGAGGATCTTTCTTGGAACATTCTAGTCACATGGCCCAGCTGCCGAACTGTTGTCGCTGAGATCTCTCTATTCGGAGGAGTGGGTCGACATTTAGGGTTTATGAATTTGACAGCTGCGCACTTTATTGCAAAGTCGCATGTTTTTGAAAAATTCGGCGGGGAATTGCCCGACTGATCTCCCCCGGACTATCCATCACTCGCTAACAGTGGAATATGACTGACTTGTCTTTTCGTGGTAGTATAAGTGACAAACAGCAATTTTTGTGATTTTTGCTGCAGCATGCTGGACTATCGGCTTTCAGACTTACACATTGGTCTTAGAATAAGAACCTGCTTTCAGCCTTAAACATATTGCTCAGACAAATAACCTGCTTTGCGCCTTACACTTTCTGAAGAGTTTCGCGTTCTTGTTGCACCCCAAGGAAGTTTCCAGAGCTAAATAGTGGCCCATCAGGTTTAGTTCTGACTTCTTAGTGAGCGCTAAGTGCAAGCTCTATTTGCTGTGGTAAGTTTTCGTAATTCATCTACTCAGTTTTTTTAAGCCTAAATTTAACAAAAATTTCGCTGATCTATAATGTTTCCTGTTTCAATTTGGAGGGGCTTGGAGTTTTTTTGGGGGGCTAAGCCCACCAAAGCCCCACAGTGGCGACGGGACTCTGTCAAACGTTTCCAGCAAGCCAAGCTTTTTCCAGATTTTATTCATATTACTTTCTTGTGTTGGTATTTTCAGAAGATTATGTCACAGCGAAAACATAAAGCTAGCCATCCATGAATAAAGTAGTATTTTTGTAGTAACCCTAGACAAAATTTTNTTGCTGTTTGCCAGCCAGAAAGTCCAAACGCCAGCAGCANTGAATGCAAAGGTTCTTTCGATTCTGTTGCGCAGGAAGTATAGCATTCAACTGTTATAATCTCAAAAGCATCGTCAGTTTCAGCTAAAAGTCGGTCAGAAGCATCTAACAATACGACTTTTCAACCATGGATTATTAAACTGAAAGGTTTTGATGAATCGCTACAAATGAATGTGTTCACTATCTGCATGCTGAGGGATGCATAATATGTTTGGTGTGCTCTAAGCATCCAGCAGTTACCACCGGCCGAGGAAAGATTAGTAATATTTACACTTCGGAGCCTGCCAGGCCTCCACGCCCATATCACCTGGATAATCATCTCAGCTCTGATTAACTCCAAAAAGTTAATAGCTTGGAAAAACTCAACGCATTTCACTATTTCATGCTATTCATCAGGATCGCATTTCAGATAAAGTTAGCACGGTGGCTGAGCGCGTATACATCTGATTTACTAGGCTTTGTAAGAAGAGATAGCGAATCGAAAAATAGCTTCCTTGCAAACCATGGTGGACCGCATTGGCCATAATGATCGGCTTTGTGACCTCCACCATAACAGTTCTGTNGCAGTAACTGAGTTTATTTTGCTGATCTCGGAACATTTGAGCAATCGCATTGTATCTGATGTCAAGCAGAGCCCATGATNGGCTAGTAAGGTAGACAAGACAGCCAATATTGCTGCAATGTGCTGTCCATTCCACTTGCTACAACCTGGCCAGAGCAAAGATTTTCAACTCTGTGCCGTGTTAAAACCAAGCAACGAAACCAGCTGTTTGATGTAACTCTGAATGTTCTCATCAATGTTTCAATGAACGGTCCAGAAAATCTTCAATAGAGGGGCTTTACGTTTGTGCAGCTGGGCTTGACATTCTGAAAATTGACAAAAACTCTACTGATTTATATTTCATATTTCAGTTTGGTGGGCTGGGAGCTTTGTTTGCAGGGATAACCGCACCAAACCCCCCATGGCAACGAGACTGGGTCCAGAGCAGCTCAATGATGAGGGCACGGTTGGGATTGTTCATGAAATGTGTGATTGAAATGGATAGAAGCAAATAATAAACGGAGAGTGACACAGCGAGCACTAAAGACCCTAGAATCTGCATATGACGAGTAAGAAACCGATGCTTTCACTGATGGACAATAGCTGTTTAATAAAGTTGAAATTGAAACATTTGTGTCGTAATTTTTGTAAATACAGTAGTATACTGATTGTGTACTGTNATTGNCAATACTATAATAAACAATACGTGTANGAATATTTTTGTACNTTTTGATAAAAATAGCGGCCTCATAAAATTTTTGGTGTTNCCTTATACCAAACCTTAAAAAAAGCNGGGTCCAAGAATGTATTTCAGGGATCCGTGAACCAAAATCCCACCAAGGAAATTTGCTGGTTTTTATCTCACAATTTGNGCCACTATTCAGCTTAATTTGCATCACGTAGTCTGACATGCACCTTTAGGCATAGGTAATTCTAGTACCACCTTCATGATGTAATAGTCCAAATTGTCCACGGAATTTTCAGCTAAATGTTCGCACGTGTATTGATGTGAATAAATATCTTGTGTATTTCGTTCACGTACAGGCAGTCTATTATTTTATTCATTGTTTATGGTATTCGGTGTGCGTAAAAAATAAATGCAAGTCTTGGGTGTCCGCGAGATGGGAACGTTTAAGAAATACTGATCTGAAATGAACGCAAAGCTCAAGAATTTTACTGTGAAATTTAATGCAACGCAAGCATGTCCTCGTTTGTGTATTGAGGTGTATGGTAAATGCTTATTGTTTTATTTAACAAAACAAGCAGCATTATCACTTAATTTTGACATACATGCATATTAGCCTCATTTAGTAGATGAACGCATTTGAATAAATACAATTCAGTAACAGCAGTGATTCTAATAAATGTTTTATTACTGCGTTTATATCGGCATGATTATTTACAGTGATGAATGGAAGAAAACGGATGAAAGCTTTAACAAAGTAAGAATGAAGCAAATAATAGTTGGTCAAAGATACCACCACAAGTGCAAACGGAAGAAATGGAAATAATTGGACGAGTTAACGGCTGTTACCTCTCATTTTAACGTTAGGTTTTTCCCCCATTGCGAACACCACTGACCTCGCCAAGCGAGGGCGTGCCTCCAATAGGACTTTTGGCGAATGAACGACCCTGGGGAAAAGTCGTCTTATAATGTGGCCTAACACGTGAATTGGCGATATGAGAAAGTGAACTACTCAGCTGAAGTCACCACATGACCACATTAATCAGAGCCAGCGGTTTTAACAGTTTCACACTGCACAAGTATTTTATTCGCTCGGGCGTCAGAAAACTTGAAACACACACAAGGACAAAAAGAAACCTTTGATGGCGCAAAAACTTTTTCGAGACAAAATACCATGTGAAACCACAAATTTTAGTTCATTTCTAGATTCATATCATAAATTTCTCTCTTACTGCCAAAGCTTCAGCGGCAGAAACACGGAATCAAAATGCGGACATGCGTTTCACGGATATTTTTGAGATGCCGAGACGAATTCTCATGTGTATGCGATCCTGGTCCTTCGTCGACCAGTTCGTCATACGTTAATGGCAGCGGGTTCTCGCCTGTTGTCGGTGTGGCGCCCGCAAAGCATTAGGGGTGATTCGGTGTGTCTTTGCTCGTTCTGGGTCAAAAACACGTCAAGTCACGCTATTTTACTTTCAGCATCTCTGGTTTGCGACTTCGGTAGTTTTGCGCACACCGCCCGCCCGCCAGACACCCGAGAGCCTTTCCATTGCCATGTTTTCGGCAATTTTGCTGTAAGTCGGGTGCTCGGCTACTGACAAGCTCAAGAGAATCCGATCGCACTGACAACATAACGATAGAAGGCCTCCAAGCGCCAACCAGCAACGCGGGCTCCTCTGCATCCAATCGTCGCGCCCGGAGACACCAGCAAGTCGTTCCATTGCCACAGTTTTCCACAATTTTGCTGTAAGTGTGGAACTCGTCCACAGACAAGCCCAAGTAAATCCGACGCCACTGACAGCATATAGCAATGGAAAACCTTCCGAGAGTCCACGAGAAACACGATCTCCGCCGCGTCTGACTAACAGGCCAAAACTGAAACAAGTCGCTCAGCACATCAGTTTTTACAATACCGCATTCATTAGTGGGCGTTTTAAGACGCACGTGCGCGTTCATAGAATTTTTCCAGGTTGCGCATTCAGCGTTCGTCGGTTGTGTTTCGATCATCGAGTGGTGAATGTTGGTTTCTTCTTTATAAGTTGAATGATCGACGGTTGGAGGCGAATTCCTGGAGACGAGACTTTGTACAGATTCGCGCCATGTCTGAACATGCAAAATGGGCCACGATGAGACTTCATCATCTTTACGTTGGAAGATACGCGGTACTTCGGTTCAAAGGGTCGATTGGAGACCGTTGCTGAACCGATGTCGTAGAGCGGCAAGGTCATCGCTGGTGTCCACCCTTTTGAGGTCGGCACTTATGTTGCGGGACACCAAACTCGCCGCAAGGAGGCCCGTAGCCAGATTTTAAGGTTTGGAGGGGCAAAATACATCTTTAGGGGGACAACATTTTTGTTTTTATTCATGTTTTAATAAACAATGTTCTGGGCACAACAAAATTTGGGGGGCATTGTCCCCGAATGCCCCCCGTGGCTACGGGCCTGGCCGCAATACGGCGCAATGCGACGCCGTGGACAGTTCTTAAATTCCAAAAAATATACGCCAAGAACACATATGCTTTGCAATGCGTTAATACTGCCCAAAAGACCACACGTGACCACATCATTATACGCTTCCACCACACATGCTTCAAGAAACGAAAACTTTTAAAAATTCCTACTTAAGCTTTAATTTAGTGGTAACAGGTTGTTTCTGTCACAGACATTCTCATACCCGGCAACTATTTTAAATCCTTGACGTTTAAAGCAAGTAGTGAAATAAATTTTTTTTATAAAAGAACATTTTACAATTTTTTCACGTAGGTCAGGTGAAGCTCCTGCCACTTGAACATCCGAACAGTGATAAATATATTGCAATATGCTACGTAAAGCAGCAAGATTGTGAATCACCTCTAGAATTGTACACAGTACTTTTCAATTGCAACATTTTTGTGGAGTTTCATCATTTCAACCATTTTAACAAATTACGTTTTTACACGATCATTCTATTAGACACAATATTTTGTATGACAGCCACAATCAGTAATACACAAAAGCATTGAGTTCGAGCCAAAAGTGAAACAACAAATTCGTTTGTTGAGCATTGAGTTTGAGTTCGAACCAAAAGTGAAATAACAAATTCGTTTATTGTCAGTTGCAGAAATAAAATTTCCATCGGTTTCAGCCAAAACGGAGGATATATATAAGCAAAATGGAAGATACTAAGAAGTACCAACATAAGCATAGAGATGTGATAAAAGTTAGGCTTGATTTCAACAAGTTAAATACTCCATCCGAAGTGTAGGATGTCCATGGAAACCAGTAATTGTGAGGCGCAGAAATTGAGCCGTGACTGGTTTAGGAAACTTGTTAACTTTTATAGTGATCCGATCATGGTTTCCTTGGAATATCTATGAAAAAATAATGTTACTTGCTACTGTTGAGTAAAAGCAAACGCTACTTACAATCACATCCTTTTTTGTTGAATATTGGTATTCTTCTCGTTTAAAGGAAAATGACAGTAGCATTCTGTACATTTTACAAATTGATGAATTTCAACAGACAAGGCCATATCCACAATATTTCACACTCACGAAATATTCAGCATACCATTACGGCTCCGTCAGCAGAACTGATATTTTTGACATCTGACCCATCCTTGCTGTATGATATTGTGTATGACGTTACCCATTGTGGGTGACGATCTGCGCTTCCCTGTGTAACAACTCCAGTCACTCTCGTTCTGTTGCGCAGATTGACCTGGATCCACTCGCTGACCCTGGCTAAGTCCCGAAAAAATATTTTTTAATACTAACACCTTTGGCGCCAAGCTATGTCGAATGGCATTCTACATTTCAATGCGAGTGGCGTTGACGTACGTCTTTTTACGTATTTTGGAAAATGCTACGCAGTGAATGGAATGTTATTCCTTTTCTTTTAGTAAGTTCTGGAACGTCTAAGTGCGTTGCTAATGTTGCGCAACGTGATACGCCTATGATAGAGTTTTTTCTCTTCCGTTATTTCGACTTTGGATTAAGTATGACGTCAAAATGTAAGGTTTTATGACATTCTTATCTCTATAAATACCAAAATGGTCAATCAAGACACAAAAAATTATCAAAAGTGTTTTGTCACAGTAAACTATTTTTTTCAATCTTTCTTTCCCTAAGCCACCGACGCACATAAATTCACAAGAATAGAGCGTACGACGAAGCAAAAAGTGATGAAAAGCAAGCACTGTTTCAGAAAGCTATCGTGCCTGATTTAACCGTGTTTTACAAATAAAATTAGTAGACACTTATATACTGCAGGCATATTTTTGAGTCTTGCTTGCCGCGAATCAAAGCAATATTGACAAAATAGATAAAACTGTATTGATGTTAGAAAATAGAGAAAAGCTTTGAAGTCAAGTTGAAGTTCTTCGATGTAAATGCAAACTAAAGGAAATACCATTTTTTGATGCCCATGATGCCATTGACGAAGATGCTATGGATTGCTGAAGGTAGATTCTTGCATATCGAGGATTGTGATTATGGTCAAATTCAGAGGAAGCTGTAATGTCTTCATCAGCAACTCTGCCGTCATGCATTCCAACAGAGCACATAAACACTGGTAAAAAGAAACCGATTTTAAATATGCATGAGATAGTTTATTATTTGGCGTATAAAATAATCTGCTATGAAACCATGAAACTAAGCTCCACAGTCAGTTATTCTCAATAATTTTGTTCCTGATACAAATTCGCAAGACTAACAATACACGCCTACGTACAAGCTCTGGTTCTTCACACCATGTGAAGCCAAGCAATGGTGCAGGGGATTGAGCCATCAGGCGCGGACACAGGGGGGATGCCGGGGATGCATCTCCCCCACCAGACATAAAGAGGTGTTGACATGGCACTTGATTTCATTGAAAATCATCGCCAAAAATTTTTTGTACTGCACATTACTCGCTCAGGAAACAAGGGGGGTGCAGGGGATGCATCCCCCCACCGGACCTAAAGAAGTGTTGACATGACACTTGATTTCATTGAAAATCATCGCCAAAACATTTTTGTACTGCACATTACTCGCTAAAGATGCTAAAATTAAATTTATGCTAGCAATTATTCAAAAACGCTTCTTCGTTTCATCAGATGAGCTTCTTATTAAAAGTAACATGCTGACAGCGGCAGGCCACGTACATTTATACTTTGTGAAAAGAAGCATGAGTGAGTCTATGGTAATGCTTCCATAAGTTTAAAAAGTCCATTATTAGTGGGAGTGTGACCAATGTGCCTGAGTGTCAAACTACACTTATGCAGGCTTCTTTTCATGCAATATAAAATTATGTGGCTTGTTACAGTGGAATACATCTATACAGGCTTGTGGGAATACGTCTTAATCGGGGTATTTCTGACATCTGAGTGAATACTGAGTGCAAAGCTATATTTTCTGTGGCAATTTTTCATAATTCATCTGGTCAATTTTGCAAAACCTGCGTGGTGTTCTAATTGTAGTAAGTTTGTCCGTAGTCATGTCCACATACAAGTCTACTTAATAGTCCGGTTTGTATAGCAAGGTTTTATTGATGGCTTTGGACGAGAACCCAGACGTTTGCAGCCCTTGTTTCTAAGTCAGGGTTTCTCAAACGGGGGCCTCGTCCCCCCTGGGGGCCACGGAGTTGTTCTCTGGGGGCCACGTGCAGAGGCCGAGCAGGGGCCACGAGCAGAGGCAGAGGCCAAAACTAGATATTTTTATTGATGAGCAGGGGGCCACAAGTGTTGAGAGTCTTTTGAAGGAGGCCACGGCTCATGACAGTTTGAAAACCACTGTTCTAAGTGAGACTGACAAGTCTTGCTAGCTGATCCCGCAATCAGGGGGAGAGCAGTCGGGCGATTCCCCCCAGAAAATT
>JGI24159J19872_10012144_pt1 | contig 11254 bp, 10 predicted proteins | sample Ectturendosymbi4_FD_19872 | JGI IMG/M metagenome (IMG submission 19872) | reverse complement strand
TTCTGCGACGATTAAAACTTGCAAGCGTATCTATTTTTCATAGTTAAAGGCCACAAAGATGGCGGCAAGTAAATCAGTCACGGTTTATTGACGAGGAAACTAGTTTCGCGTTTTCCAACGCACCATCAGTCCTGTAAATGTAAGACAAATCTTACTGGCGAAAGTTGGCATTGAAAACAAGTAAAGAAAAACACACGAACTGTGGCTAGTTACAACGGCATTACTAAAAATATATATATATATATTTTTGGATGTTTGGGATTTTGCCGGTCATAAGTAAGCTTTCTGCTTTGGCACTGTCTTTTGATGCATTGAGATCATCTTCAGCTTGCATTGTATTTTGAAACAAAACTGTTGGATTGGATTTGTATTTTAAAAACATAAATCCATTCGTCTCTGCAAGGGATATCTAGAAACTTCCACCCGGAGTTTCTTGATATCTCTGGTCTCTGCTAGCATCGGGCTAGAAACAAAGCAACAACACAATGATCGAAACAAACAACGCACGTTTTAAGTTGTGGCCATAGGTGGCGGAACCGGGGGGGCCACATAAGCCTAGGCCCCCCCACTTTTTTCTGGGGGGCCTAGGCCTCCCCACTTTTAAATTTCGAATTTTGCCTAAATAACCTAAGTAACACAGTTAGTATTGTGTCCATTGTTAAAGTAAGTCGTTTGATGAAGAAATTTTGCCAGTATTTTGACAATATTATTTGTAATTTAGCAGTGAATTTGGCAGGATTTCGTAATTGTTTGGCAGAACACACTGCGCACAATCTGGTCACCGTTCTCCTGATTGCTTACCGCATTGGTGTTATCGAACAGTGTTGTCAGGTGGTGTCATTTTGCATGCTTGTGTGTTTGTATGTGTAGGGAAAATTTCGTGCAACACTACCGAAAAATTGTTGTAATTAGATGTAATTTCAAGCATTTTAACAACATTCTACATAGTGAAATTTTGTTGATTCTTATACGCAAAATGAAATATTTGACAGATCAATTTCAATTGTCTTTTCATTTTGCATTGGCAACACTATATAGCAGTGATGCAGTCGAGACAATAACCTTCCAGACCGAGACCTCCTTAAAACTTCGAGATCCAGTCTTCAAAATTTCCGAGACCGAGACCAGGGCCCCGACATGGGGAAGTGCCGCCCCTGGGCCAGTCGAAAAGTGTTGCCCGCCAAGTCAAGCCTTCCAGGACGAAATTATTTCACAACAATGCATCATCAGGCTTGACTTAATTTTGAAAATTTCACTGAAGTGAAATTCCGGGACATTTTGCTAGCCGGGACGGGACACCGGGACAGACGTTTGAACCGGGACAATCCTGGCCAGACGTATGTTAGGTCCAACCTTAACCAAAATCTAAAGCCCAAATCTTACTTCAAGTTCATTCGTGAAAGACCATTTACTATTCCTTCGTTTCACCAAAAGTGCTGCCCCCCCGAAAAGTGCCGTCCCGGAGCATTGCCCCCCCCCTTGTCGGGACCCTGACAGAAACTCGAGACTTGAATTTCGAGGCCGAGGCTTCATCGAAAATCCCGAAATCGAGACTTCAAAATTTAAGGATTTTGCCGAAATTTTTTTTTAAATGTCACCACTTCCCAAGTTGATTTTTGTCGAATTTCTCGCATTTTTCCCACCTGTTTTCATTGTTTCTTACCTGCAAATACAATAGTGAAATAAACTCGTTGAAATGAAGTTTTACTAAGGCATAATACATCCTTGCATTATTCAAAGTCTCAAGACAATAGGCTTGTAGCTGAGAACTGTAGCCTTCGAGACCGAGACGAACCTGAAATCTTCGAGACCGAGACTCGCAAAATTGGGTCTCGGGACGATTTTTGAGACCGAGACCAAGTCTCGAGGCTATATCACTGCTTAAATAGCTATGTTCTTTTGCATTGGCAACACAATTGATATCCTTACACATAACTTGCTACGCTTTGTCTTGCCTTTGCATTCCGGTATGTAATGCAGTTGCAGAATCAAGCCCATCGCCAGGATTTCGCAGCAGGGGGGGCACAAACCAGAAGGGGGGCACATTTTTAAAAATACAATATTGGATGTAGGCCTATGCAGAAACCGGGGGACCAAACATAACATAGGGGGGAACAGATTTTGAATGGGTTCCGGGAACCGCTGGCCCCCTGCTGGAGACGGCCCTGTGCAGAATGAGTATTCAGTTATGTTACTTCTGTGTTCCAAATGTAGAAATTTTGTGATTTTGAATGTGTTTAAGACCGGTATCAATGCTGTGTAATTTTAGCCTGTTGTTATTAAGCTGTGTTCTTGTTTTTTTAACAGCCCAGTGCCGACTCCGGTACACGGGCTCCTCGGGCATAGTCCGAGTCTTCGTTTACGATTTGTGTTGGAGAACGCGATCGTGCTTGCTTTACTGTACATCTTTGTGCCACCACCTTCGGTCCCACTTCACCAAGTTGTTAACTCGGGCTCTTTCCATTGTGGGCCTTGTCACTGTTCATATATTTTCGTTACCGCATCATCATTTTGAAAGCCCATTTCACCCATGACGTTCCTTTTGCTTTGTGCATGTTGTATTTGTGTAGGCTACCTACTTATGAATAAATTTTGTGTAAGACTACGAACAACTAGTTGCATTGATATGCTCAAGTCAGTGTAGCATAGATAGATAGGGTGTAGTGCAGATAGGGGTCGTTGAGGGGCTTATAAAACATTGCATAAAACATGCTGATAAAAGCTAATGACGTCATATTTCAATGCTTGTGACGTCCTCGTTACCAATTCAAACCACAAAAAGTTTCTATAGATTTTTGACTATCACTTGTGCCCCCCCACTTTGAAAAAGGTTCCGCCACCCATGCTTCATGCTGGCATCTCTGAAAAAGGATAGGCCTGGCCCGAGGCGACCGCTTCGTTCGCCTCCCTTTTTATCGATTCCTGATTACATGTATAGAATTTTTTCAGTTCAAGAAGTTACTATTTCGCTGAATTTGCCATAAACACTTAAGCGAAGTTTTTCAATTGAATGCTTTCACTGTAGACTAATTAGACTACTGTGATTTGAAAATTAAAATATTTTGCAGTTAGTTGCAGCATTATGCGACCAGTCGAGGAATAAGGCAATATTGCAGCAATTTCCAGATATTGCTTAATTGTAATTACAGTACATCACATTGACCTGTTCTTAATACTGCATTACCTTTTTGGTACTTTCAAAATGATTTGGCCAGTGGTGCCAAATCTTGGGGGTTTTCAAAGCCTTTCTGGGTCTTTCTTGTGAAGATCAGGATTTTTAGGATTTAACTGCGCAGCGGTAATTTAAGAGGGTATGATTTATCAATATCATATTTCACGTTTGTTGTCTCATCTTTCTTTATCTTGAATTATCAACGTACCTTAGTCTTCAACATAACTGATCAACAAGCAACTGACACCGTATAAGCTATAAATATTAGCTTGGTGCAATGAGTCTAAGTGACAGAGATACTAATGAAGCAAACCCAAAGAAAGTGATTGAGTGGTACACACAGCATTTTTATGATAGAGTGTAAAGATACAGGTCTCAAAGGTTTGGTACACAAGGATACTGGGAATGAAGACTTAATTATTGTGAAATGCTGCCAGATCACTGTCAGAAATGCAAACAAGTCCATGTTACAGGGATACATAATTCCGACAAACACAAAATACCATTAGCAAAATTACAGAATATATCCGCTAGCACGTTTTGTGACTTACAGATGCCTAGATATGGTAGATAGAAAGGTTCTCTTAGTTGTATGTCTACCTGGAATTTCCTGTTCAAACCTGTTTTTGGGGGGGTCTGTATGAGGTTGTGGAAAAGACCTAATTGGCAGTTCTGGATTTGTCCTCTATTCACTAGCCCAGAGTTTCTCAACCTGAGTCCGCGGACTCAAATGAGTCCGCGGAAGGCTCTGGATGAGACCCCAAGCACTAGGGGCAAACAAGTTTGCTGTAATGCCCTCACACAATAATAACTTTATCAACTTTATACAATCGACGTTTTTGTTTTTACAACGATTAAAATGCACCTAACCAGCGTGAAAAGTCAAAAAATTTGCCGTTCCACATGGCATTTATACTTTTGAGGTAGTGCAGTCACTGGTCAGCCGCTTAAACGTAAAGTTGTTACCTAAACTGCAGTTTGCTTTTGCCGTCTCAGTTTATAGTTGCTAAACGAAAGCAGGCGTTTGCGTTTAACGACTACTACTTGAAACTGGGATTTACTTCAGTCGTGGTAAATGGTGAAGTCCGGCCACAGTTCTTATTATGCTTAGAAGTCCTGCTCACGGATCTCTCAAAGAAGCTAAACTACGTCGGCATCTCGAGTAAAAATATGTAAAATACGTTGACGAAATCCTTGAGCTTTTTAAAGAGAAAAAAACACCAGGTAACGTGAAGTCATACTAATCGTCCATCTACTCCAGGAGTAAAAACTTACTCCCATAGTAAAGCAGTGCCTGCTTCTTTTCTGTTGCTTGGAAAAATGCAGAGAGAGCTTGGTTACACCAGCAGCCGTGAAAATAGCTAGGATAAGATGCAGTGTTGCCGTAGCTAATAAGTTAGCTATGGTTTTTCTTCAAACAACACCATCGTGTGGCGCATCCAAGAACTCTCAGTCGATATTCTGAAACAAACTATTGCTGCTGCAAAGCGAAGTGAAAATCTTATTTCAGAGTTGGGCGAGACTGCAGATTTAGGAAACGATGCACAGTTCATGGTGTTCATGCGATATCGTGCGACTGAGGACTACGTGGAACAATTTCTCTTTCTTTTGCTGTCCACTTGCCAAGCATACCACAAGAAAGGAAATGTTTAAGAACGTAGATTCCTTCATTAAGAAGCATCAGCTTTCGCGGAGTTACGAGGTGTCTGTATGTGCCAATGGTGCTTCGGAGATGATTAGAACTAAAAAAGCTTTATGAATTTATGAAAAAGGAAAATAAAAATATTTAGGTAGTTATTGTTTCTTCGCCGAGAAAAAAATCAGACAGAGAAGAAAGAAGATCTGACAGTTTATAAATAGATTTCATCTGCTGTTAATCACATCAAAAGCCGGCCCTGATGCAATCGTTTTTTGGTGCTTTGTGTGGCGAGATGAGGGCAGAACACAGTGGACGTTTGTTTCATTTATACATCCGTTGGCTCATAAGGAAAGATGCTGGAGAGAGTGGCCCACGCAGTGACACCGGTGCGTTATTGAAAGAAGAGAATCATAATTTTGCTGAACGATTCATCGACAGCAAGTGGATTGCCAAATGACTATTCTTAGGATATTTTTCATACGTTTAAATCAGCTCAACAGCTCCATGCACGGAAAAGGTAAGATACTTTTAGATGCGTCCGAGACATCGTCGCGTTTAAACGTAAAATACAATTGTGGATCCATCGAATTGTAAATGGAAGAATATCTGCGTTTTTGGCATTAAAAGCATTTGCAGAAGAGGTAGAAATTGATTTGCGCTGCATTCATCAAATCTGTCTTGAGTGCCTTACTACATCTATCCGAGATGGATATACTCTCTCTCACAATTACATCAAAACATTTAACTGAGTGCGAACGAAGCCCTTTTGAGGTACCAGAGCTACAGGTTGGTTGTGAAGTGGATTGCATTACTAGACAGCAGATTGAGCTGCGAAGTCGTTAGCTGTGGAATCTGACTTAATTTTGAGTGGATGTCCATTGTATAGTGAATGGAACCAGATGTCTCTGAGCTGTGTCGGCAGGCAACAAAAGCCCTTTTTCTTTTTCCAACAGCATATCGTTGTGAAGTGGTTGCCAACACTATAACTATTTTTAAAACCGATAACAACTTCCACCAGAAAACGACTTCAGGTGGGAATTGACGACCACAGGCTCTTACTTCGACAAACTTGTGAAACAAACTCAAAGACAAGATTCTCATTGAAATTTGTGAATGTGAGAGGTGAATCCAATTTGCTAAAACTAGTGTTTGTATCATTGTCGTAGTCTTAGTCTATCGTGAGCCCGCGAAGATTTATACTGGTCTGAAAATAGTCCGTGTCTTGAAAAGGTTGAGAAACACTGCACTAGCCATTGGGTAGTGTATTCGGAGTCTTCTTGTACAAATATGGAAAACAATATAATATTAATAATAATAATAATGCTTTTTAAATGCAGACGCGTGGTCCATATCACAGACGCAATCATGGATTTTGCCATAGCAAATTTGATTTGCACATTTATTTAACTCTTTTTATTTGCGCATTTATTTACTTTTGCCGTAGCAGATTTGATTTATACATTTGTTTATAATTGATTTGCGCATTTATTTAACTCCGTGGTGACCAAATGCAGTGGAGAACGGCCATGCTTTGAACTTAAGATGGTAGAATGAACAAAGGAGCACCATCAGGCAAAACAAATTGATCATCCTGATTCTAGAGAGTATACAACAGAGCACGAACTTCTATGTGAAACTACCAGTATCATAAACAAATTCGCTATGGCAAAATCTGTAAAATGCAATCTTGAGCAGTAGGTTGCTGCTTTTAACAATCGGCTTCGACATTTATACTGAGATTACATTGTCTAGCTCAGTGTTTTTTTAACCAGGAGGCAAGCCTCAACAAGGGGCGTCAATAAATTGTCAGGGGAGCGCGACCCCTTATGCGCTCTGCAACATGGAAATTTGATCAATAATTTTGCCAAGAAATGCTTTTGTTTTCACAAATTATTTAATGTCAAGGTGTTTTGAAACAAAAGACAATTACTTATGGGGGGCGTTTTAGAGAAAAGCGTAAGAACCACTGTTCTACTGTAGATATAACAACGATCAATTACTTGATGAGTCTAGAAGCTTTAATTGCTGTCTCTGTACTGTACTTGTAATCTTGACACTAAAGTATTCCTCCCGGTAATAAGGTAACCTACCTACACATGCACGTCTGCAGGGGGGAAACGGCCATTTGCCCTCCATGGAAATTGAAATTAAGAACCAAAATATCTAGAAAACCCAAAGTCAGTGGCTTGATGCCGATTAAATTGATGTAATTCTTGCAAAGACAGTTTATTTGCTGGTATGACACTCGCACTGCATAAGAGCCAGGTTCACAGTTGTGGTGTCATACAGTGATGAGCTTGCAGTTCACCCATGTCCGCTCCGTTTGCTTGCAGAAGCAGGTTGCGAGAGTTGCGAGTGGATTCTAATGTTGGTTTTTACTGTATTGCAATAACATGGCAACAGGTCGTCAAAGGTTCACTTCATATTATGATAGCAGGCATTTTTTTGCATGTGACTGTTGAATGCAGACATCTTGGCATGCAATGCAGAAAGACAGTGATTGCTGAAAGCTGTAAGCCAGTAGGGGAGAGTGGGGTAGTGCGGGACAGTGGTAAAAAGGGACAATCAATTTGTGTCTGATCCTTAAGCATTAGCACCACCTGATGTTGCATGTGCGAAAGGCTGCTATATTTTCTTCCACCTGAAGTCCCGCTTGAAAAGCACTTTCAGCTCAGAAGAGATGTTTCATTGTTTAAAATTAATGTATGCCTTATAAGGGTGAGATATTCGTTTATGGATTTTGTCTGAAGCATACAAAGATTTTGGGGGAGTCCAATATATGATGCTGACGTTCAAGACGTGCTGTAGAAATTTGCCAAATAAAATTACTGGCTACATTGCATCTAGGTCTCTACCAAGTCTTGAAAATGAGCACACTTTTGAGATAAAATGGGACTGCAGTGCTGGGGCGTGACGGGACGTGACCCGTATTAACTCAAGGTTAGACTGATTGACAGTTTATAGAAAGTGATATTAGTCCATTGTAAATGCTGGATAACTAGACAAGGTGCAGTTTTGACTGAAAAAGTTCAGGTTTCGGAAAATTTGGGAGTGTGACGGTTGCCTTTCGACCCCCTCCTGGCTACGTGCCTGGTGACGTTTCTGAAAGTAGTTATGTTTTTGCACAAATTAAACATTTAAATTGGTTTTGTTTGTTTGTTTTTGCAGTCATTTTTTCAACTTTAATTATAGGCCTACACGATATGCCTACTGCAGAAAATATATACGAAAGACCAATCAAGGGGCATGGGAAGTAGCAGGCATGCAAAAAGCAATTACTGATGTTAAAGCAAAACGATTTGGTTTTGAATATCGCTTTGAAGGATGCCAACCAAGCAAAGATACATCAAAGCTTGTATGAATAGGTTGTCACCTATTCCAACGGTACAAGTGACAACAAGGAAAAGAAAAGCACAAGTGGAGTCAGTGCAAACTGTGTAAACAATGATGCCATGAAAATGCAGTGCCTACCCTGGATAAGGCACATTTTTAGGCGATATTTGCATCTAAGTTGGTTGTAATGAGCTATGCAATATTCACTATTTTCGTGGTGTGAAATGAGCGGACGTACTTTTATTAAAAGTTGGTACAAAAACAATTTATCAGGATTTTTTTGCCTGTTAAACAAAAAGAAACACTGTGTCCCTTTTTGTGCGAGCATCAGGGTAAAAGGGAACATTCTAAGAAAAACTTTATCAATGTCCTTTGTTTTCATTTCCTAATGAATTATATCGTAATTGTGCAAGAATGTTTAGGACATCATCAGCTTCTCAGCTACCAAAGATCGTGGTAGTAACTTGTTTAATTTTTTAGTTATACAGAAAAGAAAAAAGGTGCCCGTTTTACCCCACCTTCCCCTATTTTATACTGTGTGAAAAGAAGAGTGAGTGAATTTGTAGCAATACTTCCTCAAGTTTGAAAAACACATTGTTAGTGTGAGTGTGACCAATGTGCCTGATTGTCAAAATAATTTATGCAGTTACGTGGCTTCCTAGAATACATCTGCACAGGCGTGTAGGAATACGTTGTTAATTCCACAACTGTCATGCGTTTCTTCACACACAATTCACACAGAAGCAGGGACGCCGGAACAGCGGTGGGGCAGGTGGGCAAAAAAAGAGATGAGGGCAGTAGAAGCTTGTAAAAAAAACAACAAATTGTTGCCATTATGCTTGTTTTTGGGCAGCAACAACGTTGACCTCAAAAATAATAACATAAATTATAGAAAACCATTCTGAATTTTGTGGGTGCGCGAATAACTGCATAAAATTTGTTTCAAGTCAATCTTTATGAACCATGAAATTTGGTATGATTTCTGTTATGAAAAGGCACCTCCGCCCCCGTTGCCCCATTTTAAAAGGGCAGGAAGGAAATAACCTCGTCCTTTCACCGCTCTCCAGCGTCCCTGAAATTACCCATGATGCTGTTGTGCAAGGGTACCTGTACCTCCGTTGCCCCCCCCTTTCAAAGGGCAGGGGGCAGTGCCCCCGTCATGCACCCCCGTTCCAGCGTCCCTGCACAAAAGCAACCCATCAAACAACCCAACAAGCAACTCATTTTAATCTTTCGACTTTCCATACAGAACACAAAAACCGGTTTCACATTCTTTCAATAATCAATGGAAATTCTCTTCAATTTGCCCACCTGACGATCACAAGAAACAGAAAATCGATGTCTGTCCTGGAACGCTACATAACCTATCTACCAGGGTTCAGGGTTGTGCAGTCGGCGCCGGAGTCGTAAGGAGTCGGAGGTCTTTGGGTGGAGTCGGATTCCTAGCAACACTGGGAGTCGGAGTCGAATCAGGGGCGCAGCAACGAGTTTTGTTCGGGAGGGGCCATTCACTGACGTCGTCAGATTACAAACTTTGGCTATTTTGCACAAAGATCATTTTCATGTCACTGGTCAATTTCTGGTCTGTTACAACCGGGTTTGACGTCAAATATCTTCTGCCAGTCGGCATCGATAAATTTTAACAAAGCCAATAAAATTTTTGCTTTCGCAGTGATCATTATTAAGCAGTTGTTAACCAAACAGTTTTCAATGAACATTAAGAGTAGCGGAAAGCGAAGCGCCGTGTAAGTTGTCCTCGAAAATATCACCGGTTATGCCTATTGAATAAGTCACAGTCAACTAGGAGTATGTAAGTGGATTCATAGGAACAAACCAGAGAAGGCCAATAGCCAAATTTTTACTTTACAAAATACCTGCGAGCACACTTAAAAGAAAAAATTCAGTCTGCGTTTCTTTTTGAACAACTCGTCGACAACCATTTCAGGATCAATGCCACATCACGATTATTCGTCAAAAAAAAAAACCATCAGACGGTTTTTCCCAGGCCCGTAACCAGCGTGGGACACCAGGTGGAGAGAAGAGTTTTCTGAGAGGGACCCAAATTTTTAAGCTATGTCCAAGCAGGCCCGTAACCAGCTTGGGACAACAGGGGTGGCGAAGAGTCTTCTGAGAGGGGCCCAAATTTTTCAAATTATGTCCAATAGTTTTCAACTATGACCAACAGATTTTTCCAGGGGGGCGAAAAGGTTTGCAGGCTTCGCCCCCTTCCCCCTGGTTACGGGTCTGTGTCCAATAGTTTTAAAGTAGGTCCAACACTGTGTTCTAGGGGGGCAAACATTTTTCTAGCTAGTTCGGGCCTGTTTTTGCCCCATAGTGCTACGTAGATAGGCTAGCAACTGTTGAAGCGTTGAAAATGAACGTTCATTTGTTGCTGTTGACTGGCAACGTTGCAAATAAGTACAACAGTGTGTGACTGTGAATGTTTGAGAAAAAGACACAATTGGAGTATCTCTATAACGTTTAACTCGCAGCTCAGAGTTTGGGTGACTGGCTCAGGGGCTATGAGAGCACGTACGTTGTTCCGGGGCCCGACAGGTACGGAGGGGCCTGAGACAAAAAGACTGGCCCGTAACCAGCTTGAGACGCCAAGGGGGCGAATAGTTTTCTAAGAGGGGCACAATTTTTTTACTATGTCCAATAGTTTTTAACTTTGTTCAGCACATTTTTTCAAGACAAATATTTTTCTAGGGGGCCTTCGCCCCCTGCTACCCCCTATTTACGGGCCTGCTGAAGGAACGATTGAGTGTTTGTTACTAACACACTCGGGATAATGTAGCGAAATTAAACCCGCCAGGTGATAAAACTGGTTTGGCCTAAAGGGTTTGGTAAAAAGTGTGATGTATTTTAGTATGAATTGCTGGCAGTGCATTTTCCTGATACGATGTATTGATAATTATTAGCAGTAATTATTGTTGAACTTGAAGGTTTGCCTACTTTGTCGAATTTAAGATTTTCACGATTACTGTCCCAGTGTATCCACTGAACTGAATATTTCTTTACGTCTTTTATTTTTAAATATTTTCAAACACATCTTTAAGAAAAACTCTATAGTATACCAAGAGTTTTAAACTAATAGATACTTTTTCATC
>JGI24159J19872_10012143_pt1 | contig 11255 bp, 9 predicted proteins | sample Ectturendosymbi4_FD_19872 | JGI IMG/M metagenome (IMG submission 19872) | reverse complement strand
AATGTTCGCTAACGATTGGCTTACTGCGTGCGATGGCTTTTATGATGCTTCTGCTTGTTGGCTGAGTCATATGAAACAATAAACCATTGACCATTGACCATATCTGAAGATTATTTTCGTCTCACACTGCCACTTTAACAAACACCAAGGAAATGATGTTTTAAAAGCTTTTGAAAGCATAGCCGAGCCATTCGCCATCCAAAATGGCGCTAGTAGCAATGCATATTTCCCTAGCATATGCGGATGCCTGTGCGACAGCATTTTGTTGGAACAAGTGAAACATGACCAAAGAATGAAATCCATTTGTTGTGTTTTGCTGTCCCATAATTGCCTCCATTCAATTACGTCTTGAAAAGAAGTAATGCTTGGCTTGTTTTCTGGCTACCAAGGTAGTGTGCTTGGAGATTATTGTCAAAGAAGCTGTCAAGCGTAGAGAACCTTGCCATGTGTTGTGAACAGACTAAAATGATCGGTAATGTACATATGCCGACTTCAAGGTTTCTTTGAGATGTAACATGATTATCCATTACAACAAAACAGCACAAAAGGCACTTAAACGTTTAATGAAATTGCTGCTAGTGACAACCCAGTGACTGATTCAACTTAAAAAGCCTGTTTCCATTGTGACATGTGTTGACCGATTAGCAACTCGATTTCATTCAGAAATTAAATGCATTCAGACAAATCTCTTGAAGAATCTTTGCATCATATACCTGTTGAAGAGTAACTAGTTCGCGAACACGTAAAGAATTCTGTAAACTTTGGATAGCAGCTTTTTCCAGTATGAATTTTCCTGTTTGTCAACCTGCATTCTTTAGCTGCAAAAACACGTACTGCACAGTAGGCTACGCTTCAAATCACGATATGCAATACCGAAGAACTGTTTGCGAGCTGCAGGAATGAAATTTTGTTACATTTCCTAGAAACAATCTACAGGAAAAGCACCAGAAAGATTTTCGCATTTCCAAATTCAAACTCAATTTTAACGATTTCATTGGTCACAGCAATTGAAACAAACGTTATAACCAACTACTATCAGCAATGAGGTGGAAGTAAAAAATTCATTTAATAACGCAATGAAGAAGTAAGCTTCGTTAAAGAGAAATTGGTGCACTCGAAAACCAAAAAAAACTAAACAAACAAACGAGTTTTTGCTTCGTATGTTCTGTTAAAAGTCATTGAGGCTATATCGCAGTTACGTAATCTTATGTAGCCGCAAGTAAAATCGATACTTTTTTTGGCAGCACTGTTTATCATGTTGACTAACTGCAATTCAAAATGTTTTTTTAAATGCTTCCGAACTTTTTTTGCACAACATTAAAAACAATGTAACAATGTGTTTACAAATTAACTAAAATCTGGTGCTTTCAGATATCTTTGGTATGAAATAATTACATATATGCAACATAGGTCAACATTTTCATTGCAGATAATTTTTCACGTTCTAAAAGGAAAAACTTGTGGGGGTTTGGTTTTGCTCCATCGGAACGGAAGCATATTTCTAACGTGACTGATTTTACATGAAAATTGCTCCATTTCAGTACTACTTGCGAGTAACTAGGACAAGAGCCAAGTGAAAAGCTGAATCGGTCTCGCTTGAAAGAGCTTAAAAAGTATTAAAACTTTAACGTAAAACTCGGTGTTGAAACAAGTTTTTCGTAACTATACGCGTTAATCTACAAATACAATTTAATTCTGTTACACGAACGCTTTTCGCTGATTCTCTGGGTGAGTCGTGTTCACAGGATGTAGGCGATTTTCTCTTTTTCAAAGTTTTGGCCTTACGCAACGCACGAAACTGATTTAGGATTGCTTAGTTACACTAAGAGAATGTAAACAACAGCTTGTGTGCACCTTGGAAACTGTTTCATTCAAAGCCATTTCAAGGGAGTATTTTTGGTTTTGCCGTTGCAACATCCCTTAGTGACCACAGTTGTTGACAGCTAAGCATTCATATCACCCAGATGAAAACCGGTAAACCGAAGCCACAGATCTATCACTAATTGGTAATTTGATGACGGACGTAATTTTTTTTTCACGTGTTTACTGTATATAAAGTCTTGAAGCTAAAACGCTGAGCGTAAAATTTCATGAAGTCTTCCGTGAATGGTTGTGTCTTTTAGTAAAAACCAGCTGTTTGTAAATAAACGCCATTTTCGGCGCAGAACAGCTTGTGTGTCCCCAGTTACAAAAACAAGCAAGACAGTGAACTGCGAAAGAACTCCAAGTTAACAGTTACAGATTACTCGTTTTAAGATAAACCTTTCATTTACAGCACAGCTAGTTGAAGAGGAGCAAAATGTTTGAGTTGTAAAAAGTATTAGGGGCGGGGATGGAAAGGCGCGGTTACATCTCCAAATTTTGGACCGCAACTATTGAACCGTTCAGCAAAAATTGTCATCAACGCGTCACGCCAATCATTTATTCGAGTAGAGTGACAGTTGTCGTCTCCCCAATTTTTTTCTGGTTACGAGCCTGGCAAGTACAGTAAAATGAAAAAGCGTATTTCTGTTTTTGAGCGAAAACGCTTTCAGAAATTTTTGTTTTATGCTCTACTACTGATCCTTGTGGGGTGGATCTTAAGTTTTCGACAAGCACGTACATAAAAAGTTAAATACTTAATGTGATATTTTATGTACGCTCCTTGCGGAAAATTATTGTCGCGTAGATTAAATGTTACAAAACTTTTTACAGCTTCATCAATTGATGAAGAACACCTCATATGACCAAAATTCTGACGTAGAGCATCTAAGTAAATACTGTAACTGTTGATACCAACTGTTATGCTTGATAGATAACGTGGCAATATGGATAGAAGATTTCTATTGTTGTTCGCCATTACTCTGCTGATACTGGAAGCGAAATCAGGTAGAAAATTACTTGGCCGTTAGAAGCAGATTCCATAAAACGTTTAATCATTACAAGTGCCAACATCGTGCTTATTCAACCGTGGTACAACTTTTTCGCAAACGGTCACAGGTAAAGTTCTCTTCGCAACAGATCCGAAATGAGAACTTTTCAGTTTTAATCAAGATGGAGACCGAACGATCAGGGCAGAGTACAAAGTAGTAGCCTAATACCAACAGCTGGTTCCGTACTCAACTAGTGCAGTCATTGCTTTAGTGTGGCAGATGTATTGGCTACTCATAAACTTGCCTAACTTCTTGTCTTGTTTTAACAAATTCACCAAATCAATTAATTATCTAGATTTTTGAAACTTCAGTTAAATATATTTGCTGTTAGATAATTTCTGCAGACGATATTGCGAGTGGTGAAGTTGTCAGATACAAGAGACTGGTATGAATGTTAGGATATATTTACTCACCGATGCAATTGTTTCAATCGTAGATACGAGAATTCGTCTGCCAACTGAAACACTCTTCAAAGGAATGCAGGCAGGATGCAACTTGAACTTTATTACGAATGGTTAGGCCAGGCTCGCCACTTTTGCCAGGACTACCTAAACAACACTGAATAACTTGGAGGCCCTTGTGAAATTCTAATTTCCCTTGCAACCTTAGTTAGGCTGTGAAACCTCAGCAGTGGTTAGGCCCTGAACATGAAATGCAAAAACTCTTAAGTTGTGACCTACAGTAACCCAAGGCAAACGTAAAGCTAACACAACGTGAACGTAGTGTGAACACTGTTTGTGAACTCTGTTTCTGTCACCAGGTATAGTCTCCTGGCTACAAACTTTGCTCCACTGATGTCATAACAATACAGCATTTATTGCTGACGTTTCGTGAGTCTATACAAACTCTCTTTCTCAAAAGATAGGCAAGAAACAAAATCAAAGCGTACAAACACACTGCATTTCTGAAAATTTTCAGAATTAGAATATAAAATTTTCATGATTAGAATTTAAAATTTCATCTTTATTCTTTGAAAGTTTCTGCAAATGTCAAAATTGCTATGCAATGTTTTGAAATTTTCGGGAGGGGCAAATGCGGTTGCGCGCCTGTGTTGTGCTTATGTGTTTTAAGCACCCGTTGGAGATTTTCGTTTTGTGAAAGGTACATGAAAACATAAACTATTTTTTGTGAAATATGAAGAATAACATTCCCCATTAACAGGGGCATCGTGCTAGAAAAATGTGTGGTCCGTGATTGACAGTTGCGTAATTGTTACCTGAAAAAGGAATGAAGAACAGAAATTGGCCATCAACTGTCGATTACAGATTCCAATGCGCGTACGCCTGTGATTATAGGGACATTAAAAAATCAAAAAATACTGTTGTTCAGATATTTAGAGGAGCACGGACCGCTGTAAGTACGACGCCACTGCCCATGACGTCTGGGTTTCACTTGAGCGGCAACTCCGGTTCATGCGTTGGTGCAGTTTACGTAAACCCAGGGCCCTGACAAAACATCCAAAAATATAACAACTTCATTGTGCGACTGTGGATTACAATCTAAAGCAATGCATTAGTTTCTTGTTCATAAGAAGTAAGTTTTTTTTTCAAAGCTGGATAACTTGACTACCGTATTAGTTCGATTGTCAGCCGCCCTTGACTATAATCCGCCCTTGATTGTAAGTCGCACTTAAATATAGGTTATCTTAGCAGTAGCTTATACCAAGGTTAAGTGCCGCCCGGGGACGTCCATGAGAGTACCACCCTTTCCACCAAGGTTGCGGAGTCGGAGGTAAAATATCCGACTCCAACTCCGACCTTTCCAAAATTTCCGACTCCCGACTCCGACTCCTTAACATAAAGGGAATGACGTTTGGCTGTTAAAACCAATGGAAATCGTGGTGCACAGCAAGAAATCTGTTTCAGCAAAACATTTCAAAAGAAATTGCACCATTTCAACAGTAAAAAGTGATCCAATCGGACATCCGAGGTCGGAGTCGGACAAAAAATCCGACTCCAACTTCTAGTGTTGTTAGGAATCCGACTCTACCCAAAAACCTCCAAGTACTTACGACTCCGGCTCCGACTCCGCAACCCTGCTTTCCACCCCTCAAATTTTCTTAAAAATTTAAAATGAAAGAAAATCATTGTCGTGCGAAGTAAAGATATAAGTATTATTAAAACATCTTGAACATTAGAATCAAATACAAACTGAAAGGGGACTTGCGCACCCTAGAAGGTGCCGCCCAGGGCCCGGAGCGCCCAGATACTCCTTGCTACGCCACTGCAAGTAATTTTCATTAGCCTGCGGTCGAATGTTATCTTTGTCCTTTGCTCAAAATACTTTTGACTGGGGTGGCAAAACATGGCTTCCTGTAACTAGGGAGAGAGGCGCAGGGATTGGGGTGATTGCCCCTGAAGTGCGTATGTTAAAATTTTTGAATTCAAGACAAAAACAGACTAATTTAGAACCTTGGGTTTGATTCAGATTCAGACTTTTGAACAAACATTTTATCAATCTGCTCACTCCACAGCCACATTTCCAAGGTTTTTGGGCTACGAGTGTAGGGCGTTTAAGCATACAAATTGAAAATAGTTGAAACAATTTTTAAAAATTTATTTTTTAAAACGTGCCGCTAATCGTCTTGTTAAGTATCTCCATCATACAAATAGAATACGTGATTAGGCTGAAGCTAAAATTTCAACAATCTAGCAAACATAGAACTGAAATTGTAAGTATTATGCTTTGCAGGAACCTCTTCATACATTCTCAACATTCCACCTAACCTCGTCGATAATATTACTCAGTATATTGAAGATGCCTTACCCGATGCTGACGTCGATCTACAAGGTAACATCTTTTACAACTAGCAGCCAAAGAGAATAAATACGCCTGAACCGTCTCCTTGCAATATGCACCCACCCATTACCGATTCAAATCCAACCTGCTAGTTTTGCTGACGCTTGCTCAATCACTGCACCACTTGGTCGGTTGACGTAAACGTGACTTTTTAAATCAGAGCCTGAATCGATACTGAATCTCTGGTATCTTGTAAGGATATACATCTTTGTTGATTTCACCAATGTAAGGATCAGAATACACGATGAAATTGCAAAGCCGATAAAAGTGTATCTACAGCTGTTCGAAAAACTACAGAAAAAATGTAGGGGAAGGTGGAGCACAGTCATCTCTTTTGATTTCGTCTGTCGTCTCTTTTGAACATCTGACAGAAAAAAATGGGGCACAATCGACACATTGCCACTAAGTCAGTCTAAACGAGATAAATCTTGAGGGGTTATACTGGAATGCAGTACAGAATAATTCTTATTTATTAACATTTTTAGGTTTATTATGTGCCCAGAGGCACATTATATTTGTATGGTAAAGCATGAATTTCAGTATACTGCATTGGTTTCAATTGATGTTTGGTAATAACACAAATTGTTTTCCCATGCAGTGATAGTGGGTAATTTGAATGTGAAAAAGGTGGAGAGGCAGTCAGCAAGTGCCTATTTTACATGGGATATCACGTGAACATTATGCAATGCATGCAACCCAATTTTTTCGGGTCAGGTGTACCCCATGCTCATGTCGAGTGTGCCCATGCATGGGGCACACTCGACAGAAAAACAACTCTTTTGAAATTGATTCTAAAATTTTTCCTGAAGGACGTTGTTTTGATGTTTTGGCATGATATTGTGTATATAGAGTTGCTTTATTGTGTGACAAATTTTGAGCCTGTTTGGACTTGAAATAAAATAGCAATGGCTGAAAATGCAAAAACGTGTCGATTGTACATCACCTTCCCCTGTGCTGCGCAGTTTGAACACAGTTGTCTGAAGTGGATTCATAGCTATAAATAATCTAATTTTTTTTGTAAAATTAATCTCAAGGCTTACTGATTGTCTTGTGCATAGTATAAAATGTTGGGGTTCTCGTTTCTATAACTTATTAGTCATGACGAAACTAACTCTGTTTAGACTTGAATGAATGTGATCTTACTGACGACTACCCGTGTCACGTCAACGCTCACTGCACCAACACTGAGGGAGGTTTCCTATGTGAATGCAAAGAGGGTTTTTCTGACGAGTTCGTCGGTGCTGCTGGACAGTCATGCAAAGGTAAAAAGGCAGATCTTAGATTACATATCTCAATAACTAGTAAAATAATGACCGAGGAAATGTACAAAAAATGCGAAGGTTGTATCAAAAATATCAATTACAGGCTGTGCCGTAGCAGCCCAACTCTGGCCCCCAAATGCTTACAGGGGCCTCCAATAGAAGATTTTGACGTTATGGCACAACAAAATATCCTAATTTTTATAATTTCTTATGTGATTATATTTTTTGTTCCACTAGCGGACACAATTTCGGCAGAACTGTTGCCGGAAAGTCTTCAATTGGGGGCTTCGTGAATATGTAGGGATGGGCATTCTGAAAATTTACATTTAATTCACAACACAGCATTTGCAAATTGTTCGATTTAATTATGAAATTATCAAATAATTTCCCGAAAATGCCCATAATAGGCCGGTATAGTTTGGAACTAACAATCTGTGAATGAGATGTTTAAAAAAATTTGCAGGAAATCAGAATCAAGCTTATCGTTCAGTTATGAAAACACTGTTACCGAAGGAGCAAACCTGAGACCGGTCAAAGCAGTGCGCCGCGATGAACGTTTTCTTTCATTAGCGCAAACTGATAAACATTGCCATGAGCTTAAGAGAATTATTACTTAAAGAACGCGCATCGTGCTTTTAACTGGCCGAAATACGCATGCATAAACCTCTCTAATATCTAGACTTTTAATCTCCTGGTGTATAGCACGTGTTTAGATTCATGTATCTCAAATAGGCTATAAATGTCAAAAAATATAGACTAAGGCCTACTACATAGAGGGCAACATGGTTAACATCCATAATCCACTAACTGCACTACTCTGTTGGGACTCCAGGTTTACCAGCTCTTCTTACAACGAATATACCAAATCCAGTCTAAAAATATGCCAAATGGATACCAAATTTATCTGCAACAAAAAACTTAAAATTTAATGCTGGCTTTCCATGCTTTTTTACGACTTTACTTACTGCACAACAGCAACTTGATCATTGCCATCACAGAAAAGTTGCCGCCTGCAAGCTCAATTTCTACTTGCCTAACTTCAGCAGTGACAGATTTATTATCCCTGGAAAATTCAACCTTCCAACACCTGCAACAGCATTTTCATTTCTTTTGTTGTCCACTGCATTCTTATGATCTGTAATAGCTGCTTTGCGGTTTACAATTTTCTGTTTGCACAGTTTGCAGCAGAGATAGGTCTACAAGCACCAACAGACAGTGACGGATTTACGCATAGGCCAAATAGGCCATGACCTACGGCCCCGCGCTTTTGAGGGCCCCGCGCAACTCTTTCCTATGACGGCTCAATGTTAACTAAAAATTTGCAAAACTGCGCAGAGACATAACGTCACAATTTACCTTGCAACGGGAGGAAATGCAAATGTCTACTCTAGATTCTTATCAGTACATATGTACATTAACAACACGACAATATTGTGCATCTGGGCGTTAGAGAGATGCAGGCCGTCTGTATGAAAGCAGTCACAAAAAAAGAATGAAAAAGAAAAAAGCGGAACTTAATTGATGCTCAATTTTCCGCTGACAAGCACGCAACAATGCAAAACCGCCAGACACTGCAAAACTCCGATGAAAAGCAAGATTGTCAGTACTGGATCCTACGTTTGGTTGTTTTTACTAGATTTCTCGCAAACAGAGATTGTTTGTTGAACCTCTATATATATGTTAGTGAAATCAGCTAGAACAGTTTATCGTGAGCTTTACTGGGAAAAACGTGTCTCAATTGGGCTTACTGCATGTGATTAACTGAAAGTGTTGTGACAATAACTTGCTTCTGTGCTAAACTTATCTTCATGCTGTTTACCATCGGCCTATAGCATTGTGCAGCAGGCTCCACCTACCTCTGACCTACGGGCTATTTTACAAAAACCCGACAACTCGCGAGCCACTTCGAATAAATGATGTAACCTATAAAACAACAGATTCACAACAGTTGAAACTAAAACAGGGAAGACGAGTGGGTCATTGAAACAATAGGAAATAGCCATTTATTACAAATCTCTGTCAGTAGGATGCCTGTGGCCGAGGCTTCTCGGACACTATCGTGCAGTATTTCGCCTCCCATTCGATTTCTGATTTTAGATATGATTGCTTCATCATAGAAAATGTACTCTCACACGTTTTTCTGACTAACTTCCAGAAGCTCTTTGCAGTCTCTAACACCGTTATTGTTGCACATTTTTATTGAAAGATGTTATGCTTGTTCTAACTAAAATTACCAATTGCAAGGATGGGCAATTAATCTGGTTCGCGGGCTACTTTGAGATGGCCGCGTTTAGCGGATAGATAGACAGATTTATTTGCTGGTACTGAGTTCATTGTGCCAGATGTACTCTTCAAGACAACGGACGCCTGGGCACCGAAAAAACACAGAGGTTATCTTGTCAAGTGCCACAGTGGAGGGTTAGCGGCGGGCCGTACCTTCCAATTTGATCGCAAAATAAATAAATAAAACGAAATGGTGCACAGAAAAGTTAGTATTCTTTGTTCTTGTGCAAATGCACTTTATCCAGCGAAAGCAATTCAGTGAGACCATTGCAACCTTACACGCTTTTCAACAAATTTCAAATATGAAGATTTTTCCTGAATGATTCCGCGGGCCACTGAAAACGCTGTGCCGGACCTGTAGTTGGACCACTCTGGTATAGAGGATGAAAATACTATATTTTGTATAGCTTGGAAAATGACAACGTCTGAATGGATTGTGCGTGTTTGGTTCATACAATACGTGGTTACTATTACTATAAAAGAGGAGTTTACGTACAGGCAATCAGATCGACAGCTAGACGATATTTTTGAGGGCGGTAACACGGTCCCGCATGAAAATGTATATAACCGAAAAACAAACCTACTAAAAACGCTAGAAATCGCGGAAATTTAACGAAAAGAACTTCTGAACTACACAAAAGAGCTATAAATTCCAAGAAAAGATTGCAATGCCATTTGTTTTTTAGAAGAAAGTAGGAAAGGCTTTCCTGCTGAAGATCTAAAGCATTTGTAGCACCAAAGTTGGCACAACAAAAGATAGATTTTGAGGGTGCACTACACATAAGAGCAGAGGTGTAGTGGGACGGGAACGTGTGGGAACGGCGTTCCCACACCTTTTTCATGTTTTGCTTTGAAATGAATTCGAAGCTGTTTGAAAATGGCAAAGTTTTTTTGGGTGCGTTCCCACACCTCTTTTGTTAGCATTACATCCCTGCATAAGAGGGACATACTTTCACGCTTTTCAGCCGAACGGCCAAATCGGTCACACTTGCGTGTGGCCCCAAAAACTAAGATGGCCTAGGGCCCGCGTTCCCTAAATCCGTCCTTGCCAACAGAATCTTGCTTTGCAAGCCATGCAAACCCTATCAGCCACTCTTCTATAAATCTTCTGTCACCTTCATACGCAGCTATCCAAACATTGGATGGATGGATTGGCTGACTAAACATATACCAGAGTTCAGCTGCACTTCTCAGTTCTCTTCCAGTCTCGCTTTCCGCTTGCTGAAAGTGCACGCTTACTCCCATGTTAAACAAAATCATTGAATTTTTCATATATATAGTTTTAACAGTTTAACACCACTATCATTTTTCTGTTGTTGCTTTGCAATATAACAAATAATTTGGTGCAAAGTCTCAATAAAACCTCCGAAAAAAATATACCACATATAGAGAATTTTCTTATGGGGGCGATGTCAGCTGGCTATTGTTTAACTTTTATGTGTTGCTAGCTTTGTATTCTCAACTTTCAGTGTTTTTAAAGTTGTGTATCTTGAATGTCCATTTGCACTTTGTTATGTCAGTCAAGTCGTGGTTTCAGGAATGTATCCTTGCGTGACCCGCATATACCATTCCTAGACTTGATCAAAAGGTCTTATCACGGTTGGCTGAGTATGTTGACGTCGTCAGAGGCCCCATTTTCAACCTTGACTCGGGCCCCCTCAACCCTAAGTCCACCACTGTATGCGAGGTAGTAAACGTAGGCAATTTGCGGCTTGAGCGTACAGGCCAATCTACACCGAGAAGTTGCCAGGAGTAGCCGCGCACGATTCTTTGTTTGTTTTGTTGCGCCCAGGAGTTGCCATACCGAGCCGTGCATGAGAGCAGAATTACCCGACGCATCAAAGCAAACAAAGGATTACGCCTGGCAACTCCTGACACGCTCTCAGTGCAGAGAGAGGGAGAGGGTTTATTGGCACAAACATTAAACAATTTCATGCAAAAATAAAATTAAGGCGCTGGGACACCGAAAAAAACCTGCAAAACAGGTTGTCTCGTCGGG
>JGI24159J19872_10012142_pt1 | contig 11255 bp, 5 predicted proteins | sample Ectturendosymbi4_FD_19872 | JGI IMG/M metagenome (IMG submission 19872) | reverse complement strand
CGAAAAAAAGTTTTTGTTTGGGGGTTGCGGAATTATTGTGAGTGACGTCATAAGTGAAGTAGTTTTGGGGCCATTTTGGCTCATGTTGCCTGGCCTAGGGCCCAACTGGTAGACCAAAGTATTTCGCTGAAGTTTTCATTGGAAACTAGGCTCGAGTCTGAGTCTTTTGAGCCTTTGATCAACTTTCTAGCGTTTCTGGTTCCAAAGTTATGATCTAAAATAAACAAATTAATTAATTAGCTAATTAGTCACATATTTTTATTACTTCAGGTCATAGCTTTTGAACCTGAAAACCCAGCAAGTCATCCAAAGTATCAAAAGACTCAGATTGTAGCCTAGTTTCCAATAAAAACTTCAGTGAAATACTACCACCTAACGGTTAGTGCCCAGGGCCAGGTGAGGTTGGCCAAGGTGGCCTAAAAGTCCTCTACTTATGACGTCACTCACAAAAAATCTGCCCCTCCAAGCAAAAAATTTTTTCCGAGTGCAGACNANAAGACTTGCCGCGTCTTTTGAGACTTTGACTGNGTTGGTGGCGCTTACCGGACCTGAAAAATTCCCACGCAAAGCCACGTGCGTTTCAGTGTTTTTTTTCTGAAATCCCCAAAAGCGGCCGGACGCCAAAGTGTTATATAACAATCTGCATTGCCTTCAGTGGTGGTGGCAGCAAAAGTTACGGTTAAAAAATAGACTAAATGTTTTGAGAATACTTTTAAATTTGTTTCATTTTGTTAACACTTTGGAGCCAGGTGTATTTACCTTTACGACCTGTGAAAGCCACTTTATTACCATCACTTTGCAACTGCACAGCTCAGCAGGCAATTGATCTAGAGAGCTGTTCAAACCCTTAAAAGATGCGTCGAGTCTTCTGGTTTAGATTTTTTTAAAATTAAAGTTTTGGACATTGTTTTTTTTGTGAGTGACATTGTAAGTGGGGTAGGTTTAGGCCATTTTGGCTAAGGTTACCTGGCTCTGGGTGCCAACCACTAGAGTGAATTTTTTGACTCAAGTTTTTATTGGAAACTAGGCTATAATTTGAGTCTTTTGAGCCCTTGATTAGCTTTCTAGCGTTTCTGGTTCAAAACTTATGGCAAAGTAACTGACTCATCCCGTAATTGTTTAATTATTGATTTTTTGTTGTTTCTAGGCCATAACTTTTGAACCAGAAATGCTAGAAATGCAATCAAAAGCTCAAAGACTCATATTTCAGCTTAGTTTCCACTAAAAACTTGAGTCAAAAAATTGCCTCTGGCAGTTGGAGACCAGGGCTAGGCAACCTGAGCCAAAATGGCCTAAAATTTAGTCAACTTACGACATCACCTGCAAAAAAAACAAACCTTTCCTATTTTTTCAATGCAAGCTAGAAGACTCACCGCATCTTTTCACGGTTTGAACAGCTCTCTAGCTTTACTGCCTGGCAAGTTGCAAAGTGGTATGAAAATAGTGGCAATTGCGTGAATCCAAAGTACGAGTATATATATTGTACACCAGCTCCCAACATGTTAAGTTGATTGTTACATGCCAACTTTTGCAAAAAAAATGAAAATCCTCTTACATTTTATAGGCTGGGGGTTATTATGGAGGATATGGACAATATGGCCAAGGTTAGTAAAGTAGATAATTTGCTTAAGTGTTTGTGCTTTAACATTAATGTTAACGCATTCTATACTGGCAAATGACTGTCTATGTACTTGTACACAAGGTGCAATCGGTTGTTGCATAAAACACGACAACTTTTTGCATACGGAACAAAAATTTACATGTTCTTCATACCTACGCACATTAGCTCTGAAAATTTGAGGTCAATCGAGCGCAAACTCTGAGTCATAATTGTTGCATAAAGCACAATAACTTTTTCACACTAAAGTTTTTGCAATAAAAATTTACATGATTGTTCTGCTTGTTTGCATGCATCTTATCTGAAAATTTGTGGCCGGTAGAACAAGAAGTCTCCAGAGTTAGTTCACAATGTGTTCACAACATATTGTGACAGCATGAACATGATAATACAAATATTTGCCTGGTGTAGGTGTTAAGTTGTGTATCTTACAGGTTAATTTTTCAAATTGGTGTTATTTGTTTTGTAGTTTTGGTCTTCCCTATGCCCTAGGCTTGAGGTAGCAACAAGCACAAGCATTGTCTCTAAGATGCATTATTGTACTCCTGCTCATAGACTGTTGCAAATACAGTTGTTGAAACCAAAATAGTACTGCCAAGTCAATCAAAGAATTGCCAGAGTATGAAAGCTATGGTTGATACTGCTGATGTGAATTTGATGGTCAGAAGTCAATTGAAGTGCTATGTCTTGGATCACATTGACTTTACTGAGAGAGGTTGCTTAAATCAGAGCTGGGCAAATGCCTATCCCTATAGGCCCCATATTCAGATGCTATTGGCAGGCGGAACATATGTTAGCTTATGTAAGATAAAGTAACATTTGTGAGACCACTACCTGCTTTCATTTATTGGTAATAAAGCTAATTATAGTCCATCAGATAAAGGTCATCGATAAGTTAATGCAGTAGTACACATTACATAACGTATTTAATGTGAGGAATGTAGTTTTTCAGAAGCAAAAACAGGTGAAAGGCTAGCCAAAAATTTATCTGCATAAAAATTTCTAAAGGTTGCAGGCACCATACACAGGCCCAAGGTGCACAAGTAGCCCATGAGTAAGACCCAGCCCTAGTCCAAAATGCAATAACAGTGTCAGCACTGGGTTCATTAAAATTTTATTTGATTAACTTGTACCTGCCTAGTAGAACTTAATAACAAAAGTTTTATTACCTATTGGTCCCAAATTGGTAAACCTTTTGTGACGAAATAGCTCTACCACACAAGTCTTTCTCCTTTAGGTCAGTAATTGGCAATGTTCATTTTGATGACCCAACCACCCTTTGAATTGTAATTAAAGGCCCATGCTTATTTTTGAAGGCACAATTTCAAACTTACACTGTATTCAGTTATTTGTTACAAAAATGCTATGTTAGTGTCATAAATCATATAATGATAATAACAATGTTCTGTTGATAACAAGCAATTGATGTTCCACAGTTGCTACAGTAGCCTGTGTTTTAGCCCATGTAACTGGTGCATGAATATAGTTCCTTTATATCATACGGCCCAATAAAAAGTGCTAAAAGTGTGGGCCGAGGCCCACAGTTTGCTGACCACTACTTTGAGTAGTTTGGAGGTATGTAATCTGTAAATCCAAGGTTTAAGCCCATGTTGGCTGCCTTAGACTGTGCTAATGGCTGGAACGTGCTTTCTGAAATGCTATGTTTTACATTATCTTCATCTAGCTGTAAACATTGTTAGTGGCTTAGTCTCATTACACAAATTCAAAGTTAATTTTTCTTGGGTTTGAGCACTTCTAAGGTAAACAAGTTCATGTATTTCAGGCTATGGTGCCTATGCTCAAGGTCAAATGGCTGGTTATGGCCAATATGGACAAGCATATGGTCAACAAAGTGCGTATGCTCAACAAGCGGCTTATGGTGGTCAAGCTCAAGTTGCTAATCAAGCTCAAACCACTTCTGCTACACAGCCAAAGACTGGGAGTGCACAACAAAGCCAAACAACGCCAAGCCAGCCAAACAGCCAAAGCACAACTGCACAGGCCCAAACACAGAGTAGTGCGTATGGACAAAAATCCCAAAGTGCTTATGGTCAAAGTCAACAGCCTGCTAGTCAAAGCCAACAATCAAGCTACAGCCAACCTAGTGGGTATAGTCAGGGTCAGTCTGCTGGTTATGGTCAAGGACAAACAACTGGTTATGCTCAAGGTCAGTCCACTGGCTATGCTCAAGGTCAATCTGGAGGGTATGGTCAAAGCCAGTCTGGTGGGTACAGTCAAGGACAGTCGGGCGGCTATGGTCAAGCGCAGTCGGGGGGGAGTTACGGACAAAACCAATCAGGTGGTTATGGTCAAACACAGCCTTCTAGCTATAACCAGAACCAGTCCAGTGGCTATGGCCAAGGACAATCTGGTAACTATGGGCAAAGTGGTAATCAAGGGCAGTCTGGGGGCTATGGTCGGGGAAGTCAACAACAAGGCAGTTATGGTGGTGGCCAAGGCCAACCTGGGGGATATGGACAAAGTGGTAACTCTCAAAGTGGCTATGGACAAGGTCAGCCAAGTGGTTATGGTAGGGGCCAGAGTCAGCCTGGTGGTTACGGACGTGGTGGTGGCCAGAATAATCAACCTGGTGGGTATGGCCAAAGTCAGTCTCCTGCTTATGGCCGAGGCCAGTCTGGTGGTTATGGTNGTGGTTCTGGACCATCAGGTGGACCAGGAGGGAATACTTACGGAGAAGTAAGTGCTGTGCACAAGGTGTATTTGTTTTTCTAATAATTGTGATTAATCATGTGTGCAAAACAGCTGTCTAGTAAACAGATCAGTACACTACGCTTACAATTATTTTTAAAAAATAATTTCCTGTTGTCTTTTGGAGTTGTTGTTGCTTGAGGATGTTCTTAGAAATGCAGTGCACAGCATAAGTGTGCCTCTGTTTTCATTCAGATACAAAAATTGTGATAATCTTGTTTTCTGATATTGTACAGCTAAGAATCTTAAAACATACATTATCCCTTGCAACAGCATTCAATTTGCTTTAAGCTTTTGTAAAAGCAACAGGCACGACATGCTAGACCAGCTGTGTCCAACCCAAATGGCTTACTGAGCCAAAAATTATGGCACTATTTTGACCGGGGCTGCACATTGAATGACATGCTATTGAGGGCCGCAGATTGAATGGCTTACTTTGTTTCTAGAAAACTAAATTTAGCTTAAGCTAATATACTGCAAGTGTTTGAATCCTAACTGCAATTGTAACAGACGTGATAAAATGCCACTGAGGACCACCTGCATCAAAAATGTAAAATTCGATATTATCAAAAACAGGGCAGATTGTCAGTACTGTATGTAGGACAATTTTACTAGATTGAAAACTTAAACTGGACTGCACAAAACCTTTGACTGGGTCGCAGGTTGGACATAGCTGTGCTAGACTAACTTTTAGTAAGAGCAAGATAAATGATTTTAACTTTGCCTGATGTTATATAGTTGCATTAAATGTTTTTAATGAGTTGCAATCCAATATAGCAATCAAATCTTTGCTATCACAAAATAATGTGACGAGATTTCGTGAAAGCATGTTGTGTCTGTGACCCTCCATTGTTTGACTTTTCTTTCGCAAGTGAAGCAAACCCATTTGGCTACAAAAATGATCTTCTTTTTGATGCATTGTTACTGCTTTCCACAGGGTTCCCACACGGTATTGAAAGTATTGAAGTATTGAATTTCAAAATTATTTTCAAGACCTTGAAAAAGTATTGAATTTGGCCAACATGTGTATTAGGTATTGAAAAAGTATGGAAATTCTAAACTGAAAAGAAATCAGAAGTATCTGAGGAGAATTTTATTATAAGCAAAGCACTTCATTATTTATGCAATAATGTGTAAAATTCAGTTTCATGATTAAGAATTTCAAAAAATGAAGAGAAGTAATAGTATTGAACTTATTTAATTTTTTATTGAAATGGTATTGAAAAAGTATGGAAAATGATTTTTTAAAATGTGTAGGAACCCTGTTTCCACAAAGGTGACAAGTCAATTGATTAGAATTCGTTGCCTTTGTGGAGACTGTTATTGATAACAGTTATATATGAGTTCGATTTATTGCAAACTCATTAAAGCAGAGCCTGGTCAGCTGATTCCTTTAAAGCTTGCAACAAACCTAGAGATTTTATGTTTTTACTGCATTGTGTTTCAGAATCGTGAAAGAGGTGGAAATCCAGGCGATAAAGACTCATCCTATGGAAACCAAGAGAGAGGTGGTTATGACAATAGGGGTTATGGGGGGTCACAAGATGGTTACGGACCACGAGGTAGGGTGATTTGTGTGAAATCCATCTTGCATGCATCTTGATGTGCTGATGGTAATGGAAAGCTAAAGATAGTGGTGGATATTGCTCACTACAACATTGTAGCATGGTGCATCTATTCCCATTATAACTTTGTATCTACTTTTCGTTTTGATCCTTTTTGAAGTTAGTAGCATACTAATGTTAGTGGTGTTTGGTACAAAACTACTCACAAACTAACTTTTCTGCAGTGTTCACTTAATTAGAAGTTGCTGCGTTAATATCTTAGATTTTAAACACACATTTTAGCTTGGAAGTAATGGTCTCACAAAAGTGTGCCAGTATGCAGTAGCGCTCAAACTAAAGTGCATATTCCTTATCTCTTCCAAAAGTAAAGGCATCACTTTGTCAGTGTTGGTAAAACTTGTGAAAGTTTTGAGAAAATTGATAGTAACATGAAAAATAGATTGTTGACTGGTGATGTAAAAAAGTGGTTCATGTGGTCTTTTAAAGGGAAATTTACCGGCTCCTAAGGTGTTAGTATAAAAACATGTAACAAACCAAGGTTTGCTGGAGAGGAAGAAAATATTAGAAGATTTTAAAGCTTGGACAGAATGCAAGCAGTAATAAAAATTGCCAATATAAATATGTATATGTTACATGTAAATAGTTTTTGTTCCAAACATATTTTACTTCTGTAGTGATACAGCCATAAGCAGCAATTTACATCTTATCAGCTGATAGTGGTAGAGACGTTTTTTTCACGGGCCTCTATGGCATCATTGGGACCACCTTGTGATGTTATTCTGCCCCACAAAATTCTAAATCCAAAAGTACCCACATTTTTTAATCAGAAGTGCCAGACTTTCTGTCTTTTGATGCTTCAGTTAGCTCTCAAGCACTATCAACAGATGAGTTATGGCCAAACCGCTCGTGCTTATGGTGCTTAAAGGCTTGTCACATTTGCAGACAGTTCTTATTCATGTCTCATAAGTCATTTAAATTACTAGCGTAATTATTGGTTTTGTGCAACCTTCTTGAAATAATTCCCTTCGCTCCTAGGTGGTGGTCGTGGTGGTTTCGATAGAGGTCGTGGTCGTGGGGGATTTGATGGGGGAAGAGGAGGATTCAGGGGAGGTCGAGGTGGAGGCTATGGAGATTCACGGTATGTGTTTTGTAGGATTTGTTTTAAGTTTAAATTGAAACTAGTGCAGTTGTCAAATGTTTGCCAATGTATATTGTTGGACATCACTGGTTCGGTGGTTTGTGTATCACTGGCCTAGCTGACAGTTTGATATACAAATTTCATTTATATAGATGCTTCTACTCATACATTTCCTTATTAATCACTCAAGCAAAATACCTGCTTTGGAATCTTTCTTATTTGTAGTGATCCCGAAACAGTTTTTGTTTACCTAGTTTGCACACAGTCTTGAGGTAGGATTTTTAATCAAATTTGTGGTTGTCCAGCTTGACGGTCATAATCATATAATTCACCTTTCAAGTTTTTTTTCTATGTGCCATGAAACCTCCCTTTTCAATTTTCATTTATTGTTGTTCATGTTGGCACATGATTGTGATTAGACTTGAGATACTGGTTGGGAAAATTTTTTTGAATAAATGACATGATTTTCTTTATATGAAAGTCTTTGAAAACAGCATGTATTTTAAGGTAATGTTATTAATGCTGCTTCTTACATTTTTATACTGCATACAAATGTTAGCAATTTATACTTTCAAATATCTACTTGATTTATTAGGTTTCTGCACCCTGTTTGAAAAAATATGTGCTGCTTAATGATGAATTATGCCACTTTACTACTCACTTCCAAACCATGATCTTATGACAATTTATAGATGCAACTTACAACCTTCAGCATTTTTTTGGTCTGTTCATAGCATGCCATATTTTGTGAGGTACCTTGAATAAACTTACGCTTACATGTGAAAACAAATCCTCTGGCTTCAATTACCAGGTTAAGACATATAGCAAGATATTGTTTTTTCATTTTTATGTTATGAATAACAGAGATGAGTTAATTGGCTTGAATATGTCATTACATTGTGCTTTATAATATTTGTATCTGTAAAAATGTTCCATGAAGGAGAAACTGGAGAATACACCTGGCTGTGTAACTGTTTTCTGAAAAAATAACATGTCACATTTCCTTGTGGCTCAATCACTTACCAACTGTACTAGAAAAGTTCTGACTGATCATGTAATTATCAAAAGTTTGTCCTTATAGTTCCCTAGGTCAGCCTTTTAAAGTCTATATTTACTGAGAGAGAATTGTCCACCTAAATGCCATAGCCCCTTTATTTGACTGTCAAAATGATTAAGTCACTGTAAACATACAGCAAAAGTTCATCTTTGGGAAAGGTTGTATTTTCTGTTTTACCCTGAAAATGACACAGCTTGCAAGCCAAGTGTTATTTATGATTTGTATCAAACCCCTGGATTTTCTGTATTGTTTTTCCAAAAAACGAAGTTGAGTATAAGACTTTATTGCCAGCACAAATCACTCGGAATGATCATTACCTCCCTATTTTTGCTATATCATTTAATATTCGTCCATAAGTTCTGTTTATGTCCCACACAAGTTTGAATTTAAATGTCAACTAACATAAAAACCACAACATAGTGAAGAGTACCACATACCCAGCATATGCTTCCCATAGCCCCAGTTGAGAATCTTGCCTTATATAATATAGAGCAGGGATGGCCGACCAATCAGATACCAAGAGTCTGTCAGATTAGTGACTGTGTTATCGCTATGAGCCACATCATACATATGGGCATACATGAACATCACCCCATCTCTTACTTATACACATACCTTTGCTCAGCTAGATTTATTGTGAATGTCACACACCAACATGACAGTGACAGAACTTTGCAAGGCATTTGTTGTTTTGCATGTTATTTAGTGGGACTTCTGGTGATTACGTAAGAGCGACATGGGACTGGGCAAAGAGCCGCATGCAGGGGTAATATAGCCGCATGCCACCCCTGATATAGAACTTGGAGTAACAAGCAACCCTGCCTTTGAGGCAGAGTAGTATAGGAAAAATTATGGCATATATCTGGAATCCTCACTTTCTCCAATACTTCATATACAGATATATACTTGTTAAATATTATATATTATCAGTTAAATAGTTCTTTGTCAAGGCCTTTCCTCATAATTATTTATCATATTGTTGATAGATAAATGAAGTAATACCAGAACATGCAACACAAATACTTGATTTTCACATTGCTATATTTAAAGAGATGTGAATACTGAATTATATTGTTATCAAGTAGTGTTTGAATTGCATGATAGGTAAGATTGGTTTGTTGAAATGTTTATTTTGAGTCTAATAGCCAGGGTTGCCATGCGGTATTGAAAGTATTGCATTTCAAAATTGGTTTTTAAGACCTTGAAAAAATATTGAATTTGGCCAAAATGTACATTAGGTATTGAAAAAGTATGGAAATTCTAAATGGAGAAGAAATCTTAAGTATCTGAGCAGAATTGTACTGCAGGCAAAGCACTTATGCATTGTGCAAAATTGATTTTCATGATCAAGAATTTTGAAAAATTAAGGGAAGTAACAGTATTGAACTTTTTTAATTTAGTATTGGAAAGGTATTGAAAAAGTATGGAAAATGATTTTTTTAAATGCGTGGGAACCCTAAATAGCACCTTAGCCAATGGGTTTTGAATTCGATTCAGAATCATTAGAGTCCTGGAAGCATTGCTGTTAAAATTATGAGCCCTCTTTCAGTTTTTTTTCATACTAGTCAGTGCAGGCTTTAATTGCTGTTAAGATAATAATAAATTGGTGCAATTTAAAAAATGCTGTAAGGATCATTATATCCACTTGGTAATAACCGTTTGTATCATTGTAATATTTATCACTAAAACATGTGGATAATGTTTTCAAGCTCTGTTAATATGTTGCCATTATTTTTACTAAATTTATGTCTTTTCCATAAAAATGTTGTTTCATTGTGGCTTGGCTGAAGTATTAGCTAAGTTCAGTGAAAAAAGCTTCGACTTCTTACAACTTTAAAGGGTTTTGTGAGTGATTGTTTATCCATTTTACCATATGCAGTGTTGTCTTCAAGTCTTGGATTTCTTACCATACACCCATTTTAAGACCTATGCCAAGCAATATGCCCCAGTTTGCTTGCCTGCCTTCACCAGGCCTATGCAAAAAACACATTGTATACAGAGGAAATTGCACTTAAATAAGTCTGGGTGATTTTTAATGGTTTCACATCAGTTAATAGTTGTTAATATTAGGATTTCCAAAGCAAGCAATGCCAATTTCAATACTGCATTTTCTACTAAGTATGCTGACAACTCTTACTGCGGAATGTAGGCACAATAATTTTTGTTTGAACCATGTTTTTCAGAACAACATAGCCACAAATATCAAATACATTATTTTATTCAAGAATAATTTTTAAATATATTGTATATGTATTGTTCGCAATAAGAATATGTATGGTTCACCATAAGGGTATGTTGTTCGCAATAAGAATCTGCAGCAACTTTGTGCATTGCTTACCATGTTTTTCAGCTTTTGCCACACTGCAACTATTCCTTAGATCAGGGGTCACCAACACGGTGCCCGGAAGGACCACGTTGGTCGCCCACAGGGCTGTTTTGACAATAGCATTAACACTTTCGCAGCCGGGTTGATTCAAGCGGTTCGCAGAAAAACAGCTGGATTGCACGTGGCTTTGCGTGGGAACTTTTCCAGTCTGGTAAAATTGGGAAATAACTCGGCAAGTCTTGTAGATTGCACTTTAAAAAATTTTTTGGTTGGGATTGCGGATTTTTTGCGAGTGACGTCATAAGTGGAGAACTTTTAGGCCACCTTGGCCCACTTCACCTGGCCCTGGGCCCAAACCATTATATGGTAGTATTTCGCTGAAGGTTTTGTTGGAAACTAGGCTACAATCCGAGTCTTTCAATACTTTGGATGACCTGCTTTCGGGTTCAAAAGTTGTGATGTAAGGTAGTAAAAATATCTGACTAATTAGTTAATTAGATAATAAATAACTTGTTTATTTTAGATCATAACTTTTGAACCAGAAACGCTAGAAAGTCAATCAAAGGCTCAGGATTTCAGCGAAACACTTTGGCCTAGCGGTTGGGCCCTAGGCTGGGTAGCAGGAGCCAAAATGACGAAAAACTGCTTATGACGTCACTGTCAAAAAAACTGCAACCCCCAACCATAAAATTTATTTTCGAGTGCTGACTAGAAGACTGGCCGATCCGTTTGAGCCCTTGAACAGTTCTCTAGCGCAGTGTTTTTCAACCTTTTTTGCATCACGGACCACTTTATGCAATAAAAAAATTTTGGGGAACACCAAACAAAATTTTATAATCACA
>JGI24159J19872_10012140_pt1 | contig 11257 bp, 6 predicted proteins | sample Ectturendosymbi4_FD_19872 | JGI IMG/M metagenome (IMG submission 19872) | reverse complement strand
TGATTTCAACCAAAACAGGATTCGGATCGGATGCGGATATCATTTTTCAAAAACAGGATAGGATCGGATAGTAAAAATCCACTATCCGATCATCTCTGCTGTACATTAATGTAACGTAACCACATTATATGAGAAGCAGTGGTTGACAGAGTTTTCTGCCACATGTACTAGGCTAAAAAAAGTGAAAATGCATTCCATTGGATTGCACCTGAGTTGCTGAAAATCATGCACCAACTTGTTGTACTAAATCATATGGGCTTTAAAACTGACTGAATTGTTCAAAAAAACATTTGCTAGATTGCACGACTGTTTTCTACTTTGAAAGTCACAGGCACATGACAAATGCCGAATCTGCTGCACGTGCGAAGGCCTTCTCAACAAAGTCCCTATCTGCGGCTTTATTGTAATTCATATACAGTGATGAACCGTGATGAGCAAAACAATGAAGCCTCCATTGCAATCATATTGTTTTAATATCATTGTGTGGAATTAAATAAAACACAGGTTGCAGCGGTAGCCTAGGAGGGCAGTGTAGCAGTCAAGCTAGCGCGACCACTACATGCAAGCAAAGTTGGCCAAAGCAAGGAGAAGGGAATGACCAAGCCAGCGACACTTAAAAGTGACTTCCATGCATATGGAAGTGAGAGCTCTCTTTGGCCGAAACGCCTGGCGCGCTGAAGGCGCCAACAGCTGCCTAAGTTAGTGGCATCGAGGTTTCTGGCTTCAAGCCCACACTGAAGGTGTGCAAACACAACTGGGTCGCACACGCTTCAATGGCGCCCGATAACGGACACCTCCAAAAGACCCAAGGGGGCTCAAAAATCCCCATCCAGGTGGGTCAAATCATGATGATCTGGGATGGATAACGTGCGTCGCATGGAAAAAGCAACATAAAAGAAGAAGCAACAAAAAGACCAAAAGAAAAGAAGACAATGGCTCAACGCACCGCAGCCAAGGCTCAACATACCAAACCCAAATCAAGAATGACACACACGTCATAGGACCTGACTGGTGGACTCTTGACATCATGGCAAGATAGTTCAAAGAGAAGAGAGTGGGCAATCCAAAGACTTCGAGGAAGGAAAGTCAGTCATGCTAGCGCGAACACTACATGTAAGCAAAGTCGGCCAAAGCAAGAAGGTAAAGACCAAGCAAGTGATACTTAAAAGTGACTTCCATGCATATGGAAGTAAGAGCTCCCTTTGGGTGAAACGCCTGGCACGCTCAAGACACCAACAACTGCCTAAGTCAGTGCCATCGAGGTTTCTGGGTTCAAGCCCACACTGAAGGTGTGTGAACGCAACCGAGTCGCACACGCTTCAACAGTAAGGGTTGAGGGAAATGCAAACTTGTAAAAAAAACAAAAAAAATGTTCAGCAATATGCTTGTTTGTTTTTAGTAATAATGTTGATCCTAAAAGCAATAACAGAAATTATACAAAACTATTCTGAATTTTCTTGTTGCGTGAATAGCTGCAATAAATTTGTTTCAAATCGATCTTGATAAACCATAAAATTCCCTACGATATGTTTATGAAAAGCCACCTCCGCTCCCATCATGCCCCTCTCACCGGTGTCCCTGCATTGTAGTTGACTGCATCGCCTTGAGCTACTGTGGCAAGCGCAAGAGAAAGATGCCAAGTCGGGGCATTAAACTAACGGGAAAGCAAACAGCAGCAATAGAGATCCCTCGAGTTCATTTTACTGATACTAGGTTGCACTATCATTATATAGGGACAGTGAATTACGACAATTCGCTTGTGCTGACTATCACAGGGACGTGTTACTCATGGGCAACATTTAGCGGTGACCATTTATTTACATGTGGCGCCATTTCCAGGCCGCCACATCACTTCCCTCACCATTAGCTTAAAGTTCTATCACTTATCATTTAGACTTTAATTTTCATTGTTACAATTTCGACCCTTACCCTTTGGTTCAAGTCAATCGTATTTGACATTTTGTACGAAATCTCAAGATTCCGAAAAGTGTAATTCGAAATTTTAACAGAAATGGAAGATACATGAAATTGCAAAGTAGGTGATATGAAATATGTTGTTGCGTGTCCCGGAAAAAAAGCGTTTTTCATTTTTTTGGGTAAAATGTTCTGGGCGTTTTTGTTTTATTTTGAAGATTTTCTTGCATTGCAATGAGATTTTTTCCCGTCTACATCTTCTGTACTATTGCTATCAGAATAATAATCTCCTATCATTTTCTGTAAAAAAAGATTGTTTGCGTGTGCTGCAGAGCAGTGGTGTACAGGATCCGGATTTTGGAGTCCAATCGGGCCGGATATTTGGATTTTTTTGGATTTGGATTGGATATCGTTTCCCTTTCAACCGGATCCGGATTATCCAAATGAAATAAAATGTAGCCATGCAAACAATCTTGACATGGAATAACAGTTGTATGACGAAAAATTACGATATTTCGAAGTCATATTACTAAAAATCTACTTGTCTAAATTCTCTCGATAGACTGCAATGTTCCCTGCCGCTCGGGATTCTAACTTTCAGACTGATGACATCTCAATTCTCAAACAGCATGGAGTTTGGAACTGTGCGAAGATAAGCATGATTGATTCTATAATTTTATCATGACGCAGCCCATCGTTATTCAGATGAGACATTCATTTTTGAAATATATTTATTAGTAGATCATAGTAAAATCTTGGTGTTTATTGAGGTATTACAAAGAGTTTTATTTCAGTTTTGAACGACGTACACCAGTTGGCAGTTTCGGTCTCAATGGCGTAGCTCACTAGTCTAACTCAAAGTGGCCATACCTCACAATTAAGTAAGAGTAACAAAAAATTATAAACATGCTGAAAACGCATTGAAGTTTTGACCATGTTGTTGTAGGTTGAAATACACCTGAACTGAGAATGAAAACTTGTGAAGTGTTGGATTTAAAAAAGAGTGGCAAGGTTGTTCATTATCTAAGCCTGGCATTGTTGGAAGTTTTGTTTAGAAAGAGTAAGAGTTCCAAATGATAAAAAGGTTGAGGTGAACATTCATTGCACTGCTTTAAGAAATGATTTCGTTGGGCACATAAGCGCAATTTTGTTGTAAAATGTGAGGGGGACAGCTTGGTGTGAAACCAATATATTACGAAACCTAAGGAAAAAATGTGGGGGACATGGCATTTTATGTCTCCACTGTCTGGAAAAGTGGGGGACGCGTCCTCCGTGTCCCCCACCTAATTGCGCCCATGATTGTGCATAAAATTATCGTGATGATTCTGTCATGGTAACGTACAATAGCTGTTGGCATTGCATGGAGCCCAGCAGGGAGCCTACACAAATGTAGGCTATTTTGATTTAACATCTCCGTCAGGGAGCGTATGAGAATTGTGCGCAACTATAACATGCGCTACCTGATAGAAAAAGAATTGCGCACTTCTTGTCAAGATGTCTCATAAACTGATTACAGTATGGTAGGCAGTTGTAGCTATGGCATTCAAAAACCAAGGTATAGCTAGCCGAGAGTACGCTCAGCCAACATTTCAAAATATCGCCCAAAGTACAAATTCTCGCCAAACAAGATTGGGGCTAACCAACGTCCAGAAGACAAAAGCAGGCAACAAAACAGCATATAAAAAGCAATAACGATGTCCTTAAATCATTTTCAAGTAAAAATTTTGAACAAACATTTTGAAACAACGTTAAAAACATGTTTGACTCTAACCAGAAAAATATTCCATCTGACTCCGACCGGAAAGATTTTTCAAAACAGACTGGTTGATTTTATTCATACCAATGCAATGAAACCATTTTCAAAGCTGACAACTAGAGATGACCTATGAAAAAGTGTTACAAACTTTTGCCACTTTTTGCGAGAATTTGAGTCACCATAGCAAGTTTACAGCATTATATTTATTTAATCCGGATCCGACCAGAAAGGTTTTTCAACACAGACTGATTGATTTTACTCATACCAATGCAATGAAATCATTTTCAAGGCTGACAACTAGGGCTGAGCTATGACAATAGTGACAAATTTTTGCTAATTTTTGCGAGAATTTGAGTCGCCATAGCAACTTTACAGCGTAATATTTATTTAATCCGGCTCCGACCAGAAAGATTTTTCAACACAGACTGATTGATTTTATTCATACGAATGCAATGAAACTATTTTCAAAGTTTATCACCAGGTGAAGATTTTTTTTGTAGAAATATTCTTCAAGTTCGAGAGACATTGTTAAACCCTTTAAGCCCGCGTTGGACACTTTTTTGCAATTTTTAAAAATTTTGCAAAGCAATAACTCGCCAGGCGATTAAGCCAGAGAGCTTTTCAAACCCTCTACGGATTCAGCAAGTCTTGAACTGCAGATCAAAAAAAATGCGTTTTCGTTTTGGGTATGAGCTTTTCTGGAGTAACGTCACAATAGGGGTGTTTTTGCGTTATTCTGGCATTTTTTTCTGGCCCTGGGCGTCCCAATGGGACATTTTTTGGACTCAATGTTTTGTTGGAATCTTGACTCGAATACAAGTCTTTAGAGCCCTTGATTAATTTTCTAGCATATCGGGAGCTAAAATTATGGCTCATTAACCAAAAATTGACCAAAATTTTGCTCCCTCAAAATCCACTCTGGGGTGCATTTCACCCCAGGCAATAACTCGCCGTCAGATTGAGCTATAGAGCTGTTCATACCCTCTAAAGACTCGTGAAGGTGTATAGTTTGCAATAAAAAAAAGCGTTTCAGTTTAGGATGTCTGTTTTTTTTTAATGTTTATATAATGATAGGATACTTATGTTATTTTTGCTGACGTCAGCATTTTTGGCCTTACTGCCTTACTACTGGCCCGAAGGAGTCATTTTAGTGGCAAAAATATTTTTTTGAGGCTAGCTGTTTTTGGTTACATTTCGGGACTTTGAAGGGTCCGAATGGGTTTTTAGCGTTCCTGGTTCCAAGATTAGGGCCCAAAAAACTTTAAAATAATTAGGGAAATCCCCCAAAAATATTGAGAAAAGCCCCTTACTAATCAGCTGTTTTTTGGCCTAACTTTTGAACCAGACATGCTCGAAAGTCAATCAAGGACTCTAAAGACTCGTATATGAGTCAGGAATCCAACAAGACTTTGAGATACAATGTTCGCACGTTGGATCCGCGGATGACATCTTAAGAATTATCGCAAAACAGCCCCGAATCCAGGGGTCATGGGCCAACAACGCCAAAAGAAATTCTAGAATTTTTTTAAAAATTCTATTGTACAAGAGTTCACGAGTCTTCAGAAGGTTTGAATAGCTCTCTACCTCAATCTTGCTGCCGATTACGACTGGCCAAAGGTTGGCCAGAAGCGGCTAATGGCACTTTTTTAACTTTTGCCAAAAACTAGGTTTTTCTGCCATGAGTTTGGTCCAGACATGCTAGTAAGTCAGTCAAGTGCTCCAAAGACTCGTATTCGAGTGAAGAATGCAAATAATATTTGGGACAAAAAATGGCCCATTTGGCCGGAGCCCAGGGCCAGAAAACGTAGCCTAAAACGAAAAAAAACACCCTTCCATTGCGACGTGGACAATGGAAAACCCCAAATCCAACTCCAAAAATTTTTTTTTTTCAATCTCATGTACAAGACTTGCTGAATCCACAGAGGGTTTGAACACCTCTGTAGCTGCTGGCAAGGTATGGCTTTGCAAACTTTTCAAATATTTTCAGCAAAAACTGGGCACCCGGGACTGAAAAGGTAAAAGCTTCCAGCTCAAATGCAAACAGGACATTTCCAATTGGCCATTTTCTTCGCGTCGTTCACCTCTACCTCATTCATGTTTAAGCAGGAATCGTGAAACCATCGTGGACAGTTATCACAGCCAATCTGTTTGACAGGCAATATACTGTAGGGAATATTTTGTCAATATATTTGTGATAGTTTTTTCAAAAAGAAGCATTTCAGAATATTCACCCATTGTTGATGGAGTTTTGCCGTTTCTATACCGCAGTGGCTGCACCGTTTGCTCATGTCCTCTGATTACAGAACAAATTTGTGTATTAATTTGTGTTTCCTTCGGATATTTGGACCGATTAGGACGATTGTGTATAGATTATCCATACTGAATACTGCTATGCGCATTATAGAAGAAAAACGTCGGAAATGTTTGATAGATTCGAGATAGTTTGAATGATTCTGCACCCCTCTATGTCAGATCACTTCTTCTCATCAAAAGTTCTCAAAGAGCATGCGAGTCACTGGCCAAATACTCCATATCTTACCAGATGTTGTTAAAATCTCCTCCGCCATGTCTTTCCAAACCTATTGCATTGTGTTCTTATTGACTCAAAAGTTGACACTTGTCGGTGGCTCAGGAAACATCGCAAAGATCTCTGTTGCAATCTGCAGCAAAAGTAATACCACAATTTTAAAACACATGTTTGCTCACTCCTATTTTCCTGTTCAAAGCCAATGTTTCAACAAGTTCCATGCACGTCTTGTGCACTTACTTTTATTACGTGAACGCCACAGTTGTGTCCGTCTTGCTGGAGGCAGTGGTTAAAAGTTTTTGCTTCAATCCTCATTAACATGTCTGCAGATGGTCTTTGCACAATAAAGGTTCTAACCAGGGGTTCCCAAACATTCCCCGTCCGTGTACCCCTTCAGCATTTCGATAGATGAGCATGTACCCCTAAACATGGGCGCCGGAGGTATTTTTTCCAGGGAGGGGCCAATAGTGGATTTTCCAGGGGTGGGCCAAAAATCTTTTTGCATGGGCGGCCAAAAGTGGCAAAATGACATTTTCACCACTCGAAACTAAGAAAACAATCATTTTTTTGCAAAAATTGATGGGAAAATGTCTAATTTCAAAATCTTGGTGCGGCCTTGACCTCCACTTCCGAAGCCCATGCCCCTGAAACTTCTTATAATAAAAAGGGTGAGAAAGATAACAAAAACGTATTTACCAATAAGCATGCAATGACTTTTGAAAACAATCTTCAATTATTTTTATTTTTGATAATAACAGACACAAAACATTTTGTATCGGCATTGGTGGTAGGACCACAGGAATACTGATACTTGTTCGCTAACTTGTAAAACTTCGTACAACACTACATTACAGACAGTTCCTCAACATAGTTGTTGGCTACATCGTAACACTTGGTACAACACTACATCCAGAGTTGGACGTGAAAATCGCATTTAATGTTGCTTGGCTCAAGAGATAAATCATCTAAATATACAGCAAAAAAGTATGAACGCAAGACTCCCCCTGGCCTAAATTCATTAGTAACATGAAATGGTTCGGACAAATTCATAAATATAAATAATTTGAAATGAATAATGTATAAACATGTTTTATTCCTTCTCTTGCTAACCTTAAATGTACCCTTTCAGATAGGCAAATGCACCACTAGGGGTACATGCATCCCAGTTTGGGAATCCCTGTTCTAAACAATGCAGAAAATTCAACAGACGAATAAGAAAGCACGTGCGAGGCTCATTACGCAAACATTTCCACACCTCCATCTGTTTACTGCTTGCTCTGCATCTTGCTGTTAGCTGCCAAAGAGTTCCACGAGGTAGGCCTACAGATAAGAGGAAAAGGGGTGAATGAACTGCAAGATGAACAAGTTTTTTTTTATTTTATCGGCAAATTTTAGCAGTTTTTCTTGCAGACGCAACAGCGTGATTTTTAGAAACAGGCACAATAAATTCCAGTGGTTCTCTCCTGAATTGTAAGCATCAACCAAGGCGTCATAGTCATGCAACTGAACCTGTCACAAAGATACAACATACCATTAACAGGGAATCCAAGAATTTCATTGGTAAATTATGGTTCGTCGTATTATTTCTTACCGGCACATCTAGCTGGCACATTGCGGTATGCAATCTCGTACTTGTCTTCCAAGATGCATCGAACAAGAAATCCATTCAGGACGTAGATGTTGAGCTTTGCTTTTGCAATTTTTATTCGCAAACCGTAATCGATGACCTGAGTTAAAGCTGTTTGAGTATGAGCTTTCCATAGACTAAACAGTACAAAACACTGCAAGACCACACACCGGAAAAACTGTTTTGCGTATGCTATTTTGTCCACGAAGCAACATCTATCCTACTCAGGAGAGCGTTTTGCCAATTATGTCACCGTCGAGCCAATTGCTTCCGCGCAACGTCTGGAACGAATCCACTCGAAGGATATGCTGTCCATGACCGTCAGCGTACATTGCCGCGATGGTCCGTGTGGCCTTAGTATTCCAAAATTGGTCTACCTGATAACGATTTTAACGGCTTTACAATAATTCGGTCTTCGCTCCTTAACAGCTTAACTCAAATAATCACCTCTTCTGTAAGTTTCTCATTTGAGCGAATTATGTCATCAGTGTTTGGCTTTTGGGAAGATTTAAACTTCAAATGATACTTTGACTTTGAAGATAAACTCCAACAGTCTTGTCCTGCCCCTGAAGTCTTCTCCACTTATACCATTTTTCTGTAGCAGTCTCAGACTCGTGATGTCTCTATAAGAGAAGAATGTTATAATCCGGAATCTGACTAAATTATTAGGACAACACGGGCAAAATTACAAATGTTGGTCACTACTGTCTTATAACATTTTTACATATTATTGTTCAAATTCGAATTTTGTTAGCTTTTCAGATGAAAAGTGTAAAACTTGATCATGAAAACACCTTCGACATTTCGTGATAAGGAAATCCATTAAGCAATAAGAAAAAAGGTGGGGTAAGAGGGGCATGACTTCAATGCTGTTCCTTTCAGCACATTTGGAATTATTAAACTTTGGGAGTCACCTATATAGTCAGCGGAAACTTACGGACAAAGTGGGCAAAATTGAGAATGTTGATTATGTTGCCATTATCATTAGCTTCCAAACGTTGCTGGGAAAACATGTAGTGTGACGAACGTTTCAGAGCAAGAGGATAACTTTTGTATTTTATGTTGTGTTTAAACACAGGTTAAAAAAGCCCTGGACTAAACAAAAGCAGTGCGTAGCGCTTACCTTCCGTTTGAGGCATGTTTTGTGGAAGCTATCATAATATTCGGAAATAAGCCCTTTGCTTTGCTGGTGGTATTGCACTGAAAACGTAGACAAGTCCTTGCATTTGCGATTTTCAAGCCTCGTACGCTTGAGCTCCTGATGCGATTTCTCCATTACACCTTGTGTTCTGTTGTGTTTCGCAAATGTCTTCTCCCCTCCAAAAACAAGCACTGTTGTAAATAAACATAACAAAAGCCCAGTTTTCTAAGCTGAAAGAAATGCTGCTCGGTTTTACCTGACAACGTTGATGGAGCTTCTTGGCATAAAATTTCGAATATTCCGCATACGCTTCACTTGTGCCGATGCGCCCAAAGTCTCCTGTGCAAAAGGTTATAATATACATCGCAAAAATGGCCACAAACAGCAATGCTTTTTTTCAAGGAAAGTCTTGTCTTACCAAGCATTACACTAGACCACAGTAGCTCTAGCAGCATACAACAGAGATGATCGGATAGTGGATTTTGACTATCTGATCCTATCCTGTTTTTGAAAAATGATATCCGTATCCGAAACTATCCAAAAGTGTATTGTGATGAACAACATTCATTTTTTGTGCTGTGTCTAAGGCAAAATAATGCTGGAGTTATTTTGCCTTCAGCTGAACACAATTGGTTGAAGTAGTCACATGACAAGCTTGGAACGCATGTCCTACTTCATTGACCATGACATTGGTAACAGCTCAGTCCCTGCATGGATGATGGTTGTCATGGTTTCAGGGCTGGCAAACAGTTGGCACCTTCTTGTTTGCATTAAGTGAACTGCAGGGGAAACCCTAACTCTAAACACTGAACCACTAAACCTAAAACCTGACCCTAAACCTTGACCATAAGCCCTGATCCTAAACCCTAACCACAAACTCCTAAACCCCATCCAATTGTCTCTGCGTATTGTACTTGTCACATGACCACTTCAACCAATTGTGTTCAATTAAGGCAAAATAGTCCCAGCACAAGTTTTGCCTCATGAAGCAGAAGAGACACTACCTGAATGCGTTGTGGCACGTTGGGTCCTGTCATGCTTATAAACAGGAAGTGTGACATATCTTGCAAGCTTTAGCTTGACATATCGCGTAACCTAAGTAGGCCTACTTTTCTGAGTCAATTGCATTAAAAAGCAAGCTGAAGTTTTGCCACGGTCCGGAGGGGCTTTGGTGGGCTTAGCCTCTCCGAAACAAAGCTTCAAACCCCGCCGAATTGAAATATGAAGCACGAAAAAACACTGATATTTGTTGAAATTTCAGAATGTCAAGCCCAACTGCACAAATGTAAAGCGCCCTATAGAAGATTTTCTGATGACGGTTCTGTTGCGACACCAAGCTTTTCATTAACCATTTCTTTGGTAACAATGGTTAGATTGTAACATTATCCATAAGTTCACATTCATAATTTCATTTATTAATCCTATCCATTGTTGCACGTTAACGAAACCTAATTACATAACAATGCTAGTCTACAAACAAAAAAGCATTCAAAACAATACACTGGCTTAAAATGTGCCATCTATATTGAAATGACCGACTAATAATTCAGTCTAAGAAGTCAATGTCACAAAACAACAATTTTGATTATCATGTTTCAGAAATAAAAAAGCTATCTGGCCTGGTATCATCCAACAACCAGTCAAAGCTGGCGTGGAATAGGCGTGAAGACTGCAAGGCCTGGTGTAGACTACAGTTCACATTAAAAGAGCTAGATTGCTCTAGCAAGTCTAGACTACAGATCACAGTAGGCCTACATTAGCTAGCCTTAGTCCAGGAACGCAGCAAACAACGTCCTTAATGTATACCGAAAGAGTCTATTTTACCACACCAGGAACAGAGGGGATGGATTACACTAAGGCACAGAGATTACACCACAGACAGACTCGAAGTCATGGCAGAGAAGGCGGAAAAGATGCTGCTGAAGATAATAAATGCATGGTTGGGCAATGTGCAACTTTTTCCAAAAGTCTGAATCCTCGAAATATCAATAAAAGCGTTTCAGATATCCGGATCCATATCCGTTTCCCGTTTGAAAGCAGTTTTTGGATATCCGTACCCGGTTGAAAACTCACTGTCCTGCCGGATATCCAACGGCAAACCGGATAGTGATCATCTCTGGCAGTGGCGGCTTGTGGTGAAATTGGCCGGAAGGGCTGCGAAATTTCATCTCTGGTTGAACATATGGGATTTTCGCCCTGGCTGTTTTTATAATATAGTGGCGTTTCCAGTCACTCCAGCAGTCCTAATCTTATCAAACTCGTAATTTTCAGTTGTCCTTATTGATACANAGA
>JGI24159J19872_10012139_pt1 | contig 11257 bp, 7 predicted proteins | sample Ectturendosymbi4_FD_19872 | JGI IMG/M metagenome (IMG submission 19872) | reverse complement strand
ACCGGGCTTTTCGGATCGGGCCGGGCTCGGGCTTAAGTTTGTCAAAATATTTCGGGCCTGCATACAAAACTTTTTTATAGCATTAGGAGTAACAACTTTTTTCTTTGGTGAAGTAGATTTGTTGTGCTCACCGCGGTAACTTCTGTGAATGAAGTGATTGTGATTTTTTCAGCTGATTCTGTTTGCAAACACAGCTGCGTTCTTTTCTTCTCTGCTCGGATTAGTCTCACACCCTTTTTAAGAAGACGACAGCGGTGAGGAAATTACCAGGTCATGGCTTTGGCTCAAAGAGATCAATCACTCAAGCGATTCTTGGCTTGTTTTAAGAAGCCTACAGGCCGGTTTGTCATGCCTATAGCGCCATCGTGGATAGTTTCGTGATAGTTTCTTTTTTTCTTGAGAAACATTATATTCCGCAGTATTATCGTTTACTAACAAGCTACGTTTGTTGGTCAAGGTGGTTGTTACTTTGGGTGTGATAAACCGTGTGCCTGCAGCTATACCCGAACACAACGTTTTTTGTTACTCCACAGCTGCGCATATCTGAACTCCCTCAGTAAATTTGGCTTTCGGGCCTCAATCGGACTTCAAAAAAATGTCGGGTTCGGGCTTCGGCCGGGTTCAGGCTTCAAAATGAGGCCCTTTCACCACTCTGTGTGGTTATGTATTAGAGTTCTGCGCGGGGTGGGTTAACCTACGCGGGATGCGGGTACCCGTATTTGCGGTGCGGGTGCTGGGCGGGTTGAACTTGCTGCGGGGCGGGCGCGGATTAAACTTGCTGCGGGCACGAGATTAGAAACTCCTCGTGCGGGTAAGTGAGTGTTGAGCCAAAGCACATGAACTTAATCAGCTCAACAATCGCAAAACACGTGGATGTACTAAAGTTGTTTACCAGCCTTGCGCTTAGGACAGTAGGCCCGCAGCAGATATAATATTATGATGTAACAACCCATTGTTGCGAAACATTAGCTCAGGATCTTGCCTTGTGGTGGGCAATTGACCATTTTCCAATGCAACCGTCGTACGTGATGAGGAATACCTCAGTCTAGCAGCCCTTGTAAATGGATAAGACAGCGCTTAACGCACAGCTAGTCACAAGTCACAACTGGACTGAAACGTATTTTTTATCACCTCAAACCTGTTGACTGCGGAAGATCAGATTTGTTGAAAAGTTTTTGTTGCCAATGAAAAAATGAATAGCTTGATTTTGCTGCTCGTCAGCCTTGCCTTCAGGCGTTATAAGTAGGGCAAGTTTTTGCAACTTTTTTTACAGCTTCCTAAATATGTACTCAGAATTTATGTAGTACGATGTATTAAGCTGGTTCCAGAAATTTTATATGGCGTCTTGTTTCTTTTTTAGATACAACTTTTCCTGCAATTTCTATCACGTATTTTGCAATGTGTAGAAGCTTGATTCAAAAAACATGCTTTAGAACTATTTCAGTATAGTTCTGTTCTCTTTGATAATCGAATCGAACTGAGTAGCGACCTAAAAGCAATTGTAGAAATGACGCGGCCAAACAAACATCAATCCACAACTGCACGCCAAATTGTTAATTTGCCAAACAACATCATGAACAAGTGTCAGCATGCTACGCAAACTGTTGGTAAAAGATCGCCATTTCTCCCCACGTAATGTTTGGAAATATTAAGCATTATATGTAAATAAATCGCTTGAGTAAATCACTTTGGTTTAAAATGCTTGTGCACAAATGCAACATTTTACTGTAAATTTTGTTAAAATTAATGCATACTTCTCACGATTTTATTGCAACTAAAACTTGCCCTAGCTGTGAGTTTTCAGCAGTTCGCGGGCCGCTGCGGGTTTAAGACCGAAAAAGTGCGGTGCGGGTGCGGGTTGGGTTGGTCTGCGGGGCGGGCGGAACCGGACAAGGTTTCTCAAAATCCTGTGGGGCGGGTGCGGACAAACAATTTCAACCCGCGCAGGACTCTAGTATGTATACAGGGGCCTACAAGGGACGACTGAAAGGATACATCCTCCACCCACCAACAGTAAATATAAAGTGAAATCATTTTAACTTTACACCAATTGTTTTTGGTGTTGGTAAGAGGATATCAATGGGGATTTTGGTAGGGGTGGGGCTGCATGCATGACGCCCAGTGTCAAAAGATTTGTAGATTTTGCAAAAAAACGGAAATGTGCGAGAAAAATATTGATCGTTTTTGTAACGTTAAGCGACTTGAACAAGACAACAAATCGCGCTGTAACCCACACTTCTTATAAAATACATGAAAGTTGAAGTGTTGTACTTTAAGAGTGATATGCATGTGCGACCAATGCGATTCAGCATTTTGTGCACTCCAAGTGACAGCCCTGATAAAACCCAATTGATGTTTTCGACTATATTGTTGTGCTTGTTTGTATCCAAATACGATATGAATGGGAGCAGGCTGAACTCCAGCACCATGTCCAGGAACAAATTTAAGTACATTAATATGTAAATCATCTGCAAGGACAAAGCGTGATTAGTGTTGCTCTCAAAACACCTCTACAAATAAGATTGGGAATCTATATACATAAAACGTCACTTCGCATCGACCCGATGACTGTATTGGTTTCACACCAAGCTGTCACCCCCCCATTTTACAACAAAATTACGCCCATGGTTCTCGGTACAACTCTTAACGAAATGTACTACGTAAAGTTTGAGATGGCTAAGTCGAGGTGCCGTGCTAATGCGTCTTTTTTAATTTACGTGAGAAAATCGAAAACTTTTTGAAGAAAAAGGGCAAGCCAGTTTTAGGATTTCAATCCTCAGAATGGATGCAAGACCTAGCCTTTATGGTGGATATTACAAAGCATTTGAATAATCTCAACAAAATGTCGCAAGGCCGCAAAAGACTTGTCACACAGTATTACGACACCATACGTGAATTCAAGTTGAATTTGTCCTTGTGGAGACACAACTTTCCGGTGATGACACTGCTCTTTCCTTGTCTAAAAAGTGTGCGTGCCAAGGGACTGAACAGTGACTTGAATCAATACAAAGATAAGATGACAGATTTGTTGCAGGGGTTCAAGAAACGATTTCAGATTTTTGGCAAACTTAAGACGGATTTTCAAGTCTTTTGCTCGCCATTCACAGTAAACCCCTCTGATTTGCCCGTTGACCTGCAACTTGAAATAATTGCCTTGCAATGTGATTCAGATTTTAATACGAAGTTTGCCTTGGTGAGATTGGACACATTCTATCAGTATCTTTTTCCGGGCTACCCTAAAGTGACATCCCTTGCTACAAATGTTTTGTGCATGCTTCTGCTACGGAAGACATATCGTTGTGAACAAGTGTCCTCTGTGATGAACATCATTAAAACAAAGCTGCGCTCAAGGCTCACACATACTTAAATGACATCCTGAAAGTGGCTGCTACACAGGATTTGACACCTGATATTGATGCACTAGTGAAAGCTAAAAGTTGCCAAGTTTCAGGCGTAGGCCAAAATGCCAACATATTTAATGTGAACTGCTTCTTTGCGCCCTGAAGGATAGTTCTGCAGCAATGAGTGGTTACTGTGGAAGTATTTCAAGACACTGAACGCTTGCAACAGTGAGTAAATTTAATGTTAGTCAGCAGCTTCATTAAAAACGCGTTTCGTTTGATGGAACCATACTGTTCGTACATTGTCACAAGCTGTATATTTTGCGTAAAAATTTATGCATTTCCAAGATAGAGAACACCGCTAGATTTTGAGAATGCAGCTATAATTGCTTTTAGATCAGCACTTCCACGTACAACAGTTACGGGTTGCTATTTTCATTTGACACAAACTGTTATTCTAAAAGTTCACAAAATGGGTATGAAAGCTACAAAAAGAATAACAGTTTAAGATTGGCTCTTCATTGCTCACGTGCTTTTGGTGTGGTTTTTCTATTCGACGTTGCTGACGTTTTTTGATACTAACTGACAACATGCATGTTTTCGATGTCATCCACCTGCATTATGGACCTAATGAAAGGACATGAAAAAGATATGCAAAAGCAACTAGCACCATTTTGACAAACTATCCAGTGATTAAATGTCAGTGATTAATTTTCACGTGATTAAATGTCACCAAACCAGGTAAGCGATGAATTGTCTGCGAACTATCTACTGCAGTGGCACCCAACCGGGATGCCCCGGCCGTCTAGGGTGCCATTTACAATACCCAGGGTTGCCGCGAGCTACTACGATTTTAAATATATCACTGAAAAAACATTTTTTACATGTCGCCGAACCTCAAAACCAAATTGCTATGGGTTGGCCACTAGGTGCCGCAAATAATATTTATCTTTTGTAGGGTGCCGCAAAAAGGTTGGAAACCACTGATCCAGTGATTAAATGTCGGTGATTAATTCTTAATTGTCGCTTGGTGAAAAGTCACCAAACCCTTCATGACACCAGAACAATGAACTTGGCTTTTACACAGTGCGAGTGTCATGTTGAAAAGAACTGTCATTGCAAGAACTAAATCGATATCCGAATTAAGCTGCTGACTTCAGGTCTTCTAGAAAATTTTAGTTCTTATTCTCAATTTTCAGGGGGAGAAAATGCCCGTTTTTCCGCTCCTACGGGTGCCCGTGCTGCTCAAATAAACGACACTCAGAAAAAATAAGGCACTTGACATGATAATACAGCAAGTCACGAATCGACTCTGATTGCACTTGCTATCGCCAAATCAACTCGACTTAGCTTGAAGCTGATTGCGGATGACTCGGATTCAANCTACATATACTTCGCGATGTGGTGGCTCGGACTCGACCACCAGATTCATGACTTGTCGAAATTCCACACTTGTCACAACACATGCATTTTACGCTGTTGGAAGCTCGCTCGAACACTCACGCGCACAAGAACTATGCGGTTGCAAGAAGTACTGATGTGAATTAATTTTTTTGCAGAACTACACGATGCTGGAACCCACCGCACACAATGTTTCGCAAATCGAACTTACCCCGATCGTTAACCTCTATTCGATATCATACACGTACTACAGCTGCCTCGGCTTCATTGGAGTGCTGGTCGTCGGAATTATTGTCAGTTTGGCATCGTGTAAGTGGTTTAACTCTTTTATGGAAAGTACACCACCTTTGAACCAGGAAAAGCTAAATTTCTTTGTACTAAGTTCAGGGTTTACACCCAGTAGGAAGTAGTTGATGTATATAAAGTTGTGAGCCTAAGCATTGATAAACAAAATTAAAAACTGCCCAGGCAGAAGTATTTTATCGGAAAAACACGTCTTTTCTATTACTGTAGGACTCTAGTCGTGTTTGATAAATATTAGATTGTCTTTTCTTATTCAACGCAAGGCTTGGAGACTTTTGATATTCAAACTCAGGTGCGAAATTGTTAAAATGTACTGCAATATAAATCTGATCATGAACTCCATTACTATAAAAAAAGTAAACGGCGGATGACACTTTTTAGTAGTGCGCAGTATAAAAAATGTCTTTCTAGGGTATTAGAAACATTGTTGGTAATCCCGCGATTTTGTTAGTGTACATTAACTATATGCATTGATTCCAATATTGCTGTGACGACGCATGTATTTCGATGGGGTACGCTGTCATCTTTTATTTACTTTGCTGTTGTTGCGTTCACTACAAATCGGCAGTTTTTTTGCATTAGACTCTTGTATAATGTAGTTGAATGCATTCATTTTCCAATCGCCTTGCGATCATTGCAAATCGTGCATCTACTAAGCGGCAAACGAATTTCTGTTCTCTTTCCATGCGCGTGCCACCATGTGTGTGTGAGTCAGCACATCGACTAAAAGGACCATTTCCCGAACACACGACTGCTCTCCTCATACTCAACCCGCTTAAAGTTTTGGACACTCATTGCACAGCTGCACTCGTTCATAACTGTGGTGACGCATCTGTAGCTATCACGAATATTTGCAATACATACGAACACTGCAAAATTTTATTTGGAAAAGTTTAACCTTTACTTCTAGCAGTTCAAATTGCTCGCATTTTGTTTTGCTTTAATCACATAAAAGCATAACGTATATAAAATCTCTTATTCAGAGCACACACTCTGGTTGACTTCTATTAACCAACTGCCACTTTTGCACTATAGCAAGAGTCTCCCAACTACGGCCAGCGGGTCAAATCCGGCCCGCAAAACCCATTCATCCGGCCCACGCAAACATTATGTCAATAATAAAAAAATAATATATTTACGAAAATTTGTGAATGTAACATATGCCAAATCAATCACATTACGTAAGATGTCGGGTCCTCGAGCTTTTGTGTAATAGCTTATGTGGCCCTGTGACAAAAAACGTTTGGAGACCCCGCATTATATTCTTATATTCTCTCCCTGGGCAGGTCTGCAGCCCAAATGACCGGTCCTTCGCTGCCTCCCACTCCCCATGCATTTTATGAATCGATACTGCAACTTCTCATAATATCCAGCGGTGCTAAGCATCGCAACAACCGTGTTGCTGCCATCTCTCTGTGTGCTCTTTGTTAGTGCCATTTATTTACGCTTTCAAAGGAGCGGTGTTAGCGCCATCAACAGGTATGCTTTTTATTACAGCTACATATCTACACTTGTGTTCATTAACGTTATTTGTTTGTTCCTTGTTAGTAATAATAGCAAAGCCACAGCAGTGATCACACATCAAGCGAATCAGTCGCAATTTATTTGCACAAGGAAACTAGTTTCGTGTTCGACACATCTCCAGTCCTATGCGAAAGTTGACAATGAAACAAAATTAGAAAAACTTACGTACTGTTGCTAAGAATAAAAGATAATTTAATTAATAAAGCCAAAGAACGACTCCGTAACTCACTAGACCGATTACAAAACTGCTGGCACCGATCGTAAACGGCTATACAGGATTCTGATTGACAACGATACTCTGCGCTTTCCGCGCGGTTTGTCTCAGACGATCATGTGGCTTCAACAGACCGTAACGGGCAGTGGAAAAGCCGAGAAAAAGTGTTCCTTTCCAGTATCACGTGTGCTTACGTTCTAATCTAATCCGTTACTTGTGGTTGTGAAGAATATCAAATATTAAGCGTTAAACATTAGACATAATTTTGATGACTTTTGAGACATGCCTTACTTCGGATTTACAGAATTTTAGACATTTCAAGCGACTGAATACGTAAGTTGTTCTGATGATTCGTATCACTTTTTCATCCAAGCTTTTTAATATATTTCTCCAAAAATTTTTTTTTGTTGCATAAATTATCCTCTCACTAGCCTCACATCTACTGTATAACGGGCAGGTGGATGGCGAGGGTGTTCAGATCAAGATCCGATGCTATTTTTCTTCCCGTTGGATCACTGGGTTTTCAGCAGCTGGCTGCCCGAAACATACCGAAAGTGGTGGAGGTGTGGCATAGAACCTGTCCCTCAAAACGGATACCCTGAAAGCACACGATATGGAAAGGGCCGGAAATTCAGATCTTCGACCAGTCGGATGTAACGATCGTTTGTCACATTGTGTTGAATAGATGTGCAATTTGTAGCAAGAGATGTGTAACATTTAGACGTTCATGAGAAAAACGGTAATTTTCATAAAAAGCTTTATAGTTTTGAAAAAGTCATTTCAGTAAATGTGAAGTTGACGATTGTGGTATGAAGACGACATTGGCGTTTCGTATCTACATTTTGTGATATACTTAATATAACAAGGCTAAGTCAAAGCTGCGGCTGAAGCCCATTTGCATGGAATCGTATTTCGAAGAATGCCATAATTAAACACTTTGCGCAACTACGGAACTTGCGTAAATTCAAAGCTTGCCAACTACCGGGTGCAAGGAAGCAATAAAATAAAAGCTTGCTTAACTGCTGTATTCCAACTGATATAATCGACGATTCAGCTAAGTTAACTCCTTTTTTGCATTAGCGAAATGCAGTGAACGTGTTATTTTGGATTTGGAAAAACCCGTTGTCACATTTGCTACATCTCCGTTGTATTTTTATTAAATGTAACAATATGGCATAACAACAGCTTGGTTTCATATTTTGCTTCCTGCACTATGCGAGCAAATTTAACAAACGCTGAGTCACCGGCCTGGTTTGCTGCACTGGTCAGTAGCTGAGTGTTTCGTGCTCAGGCAATTGCTTGTCTTTCACAATTACCGATTTGCGCACAGTACTACGGCTTTTATGAGAAAAGTCTGATAAGGAGCTGGATAACCAACAACATTAACTGAGACATTTTAACCACGAAGCAATTGAAACGGATTATCACAACATACAAAGTTTGAAAGAATAAACTATATTGAAAACGAAAACTTGGTGGAAACTACAAGCGATTGCTTTTTACAGACCTGTGAATAGCTGCGCACAATGTTCCCTACAAGGTGCGCGACTGTGCAGTACCACCAGACCATTTGCGCTATGAAACCTCATTCTCGCGCCATTACAATATTCCGATCTCAATATCGCATATACTGTATATCGCATATATCGCACGTTTCACTGGTTGTGTGCTTTCATGGTTGCGCAATTGCGTGTGCACTAAAACAAACGCTAGCGCAGTGTAAACGCTTTTTAGAACACTTGTTGCGCCTTCTATCACACTAAAATCTTCCTCTTTTCCTTGTACTGTCTAAACAGCTTCAAGTAGATTTTCACTGTAGCCTAGCTGACCACCACAGCACAAAAAAACGATGCATATATTTGTAATGCACGTTGACATGTATTTCACGCAAGAGAGCACCAAGAGCCCACCAATCAGGAGGCGCATTCACCAAGAACTCACTAATATTTCACAGATTTACGTCAAGATTAGACATGAGCCATATTTTAAAAGCTTAAACTGCGCAGTCCCAAATGCTACATGGGATTATGAGAATTGCGCAACGGAGCAGTGTACCGATGGACTGCACAGTAGATTGACTTCGAACCATCAGATTATGATCATTATTATTACTATTATAAGGGTGGTGGCACTTTCTGACTGCGAGGTCTTGCAGTGCCAGGGCCAAATTAGAAGGAATCTATGTACGTATCCCTGACTCTAGCACAAACATTTCTACAAGATTTACAGCAGCCGTGCTACAGAGGATTTCCGGGGTGTGAAAAGTAATACCAATTTGATTGAGTGCGTGTTGCAGACGCTGTCGCGCCTCCGAATATTTGGGACAGACTTTGGTTAACGTGTTCTACCGTTTCTGGTATTTCACATTGGTCACAGACAGTGGTGTAAATAGAGGCTTGAGTCGGGGAGGGGGAAAACTTAGCTGAATGGGCACATTGGCTACCGTTTGAGTATGCAGTAAACTCATATATGTTATTACACAAAAACAGAAAAATATTTGTCGGGTGATGTAATGAGCTTTCAATTCTGGAAATGACTTTAAAGTAAAATTTCACATTTTCATGCAACATATTCTATATAAAATTGATACCCATCAATGACTTGCCACTGGGTGAGGAAAGCTCATGATTTGTTGTATGACCCACCACACTCAGGGGCGTAACGAGGCTAGATAGCGCCCGGGGCAAGAAGCAACTTTGGCGCCCTTGTATTCGAACCTGATGTCTTNTGGAAGCAAATGTTCTGTGTTGAAAAAAGTACTGGAGACATGGTTGGGACTTTTCGGTGCCCCCANAGTTATTCGGCGCCCGGGAATTGTGCCCCCCTTCCCCCCAGGTTGCAGACCTGACCACAANTTAATCTTGGTAATTAACTCCTAAATTAATTCCACTTCCCTTCTAAGCACGAAATGCTTGACTTAATGATGTGGCATGGGGGTAGATTTTGGGCACTGCCTAAGGTAACAATAAAACAAATGTAGTGAGTCTAAAACGGAATTTTTTGCGCAGGTTATTGATCTCTCTGCGTCAGTGACGAAACCACATTCATTTAGTAACTAAGAAGCAAATATTACCAAACAAGTTTATCCAAGTATAGAGCTGTGCACAAGGCCAGATTAGGGGGGGAAACGGGGGCAATTGCCCCGTGATGAAATTTATTTGTTTCAAATAAAACATTCGTTTGAAAAATTTTCGTGATTCAGAAGCGATAGGCCTACAAGAATACAACTCCATTATTATATTCCTATGTTGTGTTAAGTATCAGGGCCCCCAACAACAACTGATTTCTCTACAAGAGTGACCGTCTGCCAGTTTTAGTAATTGCTACTGAATAGCATATAAGTATTTTCAGGTTTGTTCAATGCAAATTCATTTGATTTCTCTGGTAACTTTTTCCTAATAATGGTTTATTCGGCATGGGTTTGTCTTCTAGTGCATCACGCAGGGGCGGATCTAGCCAGTAGGTTTAGAGGGGGGCGATTTCAGTAATGTTTGGCAGTCGTGTCTCATTGTGGTGTCAAGCGAAATTTCTGACTTGCGAAATGTATGACTTCACGCCATGTACGCATGCACAGAGTAGTACTCTACATATCAAATACACTGAGAAAAGTGATGATTAGGGCTTAGGGATTGGTGTTTAGGTAAGTGTGTCGGGTTAGGTTTGGTTAAGGGTGAGAAAGAGAAAAATGATTGAGGTCAACAACTAAGTCTGAAAAAATTCAACGGTTGAAGTTATTCCCGTACTGTACCTTGTTGTGGGTACCTGACATCTAACCAAAATGTTTTAATTTACACAACACACATCAAAAAAGTAATTACAAAATTTGTATCTTTTTTTTGAAAAATAAAATAACTGAGAAACAATAACAGGTCAGAAATTTCGCAGAGGTCAGAAATTTCGCTTGACAACGGGTTCACTGTTACAAGAGAGATGAAGTATGCTTCACAACGCTACTGTGACAAAACAATGGACGGCAAAATGGCCTCATATCGTGAATGCTGCTTTCCAAATTTTATAAAATCATGGTGATAAAAGTTACTTTCGTAGGTTTTAGGTGGGTCAATCGCCCCCCCACTGGATCCGCCCCCGGCATCACGCCTACTGCGCAAATGCCACGAAAACGCTAGTATTTGCGTGCTAAAACCAGTGGTTCCTGACTGCTGTTTAGTATCAATCAATGTTGCCACTGGGGTCAGTCTCGTTACCATCAGATTGTTGTCTTTTTCAACATCAGATAACATCAAATTTTTACGCTGCATTTTCATATAAGCTAAATGCTTCTGTTAACAAACCTAACGGAGCGCGATACCCTTCGTTTAATCCGAAATAAAGCGAAATATCGCCATTAAATGGAGAAGTCGTTTATACCTTACCTAAAATGTTAGTCTCAACGCAGCGAAGAGAGCTTCTTTAGTTTCAAACGATAACCAAATACACATTAGGGTGAGAGCTTGATTAAAGGCACTTAAAATCA
>JGI24159J19872_10012137_pt1 | contig 11258 bp, 9 predicted proteins | sample Ectturendosymbi4_FD_19872 | JGI IMG/M metagenome (IMG submission 19872) | reverse complement strand
AGCAGTTTTCGGTTGCCTTACCAACGCCCTAGCTCCTCCGCCGATTGCGCTAGAGAGCTGTTCAAGGGCTCAAACGGATCGGCCAATCTAGTAGATTTAAATCTCTGATAAACATGAATGGGATCAACACCTGCAGATAACGATGTGCTTGTTTGTATATACTTCATCTACCAAAGTTTGCTTTCTGTAGATGCATAGCCCACGTTTGGAATTGCTTGGCAAAAGCTAGCATTAACCTGCTGCCTTAATTTTTTTCTCCCAACTTCCGTTGTTTTTTACCCAATTAAGCATGGATTAAAAGTTGCCTGCAACATTATTATGACCCTTGGAAGCTGGGTGAGAAGTTCAAGAATTATAGCAGGCAATTTTGAAAAGGAAACGCTGCAAATACAACAATAAGCTTTCTTAGGTGATACGTAAACAAAAATTGCTAAAAGTAATGATTTCTAGAAAGAGTTGACTGCTTAACTGCAAGTGTATGATGGCCTGTTGGTGGATGAGTTTGATTTTTGCTGTTTCTGAAAAGTTGCTTTTCATGCTATGGGAACATTATTTGAGCAAACATTGTATGTCGCAAAGTTAAACCAATAAAGGACTGCTCCAAATGAAACTCATAAACACAACTTACACCTGTTCATGAAGAAGTGCATGCATGTTTACCATATGCTGTAAGTTAATAAAATTGTATCTTCAAGGATTGCATCATTGGTTTTAAACATATGGATCAATGATGGGTAAGCTTACTGCCTTTATTGGCCTATTTTGCGGTCCGTGAGCACTTCCGTGGTTCTTACTCTCGTACACATTGCAAAGCCATAGCATGTCACCCACTTTTTCGCTACATTTTATCATGTTTTGGATCTAATGGCCAGAACTGAAGACATCCAAGTTTTTAGTAAATTTTCACATATTCCAAGTATTTTGCCCCTTTTTTGCGGGATGAGTGCAGTAGTTCTTACTGCTTTGCTACATGAGGCATGTTCAGCATAAGGAGGTTTTTCCTTATTGTCTTCATTTTTATCATTCATGGGCCAAAGCTTTGAAGGCCATACTTTTGTCTTTGTGGGCTGCAGTGTGCACATGACTGTTTTGATAATACTGTAGATACTTTTTACAGATTTAGAGTGATTTGGACATTAACTTCTTCCCTGATTATGGGTGCAACGCTTGCAGTATGAGCTCAAACTGGTGTTATATTCTGGAAACCACTTCACCACATCCATTTTGAGCTTGTACAGCTTGGATGAGGTTTGTGCAACTTTTTATTGATAAGTCCGACTACGTATGTATGTTATCATGCTGAAAACTCATGTATCCTCATTCATCAGTTCTACAGTCTTAATGTTCAATTGTCCAGTGATTTGAGCAAATGTATGGTAAAACCAAAATCAGTGTTTTGTGGAAGTTTTACTGAAGCAGGGCATGCAGTGTATGTATAATTTTTCTGGTATACTTTCTGAACAGTCAGCAACACTTTCTTCGCATTATTGGTTGTTGATTAACAATAACTTAAGTTTCATCAAAGTTTGTTTCGTTGCAGTATTGGTTTTGATCTGGAGTCATGAGTCAAAGTTAGTCTAATTCGGATCAAATGATGGCAAACCAGACGTTAAATGGGATCTAAAAATGTGTGTGTCAAACTGTATATAGTGAGTAGTAGATGGTTTGCGTTAAGAGTTTTGCAAATGTGATTTGTGCAGTGGCAGATTTCACTCTTGAGCAAAGAGATTCCCTCCGCGTCTTCATTCTCTGTGATAAAAACTGTTGGTTGAATCATGTTCTTAAACACTTATTACTTAGATTGGAAAATGGACCTTGAAAATTTGCTCCGAATAAAACACGTTCGGTGCGTGCTTCTAAGAGTCTTTTTAGTAACTAGTTCGTTACGGTAACGTCTTTTATCCACTTTGGTGAGAATTGCAGCAGTGATTAATCTTTATGCAATAGCCGCCATTCCAACGTGAAAGCTTGTGCATATAACTTAGGTTTTTAAGAGTTTGGATAGAGCAAGTTGCAATTGTAGGTAAACGTGACTCTAAGATTATGTTGCTAAGATCGTTAAGCCGCAGGTGATGAAAGTTGTCATACTGGCTTAATTCAACGAATTTTCGTAATACATCTTCAAATTATCTGGTGATGAATGTTATTAACGTTATCCCATCCTCACTAACACCTGTAAGACCATTCTTTAATAGTACTTTACTACTATTCGGCGGCAAACGAGAAAACCTCAAGTTACAAAATTACCCTCGGGGCGAAATGGTTTTTATTTTCAAGTATGCTGCTCCCGTGTTGAGATTTAACAATGGAATAGTTTCTTCAACTTGAATTGCAACCGTATTCGTGTCAAGGATAAGTGATGAAAAGAATACGTTTCAAGGGTAAATGACAAAATGAGGAGGCTTGTTTTTCTGAAGCTATTTGTCGTGGGTTAATCGCTTTCCTTGTCCTCTGGCCTTTTAACATGTTTTCAAAAACAAAGTTGCTCTTCTAATGTTATCGGCACTTTGTGATCGTTCTACCCATACACTTTCATTTGTATGATTTTCTCCATGCAGCTTGTTTTCCGACTTACTTTGTTTAACTTTCTGCTCGTCTAGTTCTCACTGTCAAGATCCGAAATATCCTCCCCGTGTCGTCACACTGCGAGCCGGACAACTTGCGGAAATAAATGATTGTGGTTTGTAGGTTGAGAAATCTACTGCTTCAACAGAACCGTTCCTTATGACCAGCCAGACCTTTACCTTCGTCGACGTCTTCCAGCAAGTGACTTCTGGGATTGCTGATGGTTTTGAAATTTCAACAGAACATTCGAGATCGCCAAAGGCCTGAATGGGCTGCCGGGTTTCTGAACTGTAAGTGCCTTTTTCGCTGCATGTCAAATCGACTGTGTTTTTCCAAAATTCGAAAGGAATCTGCGGCTTGTTTGGAAGAACGCGTGATAAAACGCGGCAAGTTTCAGCCCAGGTGATTCTGAGACTGTTATTGTTCGTGGTAGAATGGGACAAAACTGCATGCTCGCATGTTTGAGCTCTTCGCGTAAATCTTGGCCAGGAAAAAACTCGTGTAAATGTGAATGAACTCGCGACCAGGATTTTCGCGCACGCAGACTCGCCACATAAACGAGTTGCTTCTTTTTAGTGCAATGCTCGCGAGTGCTTATATAGTGGGTTCAACAAACAATCGGCTTATTTGCCAAAGCAAGTAGTCTAGAAAATTTGAATAAGATATAAAGTTGTAAGATAAGATGTAGGATTCTGTTTGAATAAGATGTAAGGATTGACGATGCTTAGTGTTACGTGAAATCGATTTCCAATTAAAAATTTGCTGATTGATTCCTTGCTTGTTTCACCTGTTGAGTGAAGGTACTTGAATATTGAATAGAGATATGTGCAAGTTTGAATCATCGCAAAAAGATGTAAAAGCAGAGCCCAGTCGGCTGATTTCTCGAATGCCTACAACAGTAAACTTGGGAGTTTTTGATTGTAGTCTAAAAAAAGTCAAACTTGTTTTCGGGCGCTGCGAAGCAGGTTCCATTGCTGGAGTTCGCGCTGCGCGACGAGAAGACGAATCGTGACGTCAGCTTGTGAATAATTCATGTTCTGCGCTTCGGTACAGGCATGCCGTTGCACGTTCTGCAAGTGGTTGCTTCGCGGCCGTCGACGTGGCGCGCTTAGTGTTTCTTGGTCGGCGACTTCTTGATTTATAAAAGCGCTCTCCACAGTTACGCGTTGACTCGAGCGAGCGACGAACGTCAGACGCTGCTTGGGACAGTACCTCGCATTGGCGTCGCCTCTCTGTGCGAAAGTCCGGCTTCTCGCTGTAAAAGTCTGGCTTTGTGTTGTGAAAGCGCTTGTGCCGCGTTGAGCAAGAACCGCATCCTGGGTCTGTTGTGCGCTGATAGCGAAACGCCCGCCGCTGTTCTGGGTCAGACCAAGGCCACCGCGATAAATATCACGATGGCCTGCTTATCACGGTGGCCTCGGTCAGACTGACACCGCTTTTGGTGTGTCGCTGGTTCTTGTCGTGTACACAATTGGGCTGTTGTTGATATTGAGCCTCGCCTTGGGTTTTCCCTGCGAAGTGACTGGTGATTTGCTGAAAAGGCTGTTTTCGGACTGCCGCCAAATGACCGGGATTAGTACTTTTTTCGCCACACGTCAGTGTTGGCGTCCGCGCGGCAGCCAGTCAGCGCTTGCGATGGCCGGCGCGCTTTTCCTGTTGTGTCAACATTTGTTTGCTCAACGCTTCGAACGACAATAGACGTCAGCTCACGTCCATGCCTTACTTACAGCAACTCGGCCCTGCAGCAAGAACTGTGTGTGTCGGTTGGCTGCTTCTTACTTTCCGATCTTGGTGAGGTGGTGCTGATTTCGAATGGCTAGCCCGCGTCGCTGCCCATGCCGCTTGTTTTTGTTGCGCCAGCTTTTGGGGGTGTAGGTGTTGTGTGGGGTTCGCCAGCTTTGGGGGCGTGGATGTTGCGTGGGGGGCGCCAGCTTTGGGGGCGTAGGGGGCGCTTGCAGTGGTGTCGTGGATTGATGTAGCGCGCTGTTTCGTGTCTGCGGAAGAATTAGATTATCAGTTGGTTTCAAAACCCAAGAATGTTTGCAAGTGAAGATAAACGAACGTGTTTTGCGTTAACGTCCCAGCCTGGAGGGAAATTTCGGTCCGAGACGAAGAACGCCATTCTCACTTATCAAGTACACCGCAGCGTTTGTCTGTTGTGACATTACTGGATATTTTCAGCTCCATTTTTTGCTACCACGCAACGTAAAAGCATGTGATTGATTCGTGTTTAATCAGCCACCCTCCATTTCAGGTAACATGTGCAGTGACGACTGAAGAGCTGCTGTCGTAGAGAAGCATGAAATGCACCTTTTAATGCAGCATCAGTGCCGAAGAAACTTCAGGTTGGTCGTGAATTCGTTCTGGAACTATTATTAGCGAGTTGGCTGTGATTACACATTAGTTATCCCTGTCTGATACTACTGCTGACAAACTCGCATCGCAATGAGCCTGTTTTCGCTACTTCTTAAAGCTTTTTCTTAATATTTCTGTTTTGATTTTATTCTTCATGTATTTCCAGGTGTTCGGCCCGGAGTTGCAAATCATCGGAGACATCTTGCTTCTGTGGAGAAAACGTGTATTGATCGGACCATGAACCAAAACTGCACATTTTCATCGACAGCGACAACTCTGCCCTGTCTTCAGATTTCCATGAATGCGAATTTCACTCGAGAAGACTCGGCATTGGCGAATACCCCTTCAAGATGCGGAACTGCCAAAGCCGCCCGTTCAACTCCGGTGAGGAATGTGTTCCGTTGATTGCTGCTTTCTCAGTGCATTTTATGCAACGTAATACTCCTTTGGCCAGAGATCGGATCCACTGGGGACCAGGGGATATGCCAACCCCCTCGGTTAGCAGTTGGCACCCCATCGGTCGGTAGCGGTGACCCTGAACTTGCCCCCCATGTTGTACTCCACAGCAATGGACGTGAAGTTTTGCTCATAACGTTGTGGTGCAAGCGCTGAACGGAATCTGAGTTCTGACATGTCCACTTCCCCACGATTGTTCATCTCTGGTTGTTGTTTCGCCGAGTCATTTCGGTCACTTGTCCAGCAATAGTATTAAAATTTGACATAACAGTATTCACTGGTCCATATTTTCGGACATTGTGTGCGAATTGGCATAATTTTTTCTTCATTTCAAAAAAATTCGGTCTGTGACTGAAGGAAAACCTAGGTTCAATTCAACAGCGTGCCTGACTGACACTTATAACTGATTGCAAAACCACAGGATGACCGAAGGGTCTCTGGCGAGTAGGCACTTGGTTTCGCGTGTTCAATCGTATCAGAGTCTTCGTACCCTCTAGAGATGAAATAATTGACTATTGATCTTAGAAAAGCTCAAATGCTGTGGCAGTATCGAGCACATTTCAAGTAACTCCGTAAAACCTTCCAAAAAACGTTTAAAGCAATGGTGGCTTTGTGGAAAAAATGAAGCAAAAATCATACTCCTCTTCCGCCAACACAAAAAGATGAGCTTTTTGTCCATCGACAATCCGGTGGTTGTCCAGGCCAAAATCTTGGGGGGCCCAAAACTTTTGACTTTAGGGGAGCAACAGTATTTGGGACACCGCCTCTCAAAGCATGAAATCACTAAATATGCTAAAAATTGGGGGGAGAGGGCATGGCCCTCCGTGGCCACGCCTGCGCGACAATCGAAAAGATGTCAGCTTCTCGATTCACTACAAATTATCTGCGCTTTTTTTGGCCCGAACTCATGTGTGTGCCTTGTTCCATTGGCATGAGCAGCCCTCGCGTCGAGCTTAGCGCCTTCCCCGCGAACAACGCTTGTTGTTTTGAAACGCGCAGCAACAAGTCCCACTTCATCTGCGGTTTACAAACGGCAATGCCGTGATCAGCAAGGAGTCGCCGTCTGGTGTTTTCTTGTCGCAGAGACATTCCGGTCGTTTTCTCCGAAATAACTTAATATTTCTTGTCATATTTTCGTTTCAGGGCATTTTTGCATGAATGAAAAAGGCGTTACGACCGAATTGACTTAACTCTTATTCGTCATTCAAAAAAAATTCGGTCAATTACCGTAAAATCACCGGAAACATACAAAATGTCCGGCATGCGAGCTGCATTGTCGCTGTCCTGCTTTTGTCCCACCTTCCGTTGCGTCTTATCAACCTGTTCCAAACTCACTGTCTCGCGTTTTGAACGCCACGCGGCTTTCAGCGAGATTGTAGTTGTGTCTTTGCGCGAACATGTTGTACTTTTTGGAGAAGCGGGAAACGCTGGGAATGCCCTCAAGAAAGTTCAGGCGACACGCTGTGCCTAAAACTGGAAACCGAAATTATCCGTTGCCTCCTTTTGCCTTTTTCACAAATTACGTCATCCACGCCGCTGACGCTGTTAAGCGAAAGTATTTGGGGACCTTAAGGATATTTTCAGTAGTTTGCGGTGGTGGTGGCACTACATAGTCACGTTGCAGCGAGCTTTTTACGTTTCAGTTTTTTGCTTCTTTACACTGCAGCCGTCGCGATCTTAGTTGCGAACGATATACTTCGTGGCATTACCGAGTTAGCATCGGGTTCCACGCGCAGCCAAGTTTCCTCGCCTGCCTGCTGGAAAATCAACCCGGTCTCGACACAGCCCGTGATATTTTGGGTCATAAAATTCGGCGACGTTTTCAAGTGACCGCAGCTGATGATCGCCTCGCAGCGAATTTCGATTTTTCGGGGCGTGTCGTGATAAACCGCGACGACAGCCGACAACTGGTCCTGCCGCCGCGCCGCACTCAAAAGATCTTCGAACCGCGCAACAGGCCCAACGTTTCATTCGCAAAGCGTGGCGAAAAGCAAGAGCGCTGTAGTGAATTGTGAAACTCGTTTTTTTTCGTCGGCGCGGTTGGCCACGGCTTGAGCGACAATCGATAAACGCGTTCCCGAATTGTATTTTTTCGGTGACCGTGCGCATGTCTGTGCACGCCTTATGGGGGGAAACCTTCCGGCACGAAGCGCCGTTACCCCCCCTTTGTTTAAATTCAAGGTCCGTTGCCATGGTTTTGATTACCCGCTAGGTTGTTTTTCGGTCATGACCCTATATTTTTGCAATTGACCGACAAAAAATTAAGTCAAATCGGTCATAATGTCTGAAAAGGTAGGCAAGTGAATGCTGTTATGGCGAGTTTTAATACTATTTTATGGGACAAATGACCGAAATGTATCGGCGAAAAAAAAACAGGCCCGGGCTGCCCGTGATGCAGGGCCGTCGCCAGCGGGGGACCAGTGGTGCCCGGCCCCTCAGTTGAAATCGGTGCTCCCCCATTTCACGTTTGGACCCCGGTTGCTACATACATCCAATACTGTATTTTGAAAATGTTGCCCCCTTTTCTGGTTTTTGGCCCCCCTGCTGCTAAATCCTGGCGACCGGCCTGCCGTGATGGGTACGACGAAACCACAAAAGCCAAACGCACGAAGTCTTGTGCAGCACTATTTTGGTGCATGGCGCTGTTGGCACGTCGCACACGCTATGACGACACCAGATAAACCGCCTCTGCCTTTTTGTCTTTCCTGCCACCACCGGGCTTCAGGGCCTGAGTCACGCTAGTTGTGTCCCGACCTCGTCGAAGCGCACGCGTGATATCTCGCACAGCGTCTCGTATCGTTTCCCTTGTTCTTTCGGAGTTCGGCTTCGGGATCTNCTGGAGAAGNTTGTAGGGGCTGCAGTAATTTCAACATGCAGAAACAACCACAGTTGCTTAAGCGGATCGTTTATTCTTCAGAGGAAAGGTTGCAAAATACAAAACTTTAGTTACAGTTTGAAAGCTCTCAGTTCGCTGCAAGCTTTCGAGGAATCAGCCGACTGCGCTCTGCTTTCATCTTTTCGCCCGCCAACCCCCCCCGTCGCGACTGAACTGGCTCACAGTTAAGGGTCTCGAGTCTTTAAAAACCACTTCTTGGGCAGCTGGGACCCGCTCCTGCTTCGATCCTTGCTCGCAAGTCTTGACCTCTGACCTCACGAACTTTGCTTTGTGACAAGTTTCTTTGTTTCGCAGCAAGCGATCGTATTGAGCGCGCGACCCGGCGACAATTCGATTCGTCAGTTGGGGACTGCTGAGAAGGCGCCGCAACTTCGATTCCGATTACAGCGAGCTTCGATTCCGCAAGAGTTCGTTTCCATCCCCCCGCAGCGACTCGCGGCGCCGTTATGTTTGTCGCGAATCGATTCCATTCATTTTCGTTTCGTTCGTATCGGCAGGTTTCTATTATTACGACATAAACCAAACCCGATCTGTAACAAACATCGTCAGTCGGCTGGAAGGTATCGCGTCAGCGGTCACGAGCTACAGCAGACGCTCAAGCGTGACCGGTTCTAGAACGTCACCACCAGGATTGCCTGTCCGGCTAAACGGAGAGACGCGCCGAGTGTTCTGTGTAACATTTGTTTTTGCGCCCGCGCGAAATTAACCCGTTGTTTACTTTAACCGGGCTACATCCGGGTACCTTGCCAGGAACACTATCATTGGGTGAGCTCGCTATTCGAACACGGGCTCTTGGCACGTGTTTTTTGACCCAATCTCTGTCAAGCGGCCTCGGGTCCAAAAGCTGGGCACAGCTTCCCCAGCCCCAGGGCCGCAGAGACTGCAGGCAACGTCTCGAACTCGTTCGATATTCGTCGACGTCGCCGAAGCGGAACATCCTTCGCTTGACTGCGTTGCTCAGCGGCGCGGAAACGTCATCAGCGTGCGAAGCCCTGCGCGCTTTTCTCGCCGCGTGTTCGACGCAACCAGCATTCCTTGCCGGCCGCACTTCTCCGTTGTATTGATTAGGTGCGCGCTGCGATCAGTGCGTTTCCTTGTCGCCCTGTTGATGACGTAATAATGCGGTTGCGGGAGACGAGAGCCGGTTTTGTCGCGCGCGCTCTGTAGCGACAGCGTGCGGCTAGTTCCAAACACCTTCACAGATTCAAACTCGCCGCTAGAGTTCAGGAGCGCGAGGCAGGCAGAGCGCGTTTGACTTGAAACTTGTAGAAACCAGTGAAAGTTCTCGTGCTGTGCGGGGGCTCCGGAGAGCAGGGCGCATGATGAGGTCATTAACCCCCGATCTTTCGTGGCTTATCGAGTGATTTCATGGCTTATAAAGATCGAATTGAAACAATTTATTGTAGATATTCGCGCGACTGGTTTTTATAAAATTATATTGTATTTGAAGTCAACNTTGTTGCTGAACAGAAACAAGCATAAAATTAGCAACGATTTTTTCGTTATTTTCATAAATTTTCATTGCCTCAANTCCTTTACTGCCCTACCGTTGTTCCGGCATTCCCGATGTTCCATTTCAAAGACGGGTTCTGCAGTTAGCGCATGTGGAACTTATAAGAAAAAATGGTGAAATACTCAAGCTAATTCGTAAAGGCTAAACGCTTTTGGCTAGCAACGTGGTAATCTTGAGGCTGTAAGAACTATCGTGATTTGAACTAATCACGGTGGTTCAATCTCGGCAAATTAATGAAGTTATGGTTCGACTGCTGTATGATGATACCGGCCATGTCCCCCCAAATTTTCAAGATATCTAGTTATTTTGGGCTTTCAGAGGCGGTATCCCAAACAAAATACTACTGTTTGCCTAAAATCGAGCATTTTGTCATCCCAAAATTTTGGGCTGGCAACGCCACTGATGCCATCAAATAGAATAAGCGCATACTCTTGAGGATTGTGCTGATGCAGAGCTGTACCCAGTCTCGTCGCCACGGGGAGTTTTAGTGGGCTGAGGCCCCCAAATTGAAATATGAAACACTGCATTCGTTGAATTTGGGTGTCAAGCCTCCCTGTTGATGACTCTGGCCACGATTGTGGCTGTGCCACGTACGGCGGAAGGTAGGGATTACGCCTAGAGGTGTTGCCGCTGCACATAGCAGCAACATGTCAAAGGTTTTCATTGGAAGCGCAACCTCCGAATTAGTATTTGACTTGTATTCCGTGTCTAAGGAAAGAATGAAACGCTTCCTCTCAACGCAGTTTTGTATTAGTTGGAAGGCGCAGACCATNAAGTATCTCGGAAACAANGCAGCAGAAACTCGGTCATCGTCATATGTTGAGTTCGTCTTTGCTCCTCAACATAGAACGTCTTGTGATTCTGAGATAACAACGAAAGAAGATTTCGATTACTGGAGAAAAATAACTGAAGAAAGCAACTTAGAAGTTTACCGACGGATTCACGACAAGTCGAACGAAGCTGAAGAATAAACAACGACCAAAGACATTTACTCTTAAGAATATTGTGTGCTTATTTGATGCATTTGTACTTCGCACATTGTTATGAGTCACCTTTTAAAGAGAATAACTTAAAACGATATAGAAACCATTACATTGAAAAATAATTTCAATTGAAAATAGAATTGATAGTGAAAATGCATACAAATATTGTAATCAAACNCTGATTCAAAATTTTTGCGATTGACCACCAAAGTCGCTATTGCACTGTGTACTACACAAAATTTGTCNCGTGACCGTGATGTNGCANCTCACGTGTATATAAAGAGCGGAATCACCAGGTTCATCATCAGTTGAGATCTGGGGCATTNCAGGTTTAACACCTAAACCAATCACGGGCCTTATCGCATTGGCTTAGTTCAAAGAGACCTATCAATTTTACCAAAACGAGATTTACGATTCAGTGGCTATGATGCTACTGACAATTTGTGCTCTCTCCTATGAAAGAATAGAATGCGAATTAACCCCTGTCACT
>JGI24159J19872_10012136_pt1 | contig 11258 bp, 5 predicted proteins | sample Ectturendosymbi4_FD_19872 | JGI IMG/M metagenome (IMG submission 19872) | reverse complement strand
GTCAATTTGAAAAAAGTACAACATTTACAATGAATTGGTAACTTCAGTATAAAGTGGAAATTCCTCCCTTGAACTCATGAAATTCCTCCCCAGGGAGTAATTCCTCCCCGGTTGGGAACCACTGTTCTACACAAAACTATTATCGCGAATAAACTGAAACTGAACCATGTAGAAACAATGGCCTCAGTTTCCTACAAGTAGTCAGTAATTTGTTCAGGGGTTTCAAATGAGACATAGATCAACAAAACATTTTTAAAAATCTAAAATAATGCTCTGTGAAAAACAGTTTTGATATTTTATTACTGACCATTCTCTTGAAGTCTTGAGTACTGTACACTCAGTGCGAAACTTGCATTGATACAGGCGAATTATTAAACCTATAGCAAACCACTCACGAAGCTAAATGCACTTTATGGCCGTTCCTGCAATCTATGTTTCATTTACATGTGCATACCCTGTAAAATAACTTTTCCTATATCATAACTGTTCAATGACCAATTGCTACAGATCACATTTTTTCTTTAACAACTTTTTTCATAAAAATATTTCAAGGTTAGGTTTTTCAAAATAGATCCTACGTCAGTAAAACAGCACCCAATTTTTTTAAAGTGCAGCAAAAGGAGCGGTAGCGATAGCTCGCTACTATTTTTATTCATTAACGGGTGCGGTAGCGCCGCTAATAAATTTAGAAATAGCGGTTGCATGAGCGATGCTATTAATAAAGTAGCGGTTGCCCACCACTGCACATTACACATTGGCACCGGTGCCATATTCAGCACGTGCTGGCACCGGTGCGGCATCATGCATTGGCACGATGCCACCGCATTTTTGGCACTGTGGTGCCACAAGCGGTTAACATCCCTTCTCTTAATTGTGAAATATCAACATGTCGTGTGTCAACACCAGATGTTTCAGCTAAAGATGGGTGTGTTTCAGCTGAAGATGGTTGTGTTTCATCATAATGTTTCAGATTGTGTAGGGAAATGTAGGGATTTTTCATTCTTATGTAGGGGAAACTTCTTAGTGCAGAGTGGCAACTCTGGTGTTGTATGCTGGTTGTGCTGTGGACTGAACGATTTGTGGTGGTGCAGTGTGGTAGTGTTACTGTTCGTTGGTTGGAAGTGTGCGAAAGACAGTCCATACGGTACGTTTTTAGGAAGCTAGGTTCTCTGAAACTGAATCACAGAGAGTACAATATAGACTGGTTCGCATTCATAGTACTGTAGCGTAGTGTATACTTCACCATTGGGTTGAGGAGNATCCTATAAAACTGCTGTNCAACCAGTACAAGTGGCGAAGTGCTGCAAGATTGGCAAGACCACGATTTTGTTTTTATTTGTTGCTTTGCCAAGTATGTCTTTACTTGTTTTTAATTGCTACAGTAATTTGTTGGGTTACAGCACAAAAACACTTAAATGCTTCAATATCAAAAGTGCTTTGCAAATCCTGTCCAGTTTTTTTACCATCAGAAAGCCCGAGTGGCAAGTGCGCAAAGCTTCACACTGTGGCGGCAAGGTTGCAATACTGGTGATAGCTCTATGTTAACCCCAGCAAAGAATCCCTTCATACCCTTCACAACAAAAACACCCCTAGGCCCAGGGTTTGTTTAAAGAAAAAACGTTTTTTTTGTTTTTTTTAAAAGAAACAACATTTTGTTATTTTAAAGAAAACGGAAAAACCACACACTGAATTTTTTTATTCCATCATGCAACATCAGTTTTTGGAATTACACAATAATCACTTGTTATATCTATTCTGGCATTCAAAATTTTTGGTAGAGAAATGTATCCCATCTTTGTTTTTGCAAAGTGTTGTTGGTCAGTCAACTCCTAAAGTGGTAAGGCTTGGCAAGCATGTGCACAGCAAACAGCGAAAATCCACTCTCACACAACCTCTGCAGTTTCATGTCAAGTTTATGTCCATGCCTTGCTACTGCTAATTCAGCATCTATAGAGTGTATTTTTTCAATTGAATATATGATTTGGTATGGTCCAAAATCAAAAGAAGTTTAGATGCAGAGAAGGCAGAAAATTAGAGTAAGGGTCAGCAGCGTAGGTGCCACCAGCGTAGTGTGGGTTGTACCTCCAGCGTAGGGGTTGATCTAGAAAGCAACTATTTGTACCTCCAGTGTAGGGAGTTGATTAATAAACCAACTGTTTGTATCTGCAGCGCAGGGGTGGCTTAAGAATGCAACTGTTTGTACCTCCAGCGTAAGGAGTTGCTTTAGAAAGCGGCTGTTTGTACCTCCAGCGTAGAGAGTTGGTTTATAAAGCAACACTGTTTGTACCACCAGCGTAGGGTTCTACCTTGAGCGTAGGGATGTACCACCAGCGTAAGGGTTGATTTAGAAAGAAACTGTTTGTACCTCGAACATAGGGAATTGATGTATAAAGCAACTGTTGTAAGTCCAGTGTAGGAATGACTTCAGAAAGCAACTGTACAAAGAGTTGCTTTCAAAATCAGTCTTTACGCTAGAGGTACAAACACTTGCTTTCTGAAGTTATCCCTACGCTGGAGGTACAAACAGTTGCTTTATAAATCAACTCCCTATGCTGGAGGTACAAACAGTTGCTTTCTAAATCAACCCCTACGCTGGTGGTACTAGTACATCCCTACGCTGGAGGTACAACCCTACACGCTGGTAGTACTGATGCTGCCGACCAGTCCTTGAAAATTGCTTAAAATATACCGATTGTGCACAGCTGATGGAGATAACCATTAGAATTTACTCAAACTTCTCGATTTATTCTTTTCTTTTTTTTCAAGTCCTTAAAATTTCATTGCCGATTTGTTTGATTAAAAAAAAATTACAGTTAACTGTACAAGTGTCCTGCTTGTTCTATTTTTTACTTCTTAAGCTAGATGCACACGGCTGCGTCCTGTGCGTTTTTTTTGGCGCATGCATGGTTCTGATTTTGTGATGTCGGGTCTTTTTCGGATGTTTCTGGTATGGTCTGCGTTCGAGTAGAACCTCTTTCTATATTGACGCATCAGACTCACTGCTCCGGGTTCAGGAAAAAGCAGTACTTGTAGACAATAGACAAACGCACCGCACCGCACCAGACGCATGCCATGTGCATACAGCTTCAGTAGATTTTGCAAAGGAAAAGTAAAGAGTGGGTTTTATTGGTTTTTTCAAGTGGGCTTTTTTGAAAACCCAGGTGGTTTTGTTTAGGTCGTTTTTTTTTACAACAACCCTGCCTAGCTTGTACCTGTCCTTATGCTACACCCATCCCCAAGTGCTACCACCCCACCGATACACTTTAGTCAAAGCCAAATACATGCTGCAATCTCTTCCTTCCCACATGGCTCTAGGGCGCAGGCCCAGAAGGTCTGCAGCCACAGCATTTAAGAGACTGCATATCAATCTCTGCAGGCAATGCCAGCACTTCCCTCCTTACCAGCCTAACTGATTTTGTTAACCACCTCACAAATGGACATCTGCCAACTGCCCTCCAGCCTTGCCTTTATGGTGCACAACTCCACGGACTGCTCAAAAGTAACAGAGACCTGAGACCAAGGGTGTACAACCTTATGCTATTGCTGGCCGCATTACTTTTATTTATATTAAGTGCGACCGCCAATGAGTTCGAGTTATATTTATGAGATACATTTGATTAAACAATAGGTTTTATCCGGTATATGTCAAATTGCGTATTCATTCTATCACTCTTTGTGACATCACCGTCCAGACTGTTATGCATCGTGTCGATTTATTTTCTTGCTTTATTTTTCTTCAATATATGCCAGCACGGCTGCCAAATCTTGTATTTTGAATTACGTGTGGACGGCCGCAAATTTAATTATCAAAGGACGGCTGCAGTCTGTGCACCATTGCCTGAGACCAGTCGCGGTAGAGTGCACCTACTGATGCCTGGCTACAAAGGTTTGTCTAAGACCTTATGTCTCAAGGCTGCACGAGTTACTCCAACCCTCCCAGGTTGGGGTAAGCATTCCCCAAGGCTTCAAAGCTGCAGTCCATGCCACACGCTCTTTCATGGCGCAAACACCAAGTGAAAAAGTTTTGCTAAAACTTGATACTAAAAATGCCTTCAATAGCATCTGTCAAGGTCTTCAAGCAGCTCAAACACACCTCCCAGAAACTTATCCTTTCATTTGAGGCTGTTATTCTTCAAAAACATCTCTCTTTCATGGGGAGTTCTGCCTTGACTCAGGCAACGGTGTGCAACAAAGGGACCCTCTTGGACTGACCCTTTTTTCCCCTCGCCATTGATGGAGTTACATCCAAGGTCAAATCAAACCTAAATGTTTTGTACCTTGATGATGGGTTTATTGGTGAAGACCCTCAGACTGTGCTCAGCAATGCTGCCAACGTCAGGAATGGACTATCCTCATTTGGTCTAGAAAGAATTCTAAATGTGAGCTGCTCATTGTCAACCACACAACCAGCCAAGAGCGGTCTCAAACAACTAAGCTTTTCCAGGATGAATGCCCAACCATCTTAACCCCTGCCCTTAATATATGGCAGTTATTGGGATCCCCTCTGCATCAGAAATCCGTCCCACTGCATTTAGAGGCAAAAACTAAAGTGCTTGACAACATCTTTGAAAACCTTGAGCTAATACAGCCACATGAAGCATTTTTCGTATTAATAAACTGTCTTTCAATCTCCAAACTCATTTTTACTGCAAAGTGCACCATGCTTCAAGTGCAAAGAGGAACTGGAGGTGTTTGACACTGCCATAAAAACCAAGATGGAAAAATATGCAATGTGTCTTGGAGTAGAAAACTGGTAACAAGTATACTACCAATCATACATGCCGGCCTGGGCTTTTGTTCTGCTGCAGACCTGTCCCTGACATGCTTCCTACCATTGTCTCATGCCTGTAAGGGCCTTGTCAACCGTTTACTTTCCTTTGTTAACCTGGAACTCCCTTATGGGGATGTAAACGATGCAAGTGACACTTGGTCCAAACACCATGATTCATCACCACTACAAAAGGGAATACAAGCAGTCTGGGTTGATCTCGCCTGCAAAGATTCACTCAATACGCTGCTAAACACCAAAAACCCTTGGAACCACTGCCGGTTACTCACTGCACAAGAGAGCCACACTACTCCCTGGTCAGAAGCATTCCCAATTGCCAACATTGGAAACCTGATCAGCCCTGATGAGCTCCGTATTGCAATCACCCTCTGAATTGGTGCCAAAATCTTTGAAAGCACAAAATGCCGCTGTGGCAAAAGTGTTGATGAGCTGGGCTCCATGGCCTCTCCTGTACTAAAAATGCAGGCTTTCCCAAGACATTCAGCCATTAACTCTATCCTCAAAAGGTCATTGACCTGCAGTAATCTCCCTTCTACCTTGGAGCTTGTCGGCCTGACAAATGACGGAAGAAGGCCAGATGGATTGACTTTGAGCCCTGGTCCATACGCCTAAGCCTAGTATGGCATGCAACAGTTGTGGACACTTTTGCTTGAGGCCAATACAAAGACACTGCCAGACAGGCTGGTTTTGCAGCTACAAAAGCTGAGGATGCAAAATGCCAACAATACCATGACCTCCAAAGCATTTACCACTTTCAACCAGTGGCAATTGAGACCACTGGTGTATGTCAAGTCCACTGGTGTGCATGGCAAGTCTATTGCCCCTTTTTTGAGTGGTCTTGCAAAGAAACTTGTTGATGTATCTACTGCCCCAAGGAGTGACCAGGGGCTTCACCAGCACCTCTCCCCAGCTGTGGTCAGGGGAACCACTGCCAGCATATTGGCCTGTGTGCAGGTTTGATCTGATATTGTCTCTGTCTGTTATTTTTTTAGTTGCTTTTAATGTACTGACCAGCATCACTACCTGCCACTTGCCCCTGTCTCAATGTACAGCCATTGCCCTCGGAATCCTTGTTCTTTTTGTAAGTTTCATTGCTCCCTCAGTTGTGCAGTGTTATCTTGTGCGTTGGTGGTATATTTTGTGAATCACACAGCATATGATGAGACTACAGCATGGTGCTATGCTCCACATTGCTTGTAATATCTGAGGCACTAAGAAAAAAATGTAAATGCTTAATTTCATGAAGACTTCCTACTGTAGAAAAATTAGTAGCCAGTGTTGATGGAAAAGGTATTTGTTGTGCTACACGTCTTCATCCAGACTTTGTAAATGTAAATGATCCACTGCCTTCTGCACATAAAAGGCAAAATAGACACTGCTATTTTATGGGCCGGGCTGGGTACAGGCCATAATTTAGGAGGGTTACAGGTAAGGGTTGAGTTATGGGTTTGTTGTGATGGGTGTGGTTTGGTCCAGGTCATAAAAATGTGAGCCCGTGACATCTTTAATAAGTGACAGTGCTCTTCGGATTTAGGAATCCATGCCATAACCATGAGAATGTTGGACTAATAATGATGTTTGGGCAAAAGCACAAGACACATGACAAAAATCAATGGTCGGGTCTCTAATGGTCAGCAAAACAGACTAAAGAAGTAACAGTGTGCCAAGATGTCCTATATTGATAGGATTTGACATGTTAGCCATAACTCAGCAGCAGCCGAGCTAGAGAGCTGTTCAAACCCTGTAGTGACCAGTAGCGTCATGTAGTTTAGAATAAAAAAATTTTTTAAAATTTGGTTGGGGGGTTTTGGGCCAATGGGATCATGACAGGGGCAGGTTTTTTGGTTAATTATATGACGTCAAAACGTTTTTTTTTATTGCAAACTACATACCTTCATGAGTCTTNAGAGGGTTTGAACAGCTCTCTAGCTNAATCTGACGGCGAGTTATTGCCTGGNGGGAAATGACCCCCAGAGTGGCTTTTGAGNGAGCNAAATNTTGGTCAGTTTTTGGTTTATGAGTCATAATTTTCGCTCCCGATATGCTAGAAAGTCAATCACNGGCTCTATAGACGCAGATTTTGACCTAGTTTTCAACAAAACTTTTGAGTCCAAAAAATGGCCCATTGGGANGGCNCCCAGGGCCAGGCAAAGATGGCCAAAATAATGCAAAAACACCTCTACTTGTGACGTTATCCCCAGAAAAGCTCAAACCCAAAACAAAAAAATTTTTTTTTTATTTTGACTACAAGACTTGCTGAATCTGTAGAGTGTTTGAACAGCTCTCTAGCTCAATTGCCTGGCGAGTTATAGGATTGCAAAGCTCTGCAAAAAAACGATCCCACGCGGGACTGAAAGGGTTAAAGATATATATTTGATATGCAGTGCCCGTTTTGACTTATGAGGAAAAACTGTTCTGAATTTATTTTTTCAGTAGCTGTACACCAGGGCTGTCAAACTCATTTGGTGCTGTGGGTTTAATTCACGCACTTACATTTATGCGGGCCAGACAATTTTGCACATAATTATACCATCAATATTTTCATTCACTATTTACTCATAGCATTGAGACTCGAAGAAAATTGACATCTTTTGGCAGTTACAAGCATGTTAATATCTGATACCAAAGAGTGTGCAGTCACAAAGAGTTCAGATGCACATCAGTCAAGTGAGAATGGAATCAAGATTCATTTAAGTTCATTAAAAGATAACAGCTGTTCTCAAACATATGTACTAGTGAACATCAACATGGTCCTTGATGCCATTTCTTTAACTTGGGGATAGGTTGGTCCAGTGTATTAACAAAATGTTTTGATGTCAACATATTCTAATTTAGCTTAAGAACACTGTTGCACTGTGATGCAATTAGTTCCATGTGATTTTTTGTGGCACCTTTTCAGCGTTGACAGAAAAACGGATTCTTGCAAAGAGCAAAATCAGTTTCAAGATCTTTGAAATCAGCAAATTTTTCTTCGAATCCATTGGAAACTCTTCCAAGTCCTCATGGAATGTATGCAACCTCTGAACAGGTTGTTACTGTTGGTTTTGAGCTGAACAGGTTGTTACTGTTGGATTAGCTTAATAATTATTAAGTGTAATGTCACGTACAACTATAAACAAAAAAATGTAATTCTGCTACGACATAATAATAACTAACTCTGGTTCTAAAGTAAATGGCTAAAAATCAGATGGGTGTGCTCAGTGGCACACAAAAGCATGTATATTGTTTTGATCAATGTTTAAATGTTTTTGTAAGATTTTTAGCTGGAGGCTGACAAGTATTTGTTTTTACTAAATTTAAAGCTAGATTTGACAGTTAGTGTTGTGCTGGTTTGATACAATCACTTTTTTTTACGAATTTGTCTTGCATACATCATCAACATAGTGGCCGTCATAGGTGCATATTAAGCATATACAAAAAGCAAGAGGTGCCATGAAGTATACAGAAGGTTTTGGTTGCTTTTATATAAATACTGTGCATGTGATTTAACTTTTGGGGTGGTTTTTGATTGTTTTGTTTTTCCATTTTGATATTTTCTGTTAACATATTAGTTAATTTCAAGCCAAATCTTTGCAACATGGTATTTAGTGCAGCTACAATTTCCATAGTATCACGTCGAATTAATGGTTTTAATTGCAGAAATGTAAGCATTTTCAACACTAAAGTATTACGTATTTCTTAGTAATTATTTATCAATTATGTGTAATTAATTTTCAGCTCAAGGTAATTACAAACAGGAATATCATTGTTCATTTGTTAGCACACTATATTTGCATTCACCGGCTTCATTCTTTAAGCTCTCAGTAAATTGAGGCTGCAACTGTTGCTGCACCTTTTGGGTAATGGTAAGGCATCTTACTGCCTTTTTTTCTTTGACAGTGGCCTGCATTTTGGCAATCTCTCAAATGGTTTCATGTGTTTAAAGACCAATGCTCGTGAATAAATAGACTGAGCATAGCTTCATCCTTTTTTAAGTCTTTCTAACTTCAAATTGTGTGGTATTTGTAACTGCATATCCAAGGGAACATAAAAGTGCTCTATAGCCTCATTGGAGTGGTTTATGCTTCCAGCATGCCTCTTAAGTTCACAAAGATTCTCTGTGAGTAAATGATTTGCAATAGGCATTTAATGACACAACGAAGCAGTTTTGAATCTTGCTGCCATGTATGTCAAAATATTTCAGAATTTTGCTTTGGTACACCAGGGAGTATTTAACCAGACATTGCAAATGTTAGCAGAACTTGCATTTTTTATTGATGTAAACTAATTTCTTACTGGCATAACAGAAAACATGTAGGATTATCACCTGTGTGGTTGGGTACAAACAATTCCACCTGGATACATTCATAGCATACCACACTCACTAAACACAGAAGCAAATCATTAAACTTCACTAGGCTGTCTGTTACAGAGTTACTTTATATTGTTATAATGTATAATTTATCTGCTTGAAGCAGCTTGGCTGTGTTAAACAAAATGCCAAATGATTGAGGCAGGGTTGTGTCGTGGTGTTGCCCAATTTATAGCATCATCAAAAAGGTGAAGTATTTTTTGATGAAACAGTACAGTTTTCATCTCAATGTGGAATCAGGCAAGCGGTTATGTAATTTGGTAGAAAATCACCACAGGCAAGCGGTTATGTAATTTGGTAGAAAATCACCTAGAAGTTTCTAGAAGAAAATTGTGCAACTAAAAGTGAGAGAATCCTGCTAGATATGACAGCAAATCAACTGGAATGAAACCACTGCATTGGTTAGTGATTAGCGTTTCAGAAAACCTAGTTCAGGTTCTAGAATGCCTAAACCAGCTATGTCCAACCCAAATGGCTTATTGAGCCAAAAATTATGTCACTATCTTAACCAGGGCTGCACATTCAATGACATTAATGAGGGCCGCACATTGAATGGCTTACTTTGATCTTAGCAAACTAAATTCAGTTTGAACTAATGTATAACTGCACACTGGCAACATACGTGATAAAACGGCACTGAAGAGTAACTGCATCAAAAACGTCAACTTCAGATTATCAAAATAAGGACTGGTTGTCAGTATGTAGGATACTATCACTGCAGCTAAAACCTTAACTGGGCCACATGCGGGCCGTGGGTTGGAGATAGCTGGTCTGAATGTTTTGACTGTAAAGATTTTGATTTTTTTAGGTAAAAAATCAGTTTTGACTTAAACAGTTTATTGTTGAGTATCACTGTAGATACAGTCAATCTGAATTCAACAACAGACTCAAAAAACTCATCTTTGAGGTCAAGTATTAGTTGCAGGCTGTGTATGGGTTTCAATTGGTGATTTTTGTTGCTTTAATGAAAAACTGTAGATTGGTGTGTAAAGACATGACCAGACATCTATCTGAATAAAGAGCATATTTGCATTACTTGTTTTTTCAAATTTGATTTGGGAGAACACTTTTTTATTAGAATTTTTGAGTTGTTTCCAATGGTACATTCCATAAACTGCTGAGTTGCAAAGGACATGATGTAAAAACCAAAAAAACAAAATTTTTTAGATTTGAAAAAATATATTTTTTTACCCAGAATTCTCCCCTAAAACAATGAGTGACTTTCGTTGATGTTTTTGGTTAAGTGTTGTCCTTGCAATTAGTCCAAGTGTAAAAACATGCTTTGACAACACTAACAGGTTAGCGTGAAGGCAATTTTTCAAATATGTCTGAAAATTGCCAAAAAATTGATTCTCAAAAATGAAAAATTTGCATTTTTCTCAAAATTTGCAAATATAGAGATATATACCTTTCTTTTAAGCTCATCAGAAGGGTCACTGTCTTTCACATCTGAGGATGTCTTCACTGACTTGCTAATGCAATGGGGTCGTAAGTTGGAGCCGGAAATGTCTCAAAATCTGCAATTGTGGCCCCTGCCTTTGTTAAGTGGTTGGTATCAGGACATCTGCCTACTGGGACAACTGGCAACTCATTTTTTCCACACCAAATATTTAGGCTGTTCAGTGTTTTTTGTTTATCTATATATACTAACTTCTCAGTGAAAAAAGGTGTCCTGACGGGTTTTTGCAAGGCAAAGGCAATTGTGTGGTTGTTGATTATTCCAGTTGGCAATTGTTTGGTTGGCAGACTGTCTGATTGTCATTTGCCCAGTTGGCTATTTTTTGTTTGCCAATTATCCTAGTTGGCAAATGTCCTAATTGGCTATTGCCCACTTGGCAATCGTCCTAGAACCACATTTAAGATGAGAGAGAGAGAGAGAGTTTATTGGCGCAAATATTGAACAATTTCATACAAATTAAAGCTAAGGCGCTGCAACGCCGAAAAAAACCTGTTAAACAGGTTGTCTCGTCGAGCGCCCCTCGACAGTTTCATAAATTTTTATTGTGGTGTAAATTTCATGGCCGAATTATTGCAAATTTGTTGAGGTTATTGTTTTGAAGAGGTTGCAGTCTGCTGGATGATCAACACAGTTGCGCGGGAGTGCTGGGTCGCAACCGG
>JGI24159J19872_10012134_pt1 | contig 11261 bp, 8 predicted proteins | sample Ectturendosymbi4_FD_19872 | JGI IMG/M metagenome (IMG submission 19872) | reverse complement strand
TTTTTTTTTAAAGCGGTACAATCAACAAAAAATAACATAGACAAGCTGATTTATTTAACAAAACAAATGTTGATTCTATAAAGTCTAGACAGCTTATGCCCAAAACAAAGCAAAAAGTGCGCAAAACAGCATTATATCTGGGGCCATGGTTGAAATTCGACATAAAACGTGGAACACCATGTTTTAACGAACCTAAAATTTTGCTCTGGAAGAGCATCTGCCAGGTTTGCCCTGGGTTCAACGGAAAAGCTAAATAGCATGCTTGGGAAATTTTCATTTAAAATCGGTTTTACTCTACAAAAGTCTGTTCATTAGATGATTCGGTAATTGTCAACGCAAAGTTCTTTTGACAAGTTTTTTACTCAGGCGCTTGCATGGTTAGACCACTAGGGGCAGTGTTTCCTAACTTGCATGAACTCACGACGCACTAATCCTGTGCGGAAAATCAAACGACGCACTGCACAAAAAATATTCACGGATTGTTATTTAATGCCGTTCATTATCTTGCTTGTGACGCAAAATGCGGTGTTATCTTTGAAACGGTTGAGCGCATTTATCTTTCAACGTTTATCTTCGAGCGATGCTTTGTTTTTATTACCGCAAAAGCGGAACAGCCAGCTTCACACAAGTACGAAGTTGGAAATGGAATTAAAATCCGAAGAGCTTCAGTTGGGAACCTCGTCACCAGGGGTTCTGGCCTAGTATGCAAGCATTGGCACCAATCGCCAGGCTTAAGAGAACTCTATGAAAAGCTTGAAACTTTGCAGCTTCAAAAAGTTCTGAAACGAAAAGCATTTGCTCACTAGTTTTCAATATTTTTTCATTACGTGCGATTGATATTAAAATCTCATTTACAACCAGCTGGTCGCAGATGAATTGAATGGTTTTTCAATTACATCATAACAGCACAATATACCCAAAAAAACGCGACAAATTTTTAAGTGTACCTGAGCCTTGTCTGGATGCGCTGTAGCGTGAACTTCAGTGCAAGGTTGACGATCGTGAGTGAACAAGTAGAATGGAGCATGTTCACGCTGGTCAAGGTTTTCGGTTGAAAAATGCGACCGCAGTGAACCTGCTCCTTGCTTTTCGAAATCAATTCTGGGCATTTTGCCGGTTTTTCCTGCTGAACCTACAGACGAAGGTACTGGTGAAGAGTTGAACTAGACAACGTCTTTCAACAACTTTAATGTGTTTGGTGACCTAAACAGTTTCATATGGCTTGCTTTCCCTTTTACAGAGCCTCATTTCTCAACGATAGGATATTAAACATGTGGTTCTACTGCAATAAAAGCTAGCCTATGCGTTGCTAGAACGACTCAAGGCGGCAAAAATAACCACAAATTTATTCTTGCTTAAGTTTAGCCATTTCAAGGACTAATTATGCAAACTTGCTAGTCTAATTGTTACACAATGTAGCTAGGCTACTTAAGATATTTGCTTCAAATAACTTTTATATTTCAATGAAGGACTTACAGATTTTTCAACAATCAAACGTTGTTGAATGCTACTTGGATTTTCTTTTCAGGCTTCAATAACTGGCTGGCATGTAGCACTCAGCATCTGGTTTTGGATTAAAAAATTAACCTTTTTCACAGGCCGTTAAAAATCACGACTGATCAAATAAGGCATTTTCCATACGCTTGGTTATTACGTCACTCAAGTTTTCCAACAATTACTCGAGCGTGACGCTTGTTGACACACTTGCTTCTTGCAAAGCAGTATATTACGACAAGTGTGATGTTAGATAGTGATCAGTCGTGCGTACTAAAGATTTTCAAATACACGAGGCTGAGCATGACCAAGTCAACCAACGAAAACTGTTCTCTTTGCGTCAAGTTCGTTGTTCCCAAGGCTCTACCATACCACACATTTATACATTTTGCATGAAGTAGTGGTTTGCTAAGCCTTCATCTTAATTTGTCAAAATAAGAGAGTTAACCAATTCAAAATGGAGTGGTCTGTCTGTATATTGGAACTAATACCACAGTTGTTTTACTGATCACTAACTGTGTTGCCTCAAAGTAAAATTCATGAAATATTTGCAGTGGAAATTATCATCTTCAGTTGAGCATGACTAGGGCAACGAAAAACCAACAAAGTGAAAATTTTTCTGTCGTTTTCAAAGTTTCTGAAACGTCCACAAACTTAATTTCACGCTGATACCATGAACGACTACAGAGTTATTAGGTCAAAAAAAGTCAAAATTTATCGTTAGGTCAAAATTTTCTTGCAGAACAGTTTTTTCTTTTCATCGATATTTTACATAAAGCTACAACAACAGATATTGTTATGCTTTTGCAAGTTTATTTGCAATTCTGACATAATAAAGGATTTGTTGTGACTTCTGACGTAATAATTTTTGTTTTGTCCACCACTGGACGATTGAATATTAAAGGAGGCTAGGCGTGGAAAGGCAAAAAACGTGGTCTTACAGTACTTGGTTTGGTAAATGCTCAATCCATTGTGCATATAATGTATATAGGGAAAAATTTGACTGGAGACAGAAATTTTTAAAAGCGATAATGTGAAGCGGTACTTGATGTAGAAGTATAACAATGCAGAACCTTATCAGTGACTTCAGGATATTTATTGACACTGGATATTTCTCTTGTGTTTATGGATTGATTTTCGTTGACGGTTTGTTACTTCTAATTTCGTTTGGTCTTTCACACTTTTGATTTTTGTGTCATTTCAACAGAATAAAGATTTTTAACCTAGCGGTTTGATTTCCAAATTCCAATATATGCTTTGTGTTCCGCATTTCAGTTGCAAACGCAGAAAATGTATAGGTTAAAACAAAATCAACATTTGTAAATTATAAAGTAAAAAATTTTAAGTTTTTAAGTAAAAAAATTGGTTGCCCTAGACATGACTAAGCGCAAATGAAAAACCTAGTAGTAAACGAACTGAAACTAATTTTGAAGTTTGAAGAGTGATCAAAATTGCAAAAACAAAAGCAAGGCGAACAAAGCATGATAATGAAGACTGAGATAAAAATTTGGGAAAGTTGAGTTAATAAAACGCAAAATCATTTTATGGTAGTATCAAAATATCTTCAACTTTGGTTAGAGTGGGTGTTGATACAAAAATGTTAATTATTCCTCTCTGGTTGCAGTAAGTTGAGATTCCTAAACAATCATTGGAAAGTGCTTCCTTTTCACGAAAACTCAAGTTTCTACCCGACCCGAGCTTTACGTTTTTTTGAAGACAAAGAATCTGCTTTTCAATGAGAGGTTTGATACCGGATAAACAGCTGCTGTGCACCGTGCAGTAGCATTTGATAGGTAAAAATATTCATATCAGCCATGGCGGCAAGAGGTGCATTTCGGGCTTTTGCCTGTGGCTAATGAATGCTAATTAACCGCTGTCAAAATTTGCCGGTGCAAAGCAGTCCCGAGTGTCGTAACCGCCCCCAAACATATTTCATTATTTCTTACTTCGCTTCTGTACAGCTCCATTACTTGACCACCCTGACGTTACTCGTGGAGAGCGAGGCAGTTGAGTTGCAATGGCGAAAGCTTCAGAATCAACGGAACCATGCGTTGCAATGTTGCTTGCTTGCTGGTCTTCAATAGCGGGAACAAATTTTGGTCGAAACTTCGGACTGCTGACGCTGAATTTGGTCACAGACGACGATCTGAAAGTCATTTAAACGGTTTCAACCCTACCACACAAAATTATATCCTTTCCTGTTATTCTACATGACACGGAAACAGCTGAAAAGTTTTGTGTTGTAAAGACTGTAAAGCGAAACTACAAACCTAAATTGATAGAAAGTCAAATGAGAAAAGTCACTTCTAAAGACCGATGAAGAATGTTTGTGATTGGACCACAAAGTCATCACTGCTGCAGTGGATTTAGCCGTAGAACCAATGACCAGCAGTTTCGACAGCATTGCTTTTGGTTGTTGGCGGTCTTTTAAATTTTTTAAAGATCTAGATTTTGGTTGTTGTGAGGAAACATGCAGACTGCACCTCAAGAGTTTACCACCGTCAGTCTTACGGCTGCTGCCCTCACTTAACAAATTTTAAAAGACAAGTGACAGGTTTACATATTTGGGTGCTGACGGCGACAGGCTTTTTTTCAATTGAAAAAATTTATATTTTAGCAAGTTCGATCAATGAGGTGGCAAGGTGAAAGACATATGCTTTTTCTCTATTTTTCTTTCCTCTTTCATAAATGCAGACCCAATATGAGTAAAATAATTCCCGAGTCTTCCAACTCCAAAACCAATATTTTTTCTCAACACGAAAGTATCGAAAGCTCATTGCTGCAAATAGACGAATCATCCCTTCGTCGTTTAGTCATGTGTGAAGTTTACAGATATTTATCAGAACAGCCTAAAAATTATTGCAATGCACCAGTTCGAACGTGAATGGTATAATTTTGGAAACACTGAGGGGAGTTCACAATCAACGTGTTGTTGCTTAGCTACAAACCCCAGTCAAGGTTTCCCACATATCTTTGGAAAATGCGTCATTTCTTTCATTTCTTTTAGTACGTTGTAATAGCATAGCCACGTTTGTAAGTGCAATTAAAGCATTTTCACCGGTTTCTCTGGCAATCTGTTGAACCAATATGGCGGTATCTATTGCATACTTCCTTCTCATCAGTGGTTCTCAAAGTGGGCGGAATCGCCCCATTGGGGGTGATTTTGTTGGGCAAGGGGGCGCAAAAAACGAAGGGGGCGATAGGGGAACAAAACAACACAAAGGGGGCGAAAACACTCAACCACTATCGTTAATTGTTCATTGAGTTACCTTCAGTTTAATGCTCTCAAAGCAAAGGAACCCTTGCTTATTCACAAGCGAGAGGGTCTACTAATGTACCTCACTAAACTGTCTCCCAATATTTCGAAGCTTTGTGAAGGCCGCCAGACACGTCTACCACACTGAACTGGGGACCATGGTATGTATCGATTTCTTTAAATGAAATTCTTTAAAAATACTACCTTTTGTTTGCTTGATCAGGCTTGGGTGGCGGCAACGATGTGTCGAGAGTGAAAAGGGGGCGATGGAACAAAAACGTTTGAGAAACACTGCTTTACATGGATCTCAAATGACAACCGACGGATCACGCCAATCAGAATGACCGAAAAGTTGTTGAAGGGCCTAAAACAGTGGTTCCCAAATTGGGGGTAAATTATCCCCTGGGGGTAATATGCGATTCTTCGGGGGTTAACGCAAAACCAAAACCGCATTGTTGTTCTGTATTATGAGCGATCACTGCAAAAGAAATTTTCAACCTGAAATGCGAGAAATTTTTATTGAGGGNAATAAGACATAATCGATACCTTGATTTGGGTAACGGCTCNGACAGGTTTTGGAACCACTGGCCTAAAACATTTCTTCCATGCACAGTTAACGCCCCGTGTCCGAACGAAGGTTATTTGGTTCGATGTCAGTCCGTCATAAGCAGAACATTTCANTAATGCAATGAGGCACGGGTATACCTTACCTCTTCCTTTTANCTAGCAAGTTTTGTTGTCATTATGGAGGAAAATGCAAAGATACACTTAAGAAAACANACCGAAAGTAAAATCACAGCAGAAGTAAAATTAAAAAACTGCAAACAATGCTGCTGTTCATGAGGAAAGATGTTGAGAAAACGCCACCACCAAAAAACTAGGATTTACAGCAAACATTTGGTGAGCGGGAGTGTTTTCATACGCTGTGACAGAGCGGATATGTATTTTTGTTTTAACGCGACGAGTTTTAGTAATTTGATGCATAAGTTTAGAGCAATTTAACTTCCTGTGGCGAATTTGCTTTTCTTCAAACCAAACTACCGCGGATGAGTGATTTAAGAAGGGTGTGTTAGCGAGGAACGTTTTTGTCAGGAGATTAAACTCACATCCGGGAGCGAGACCTCTTGTCTTGGCCGTAGCTGTGCTGGGAGTAGAGTTGCTGTTTCGGAACGGCAGCGTTGTGAATTCTGACTTGAGTGGTCGTCAATGGCAGGATTCGTTTGGGTAGCGGACTTCCTACGGCAGTTTTGCGTTGTTGGTGCGGTGAGNCATGTCCTCTTTCAGGACTGCTGTCTTGTCTGTAACGACCTTCGGATAAAANAATAACGTTTAAACAGGCTGCTGATAAAGCAAACAAAACCGAAAGCGAAAGTTTGTNGTAGAAATGTAAACAACACGCACAAGAACAAATTCATAACAACAATCACAACGCTTTGGAAACGGGACAATGAGCATAAACGCATTGCTATCTTGAACTATAATACATTATGTTTTTACTGATGGACGTTTGGAATTTTTTGCAACCCTGAGATGGGAGTAATTTTTCCAAAACGTGAAAATGTTTACAGCACTTTTCTGAAAGCGAGCACTCAGCAACAGCAACACGATGCGAGACAACAGAACTACAAGGACGACGTCAAAACACAAGACTTCCGTGAACTATTTATTTGACATTTCCCAGGGGTCAAGTGCTTGTTGCCAACATGACAACTGTCTCCTCGAATCAAGTATCATGAAACGATTGTTTCGTTGAAGTGATTTTTGTTTGATACATCATTTTTTTCCTTGTGACGTATTTGTGACGTATACGTCGTTGGCAAGGTGGTACACAATGAGAAAGTAGTATAGGCATTTCCTCGTCGCTAACAAGACTTATTGTCAAGCATACGCAAAAGCTCCAATGCGTTTTACAATTTGAATATTTGACTCTTTTTGATGGGTGCAATAGGCTTGTCATATGTTTTTCATCTCTTCCGGTAAATAGTTTGTTTTTGAAAAACATTGCTTTGTGTNTNTTGCAAAATAACGTTTCTTTCTTTGTAAAAGAGGAANCTAGCTGACAGNTGTAGTTGCAAAGTGAAACGGCGAATGTCCCTTTTTAGCTGAGCAGGCATGGATGGAANATGAATGGAAGACTCTCTTGGTCATAGCTTACCGAAAGTTTTGCGGTTCTCGTTGACAATGAACGTTGACAGGTCACGAGCATTAAGGCTGTAATTGTTGCCGATTGAATCACTAGAAAAAGAAAACACTGTGCATAAAGTTGAAAGAGATCTTGCTCTGTTGTGACGGGAAATTAAGGAAAATCCTTGCCTGCACACTTGGCGCAGTAATGTACAAAAAAAACACATATACGTTTGTTAAAATAATGAATAAACAAAGATTGTAGCAAATGAACTTCTTTGATGCACAAAGTGCAGTTCTGAGGAAGGGTACTGATTGTACTTGTTTCATTCGCAAGTTCTTTGCATATATCTTTGCATTCCTTCATAATATGCATAAAGAAAAGGCATCCTTTTGTGAGTGTTGCGCTTTTGCATGGCATGTTTCAGCAGTGGCAACAAACAGCCTGAGCTACTTTTGTTTCGCACGTATCAAACAGCTACGGATGGTGCGATAAGATGTTGCAGTGAAAATCTCGTCAAATAAGTAAGACTACAAAGTTACAACCGGAAAAAAAAAATTATAATTGCCCGACCAATCTAGCATATCATGACCTTCAGTGTAATTAGTATGGAAGAATGTTTTCCTCTCTAAGCTTGTAAGTTGTGAGTTCAGAACGCGTCACACTTGCTCTACCTGATATGCCGGTAATGCTTCTCCTCTTTGAACGGAACAGCATTTGTTCGAGGTCCTCTTTGAAGAACTTTGGGTTTTTCACTGAAGGCAGGCTGAAAAAGAAATGTTTAACCATTTATGAATCATTTCAGAGATCCGGAAGTTCGCTTGGATGTTTCGTACAGTTATGTTGGGAAGGTCGTGTTTGGTTTTTCAGGTTCGTTCATAAATCGTACGGTTAATATCATTATGCGGCTTCACAAATACCTGTAGGAATTCTTTGTGTTTTACCCTAAAACACTTTTGTTTGGCAGTTTGAAAGAATCAGAGAAACGTTGATGTCTCAAAAGATCCCTCACATACGTACACTTTGCAGAATTTCCTAAAACGCATCACAACTTGTCTAATGCAGTGATCCTCATCTTAAAACGTCAGTGAACGAAGTTGCATATGGCTCTTTCCTTCGTGATTGCATACGCCTTAATTTAACACTGAGACATTTTTAGGGTAGAAAACGCCTTGAAGTAAAATGATGGCGGTTTTTAATTTTTGCACTGCCAGTTAACGAAATACCAAAAAGTTTTCTTGCATGGGAGTGCTCGTGTTTCATAGTCTACAGTTTTGATATACGCGAGTTTCACCTGAAACAACGGCTTGTTTGCCGAGCACCAACGGCTGCGAAGATGCGCTCAGAAACCAAAGTCGAAACCATAATCTCTCTTCATCCTCAAATTCTGAACGCGTTTTTCCAAAGATCACTTTTTTCAGCTGGATTAACAGTGAATATAGCCTTTACAGAGTGGCCTTGGGCATGACGCTAAACTGCAACCGGTGATGGAGCTGTCGTTCGGGATTTCTGCAGTTTGGGGAAAGTGGATAACGTTTTCGCCAGCATTTTTCTCAGGTCCCCTCTGGTCTGGAGCGATGAGGCCAGACGGGGCTCCAGCTATGGATCAAACATCCTCTGTCAACGGCAGAATGAGCTCTTCAGCCATGCAATGCAACCAAACTAGGTGCGGGGAATCGACTAGTAGTTGTCAACATTCTCCACTCTGGCAGCCCTTGCAGCTGAATCTGGTCCAACAGATTAGCCACGCCTTTCCATGGGACTTTCTAAAGGATGCGAAATGTGGCATACGGATGACTGAGCCTATCAATGATCCTAAACTTTGCGTGAGCTCGCTTCAGAATTTTCTTAAAGCGATCGTATTTTTGTAGTGGTTCCGCCACACAAACAAAACCTTTTTTAAGGTAATCCTGAAACGTTTGGCCTAAATAGCATAAAGCAAATATTAAACAGTAAATAGTATGGAGGGGATTGCGTTTTGCAGTGATTTTGGGGAGTAAATTAACGTAAACGAGCAATACAGCAACACTGTTTCTCATCGTCAACGCATAACTTCAAACATGCGTTTGTCGCTGAAATAATGCTTCTTTAAGCAGTCTAACAAAGCATAACCAAAAGTTGTTTTCATGATAAAGTTCATAAAATCGAATTTGCGTCGAATCCTCTCGAATAAAACGTTGATCGTTCAGTTCAATGCTCGCTGTGCCAAAGAAACTGCCCGGTAGACAGGTTCTACAAAATAACACCTCGCAGTGAGTAGCTTGGTTTGGAAGCGAAAAGCACGCCTGGCTGTTTGCGTAAGGAGCAAACAAATTGAACAAACAACGTCTTTCATACCTGCGGCACGTCCAACGGTGGCAGATGTTGAATAATGGAGGGTCTCCTCCCCGAGTCCACATTTTGGTTTGCCGTGTCGGGCGCTTGAGGCGATATTTCCATGGCAACTGCAAGTTCCGTTTCAGCAGCCAGTCGCTCTCATTGTCAAACTTGCACGTTTTATTTGTTTTGCGTATGCCTACATCTACGTTTCCACAATTTGGATCTGCGCAAATATTTTTCAACTTCAGGATTCATAAAAAAGCGTTGTGAGCCCGGAAATATTAGGAAGTGTTGCATTTCTTCTTGTTATAACTACTAAGTGCGACCTTTCCTACCAATTTTCAGTTGACTCATAAATTTATTCAGGTGTTAACAAAATGTACTCATATTAGTTTCACCATACCGCAACCCACGATGCACGAAGCTAAACGCAACTAAACATATGATAAGTGCTGCGGTGGGGACCCATTTATTTTTGTTTCTAACTCCACGGCATGGTCCTTTCTCGATCCTCACCAGTTGCAAACCGAGCTCGAGTTAAACCTCCAACATGGATTGCACGGCGCCAAAACTACTTTCGATTTCTTCTGAAATACACGGTTTGATGCGAGGTGCCGCGCACGCCCAAATTTGCGTATTTCGAGAGAATGTTCTTTTGGGGGAAAGCTTCTAACCTACCTTGCTTTTAATATTTATTCATATTTCGAGCTCTGAGGCTATAGAAAAAACAAAGAAATGAGCGTTTATCTGCCTGCGTTGAAACACTATGCAGAAACCTAGCGAATTGCAAAACATCAAGCAAACCGATTCTTCTGAAACTTATACTGTTTGCTCAGTGGCTTAGTCTTTATCTCCATGATCCTGCCCCAGGCCTCTGCTTTTAATAAGTGATCTGCTTACAACTATCTGTTTTCTTTAACTCACTTTCGACTTGATGTGAACGTCTTCACGAGAACCATCGGGCACTGACGTATCGCCATCTGTCAACGCTAAGGAAAGGACATCGTTCTCAGCGGTGAAATAGGCTGAAACACGAAATTGCGAAAAGCGGCCAACTCCGACGCACAACAAAGCGCTCTGAAACGACCCGTCTTAATCAGAAAAGTGAAGCCGAAGCTTTGACGATTTTCTTTATGAAGACTCGGCAAAAAGCCGTTTAGGAGCCGGTCAGAGCGTTGTTATCGTAGCGTGAGCGTTGCTTATTGTAGCGCGAACGTTCACAATACGCCTGTGGGATCAAGAAAAACGTACCTCAGTCGGACAAAGCCATTGTTGGGCGAGGCATGTTGGTTTTAGGCATCGCAAGGAATAAAAAGAATTCATATTCGGCCATAATAGTAAGCTTCGTTTTCTCAAACGACAATTAACGGTAAAGCGAGTGCCAGTACAAACACGGGGACGCAAATCAGAGAAAGAAATTACTTTGGGCGGTTTGACAGTTCGTTGTGACCTTTTTTCAAAAAAAGCGACTCGGTTTAACCGTAAAAGAAAAATGGGCTCTTTAAACTCAATGCGTTGCCTTTATGTAAGTAACTGCTTTGAAGTTATGTGGTAAAATCAGCTTCAACGGACATTTGTGCAACGTTGAAAATGAACTCATACGAAAGGTTGTTTGCCTATTTATTTATTCTGATTTGAGCGGTTTTTACACAACAAAGGTTCTTTCCAAAACATGTTACTTTTTCTTAAAACGTTCGATCATTGCTATAGGCTTGGGATATTAACAAAAAGACTCTTGAATATTGGCATACCCTACACCGAAGTCAACAGATTTTATAGGTTTGGGAAAATTAATACAAATCACCATGCTACACCTAACAAGGGTGACATGCACACGTTTTTTAATCATGCGCTTGAAGTAACTGCAACTCGTCGTTTTGAGAAGATCAAATTNGGATGAAGCTTCATTTCATGCCACTTTTCAATCGTAATTGACAAACAACNCATGAACCAACCACAAACATAGAAAAATNAGTGTAGCAACGAGCGTTCTTTTATTTTTAATGAGATGCTAAACAAACAATTTGAGTCCCAGCAGTGTAGTGACTAATATAACGCCTGGTTGTT
>JGI24159J19872_10012132_pt1 | contig 11261 bp, 6 predicted proteins | sample Ectturendosymbi4_FD_19872 | JGI IMG/M metagenome (IMG submission 19872) | reverse complement strand
GGCCAGTCTTGTAGTCTCCACTCGAAAAAAATTTTTTGGTTGGGGGTTGCAGATTTTTTGTGAGTGATGTCATAAGTGGAGTAGTTTTAGGGCCATTTTGGCTCATGTTGCCTGGCCTAGGGCCCAACCGCTAGGCCAAAGTATTTCGCTAAAGTTTTTATTGGAAACTAGGCTCAAGTCTGAGTCTTTTGAGCCTTTGATCAACTTTTAGCGTTCCTGGTTCAAAAGTTATGATCTAACGGCCAGGTGACAAAGTGTTAAGCAACATAGTTCGAATGATGTTGTTATTTCTTCATAATAGCGATCTCCACCCCCTTTTTTTACTTCCTTTGGGTCATAAAAGGTTTCCGACCAGCGTCCACTGACAAGCAAAATATGCACTCCTGGGACTATTTTGCCACCAGCCAAACATGATTGGCTGAACTGGTCACAAGTTTGGACAGCATAACTGTGACCTTTGTAAATGGCTGTCTGATAGAGAAGTAATGTCATGTTTTCAGTGCTGGCAAGCTGTTAGCAGCTTCTTGTTTGCATTGTGTGAAATGTAGTACTAAACCCTTTTCTCTTTATGTATTGCACTTGTCATGTGACCACTTCAACCAACTGTTTGACTAAAGGTCAAATGTGATCTAATAAGATGGTTTCATCCATTGTGCCTACTGTAGTCCATAGAAATTTCTAGGACACACAGTAGTCTAACTAAATCAACAAATACACAAACAGGCAAACATGTGTTGAGTATTAGTAGGCTTACTTCCTTTGTAGACATCTGTGCCTGCGCTCATATGTCATGAGTAAGTAAAAAATAATGGTTGATGCATTGAAACCATCACTTCACTATGATGAAGAACCATACAACATCTAATTCTGCGCAAACCTGGGTCACTGCTCATTACGTAGGCACTTTTTGATGCACGTTGAACACAAGTCTGTCTAGCCTAAAGAGGCTTTGATGAAACAGCCAACCAAAACAACAGCACATAGCCTAGTTTGTTCGCAGACAATCATCTGCTTCCCGTGCCAAAACCTGTGAGTGAATGTTATATCATAGAGCGTTTTGGCAGGACTGTTACACAGCGGTCTGATTATTATGCAGTAAGGCTCTATGCGCTAGAACAGGACAGAGCATTTGTGTTAATCAATCATGGTCAGCGACGAAGTAGCAACTTGGTTTCCGAACAGTTCATGCAGAGCAACAGCATAACACTTTTATGATGAAATATATACATCACTGGTGGAATTTTGCTGATTCTATACATCATTATATCGGCATGCAGTTACATCGGTCGAGCTCTATTAATCTTGCAAAATTTAGGTGTGGAGTAATTTGGTTGAAATTACTGGTTAATATACTTTAAAATTTTAAAGCTTTTTTATATAAGGTTTTCAACTTTGAAATTATAATTATAAATTATTTCATTGTGATAGATTTTAGACTCTGTATGCAATATAAGGTTTGTGTTGATTCTAACATTAATGTTGTCAGCACTGTAGCATAAAAATGTGTCCAAAGTTTTATTGGAAGCCTATTTCCGTAAATTCCCAAGAATATCTCATGTATGATCTGACCTGGCTATTTTTACTATGTCAGTTCCAAGTGACAAACTGAGGTCAAGATTACTGGCTTGATTAGAGTTCAACTACCAATGCTCTTTGGACTGATAACAATACTTCTTGCCTTAATTCTGATGTCTTTGTTGAAGCTGGCGTGGATTGCTTATCAATTTCCTAGGACATGTAACTTTGTACTAGATTTATTGAAACCTAGTTTGCCATTCTGTGTTTCCTAACATCTTCGGCTCTGGCAAGCTTAGTGGGGTGTCATGTGTTCAGCACCAGTCTACTTTCATGATCGTCTGTTTGTTTTCATGGTTGTCATCTTTGAAGGTCATACCTCCTGTTGCAGAAGCGGGAAAAATCTGAAAATCACAGACAATGTTGCCACCATTTGTAAAAAACAATTAACATCTTGAACACCAGTATACAAGTATTTGTTTTTGCGTGCCATTGCTTGTATGCCAGTATATGAATATATTTTTACTTGCAATCAGCTGTTGTGTAAAACATGATAACTTTTTCTATACTTGATATTTTGCAACAAAAATTTCCACGAATGTTCTAATTAATCCTGAAAATTTCAGGCAAATTTAGGAAGAGCTTTGAATCATACAATTTTTATCAAACGTCCTCTGCTAGGCCTGGCTACAACATTTTTTCTAAGCTGGTAAAGTGCAATCAGCTGTTGTGTTACACACAATAACTTCTTTTATACATGTTTTTTTACAACAAAAATTTCAACAAATGTTCTCCATGCCAACAGGCATTAGTCCTGAAAATACTAAACAAATCTAAAAAGAACTTTTTGGTTACATAAATTTTTATCAAGTGTCCTCTGCTAGGCTCAGGCTACAACATTTTTTCCGAAATAGCAAGGTTTAACTGGTTGTTGTGTAAAATATGATACCTTTTTTGTACTCAGTATTTGCAACGAAAATTGTTCTTCATACCTGCATGCAGTAGTCCTGAAAATTTAAGGTAAATCGATCGACTTTTAGAGTTATGTAGTTGCGCATTGAACAACTTTATGTGCTGTGCATAGGCTACAAAGCTTGTTTGCAAACAGTTAGATGCAATCAGTATGATTTTTTTATACTCGTTGTTTTGCAACAAAAACTTACACGAATCTTCTTCATACCCACAGGTATTAGCCTGTTTTTTGCACCAAAAATTTGCAGTAAGTGTTTAGCTTGCATGCATCTTTCCTTAACATTTGAGGTCGATTGAGCAAGAAAGGGCAGAGTTGTTGCTTTTGAATCAAGCAATTGAAGGTGCATTCACAATGCATCAACAGTGCATTGCAAACACATGACCATGACTACACAAGGCAGTGTAGAGCGTTTAGAAACCAACTCGGCTGTCTGGGTGTCGAAGGTATTAAAAGGAAAAAAGTTCCGTCACTTTATGTCAGGCACGAATTTGACATTTGTGGAGGGCGGACGCATGCTTAGTTGATTGATGCAAAGCTAAATAACTTGCATAGTTCATGCTCAAATGACCTGGAATTTTCAGGATAAATCCATTTAGGTATAAAGATCGTATAAATTTTCATTGCAAAAGACAAGTTTAAAAAAAGATGCAACGAATGATTACATTTTACTGAATTCAAAACACCTTTGTGCGCATGGTAGAGTTGTTTTATGGGATGTTCAGGACAAATGCGTTTAGGTGTGAAGAATGTTTGTGTAAATTTTTGTTGCAAGAGACTGAGTATGAAAAACGTTGTGGACATTTAAATGCAGGAACCAATTTATTTGGGTGCTGGTGCCCAATGGAGGGCAAGCAGTCACATATTCACCTGCTGACACCAAAGGTGTTAAAGTTTTATTCAGTCTTTTTGTCGAAATGGTTAGGTTTTCATTAGTGTGTTGAAGTGTTTCAAAGTTATAATTGTCAAATGCAAGCCATTTTGTGTGGGTTTTCTGTTCATAATGGCACGTGATGCCAACAATATTGGTCAATGGGCATCGTAACCAAGTTAGATTGTCATTTAATCCCAATATTATCTGAACTTCAGAGATTATAGTGTGTGTTAATTGTTAGGGTTATATTATGCTATTTATGGGTATAAATGATAGTATTTATCAGTCTCACATTGTAAACAAGCTTGTGCCTGTTCATTATCACCAAGTTTTGCTGCTGATGACAAAAAAGTGGTCATTTTAGTTGCTGCAATTAAGTAGACAAATGTTGAACTAGAATCATACATTGATTATTGATAATTCTTATAGTCAAATATCGTATTTATTCGATTGTAAGCTGTGGCTTATAAAGTTTTTTTCATCATTGCATGTGACTTATAATCAAGGGCAGGTTATATTTTATATTTATTTACCTTACCGAAAGGTACAGATGACGCTCAGCCTTTCCTTGACAATATTTTGTCAACCAAACTCTCTTTTCGCATTCTATTTTTTTCAGCGTCACATGCACATCTGTCACAGGAGGGATTATGATGAACAGAAGGCAGTTGTAGTGATGTAAGCATCATTACCAGGGTTGCCAATAAAATGTAAAACATGCCGTACTAGTACGCTGTTTTTTTTGGTCATTTTCAGCCATAGACTGAAATTTTTTTGAAATGACCCCCCCAAAAAATGACCCAAAAAATTCACACTTTCAGAACCGGTGCACGATATATTCGTACTTCGATTTTGGCCTAAAACACAGAAGTTTTCGGTTGCCTTACCAACGCCCTAGCTCCTTCGCCGATTGCGCTAGAGAGCTGTTCAAGGGCTCAAACGGATCGGCCAGTCTAGTAGACCGGAAAAATTCCCGTGCAAAGCCACGTGCGTTTAGGCGTTTTTTTCCGAAAATCCTCGAAACCAGCCGGACGCCAAAGAGTTAATTATTGTAGATTATAACTTTTGAACCAGAAATGCTAAAGTTGATTAAGGCTCAAAAGACTTGACTCCAACCTAATTTCCAATGAAAATTTCAGTCAAGTACTTTGGCCTAGCGGTTGGGCCCTAGGCCAGGTAACATGGTCCACAACTTCCAACCAAAATTTTTTTTTCATTGCAGACTAGAAGTCTTGCCAAATCTTTTAAAGTTTGAACAGCTTTCTAGCATAATCGACGGAGGAGCTATGGCATTAGTAAGGCAACCAAAACTGCTGGTTTTAGGTTGATTTCAAAGTATGAATATATCGTACTCTGGCTCTCAAGGTGCTAATGATTTTCTTAGTATTTAGATTTAGCATAGAAACAATAAATTAAATTGGTCACACATGGCACATTCCATGATGTGACGTGTGTGACACCATCTTAATCTTATGTGTAAGTGCACAATTTGAAAGGAATTAATTTAGTTTTGTGTGTTTGAAGTACAGATGCAGTATATAGAAAACAGTTTACATTGCTTCCTTGTTACATTCCTGTGTGTAACGAACTTATCCTTGGATATATTAGCAAAGGATTACTTATTGATAAGACACTTGGATGGCTGACAACTGCCACCTAAGCCAGTGTTTTTCAATCTTTTTGCTGCAGGGAAGCCTTCCGCAAATGTTTATGTTGCTCATGGAATCCTATGCAATGATCCAAGTGTCTGTCCTACTTTCTGTAATAAACCATTTAAACAGTGGTATTGGTACAACCGCACGGAACTGTGGATGTGCATCTCATCCCAGTCAATTTCGGTCTGTTTCAGTGGAACCCCTGCCACCCTGTAGCCACTTGCAGTACCCCGGTTGAAAAACACTGATCTAAGCTATATTTGCACCACACATTTCATTTTCCAGATCTATGCAAGTTTTGAAACAAATGCAAAATAAACAAAGCGAGCAGCAGCACAATTACGAACCAGCAACAACACTTTCACCTGACTAGTCAGCACTAAAATTGACAGCAGATGTAAACTGACAACAAGAAGATTCAACAGTAACATGAACTTTGCAGATTTGCTTTGTTTTATTTTGGATTTAATAATGAAGTTAGTTTTCCTAAGGATTTAACAGTAAAATAATAATTGATTTGTTTCCTAGGGTTTAACAGTGAAATAATAATTGATTTGATTTCTTAGGGTATGGATTGCTTTGTTTTCTTAAAGTTTTTCCAAATGATTGCCTGGATCTCTATGATGTTGATAACGATGCTTTACTAAAATATAAATATCACATCTTGTGAAGTATGCCTGTTTGCAACTTTTCTCAGTTGCTTGCTTTTGATCTTTTTTGTTCTTTTGGACACAAGTAAATCAAGGTTGCTAATTTAGATTTTTCTTTTCTTCCTCAATCTCATCTGTTTTGCTTTCAAGTGATTGTGCTTTTTCATGTATTGAGCTTTAAATCTGTAAATTCATGACTAATTGCTGCTTCGTTTTTTTTTGTTTTTTCCCCCTTTTTCTTGTAGCACAAGATTTGAAGTTTTGTCTATTCTGCAAATTAGCTGAACACTATTGGTCAAAGTAATCACATGACAAGTTTGGAATGCACAACCTGCCTAGTTGAGGTTTGTGATGGCTGTAACAGCTCAGTCCAATGAGAAAGTTTTGGCATAGTTTCAGTGGTGGAATGCTGTAAGTGGCTTCTTGTCAACCTTGTGTAAGCTGTATGCTAACCTTTAAACTGTAAACCCTAACCCAGCGGTTCTCAATTCATTTTGAAGCCCGCACCCTGTCCAGAAGTAAAAATCAGTTTTGCACCCCTTGCACCATTTGATGTATAGTTTTTGTATTATCAGAGAAGTTCGCACCCCAAGAAGTCCCTTCTCGCACTCCCCGGGGTGCGCAACCCCAATTGAGAACTGCTGCCCTAATCCCTTGTCTCCTTGCATGTTGTACTTGTCCTCTGATCACTTCCAATCATGTTCAACTAAAGGCAAAACAACACAGCCTTTGTCTCGTGAGGCAAAATAGACACTATCACAAACATACGTATTCAGCAGTCAAGTGTTATCTACAATAAACAGAGAGAGCATCATTATTTTTTTAAAGCCTTCTTGAAAGAACAAAAGAATAGTCGGCACCATAAGAAATTGCAGTACTTCATTTGTTTCAGTTGAATAATCTTTACTGTGAAACAATTTTTAGCTTATAAATTGCCAATGCTAAATATGGATTACTTTTCTTTTTTACTGAAAACTCCACCTGTCGTTTTCTAATTTCAAAAAAATAATAAATGACTTGAATTGCTTCTAGTATTTGCTCTCACATGTGGTGGTGTTGCAAGAATAACTACTCTGGTTGAGGCATAAATGTTTGTTTGTAGAGATGTGCCAAGTCACCACTGTCTGAAAAGGTGTGTGAAAAGGTTAATTGCCCAGGCAACAGGTTTAAAATGAGTCAGAAATGGCATGTTTAGACCTTTGACCAATCTTTGCTACTACTATGCAATGATGCAACTGTCAAAAGCGGACTCCGTCACACACGTCACATTTTGATGTCACACACGTCACGTACTTGTTTTAATTACTNTTGTAGCTGTGCAATAATTACAATTTATAGATTTTNCATGAAACTAGTGNAGCCTATATGGTAATAGTCTATGATATGTTTTTGCAGTAAAGTGGTCCTACTTCACAGAATTCTTGTGTTAAGTCACTTCCAAAAATGTCATACACGTCACGTTCTTGTTAATAAGAAAATAAAGAAAATGTCATATTGCATAAAAAAATTTGTTTTCAAAACAAGTAATTATGAAGTAGTTTGCCACTGATACCAAAATAAAATTTCAGATACGCACCAAATAAAAATTACGTGGAATTATCTTCAAAAATTTTGTCAAAATGTCACATATGGAATTGCCCAAAAGACTCGGATTCTAGCCTAGGTTCCAATTAAACTTCAGGGAAATACTTCCATCTCGCAGTTGGGCCCTAGGCCAGTTAACATGAGCCAAAATAGCCAAAAACCTATCTCACTTATGATGTCACTCACAAAACAAGCAAAACCCAAAACCAAAAAATATTTTTTCATTGCAGACTCAAAGACTTGCCGAGTCTTTTGAGGCAGAATTGGACAACTAACTTTTTTAGCTTTTTCAAATTAGATTAAAATTAAAATTGGAGCTAACTCAGCTGTAACAAATTAGAATTAGTGGAATTTTAAAAACCATAAATTGAACCAAACTTAGAATTAGAATGACATTTGCACAAATCAAAGCAACTTTAATCCAAGTTCAATTCATGACCAACCAAATATGGATTCAGTCTCAGGAGCACGAGAATAGCAAAGATTACTACGCCAATATTGGTGCCTTTCACGCTATACAATTTGCCTACATGGCTAAATACTTGTTCTGACGGAGCTGATGTTGCTTTCATAACCATGAGTTCTTGAGCAGCAGCCTTCAGATAAGGGAAATGATGTTCATCTTTCGAATACGCTAAAACAGGGTTGGGCAAACTTGTTCAATGGCAGAGACATTTGCAGAGCCGCAACATCAGTTTGTAGTTTCAATACAAAAACGATACAGAATGCAAATATTGCATGAAATGACTTACAGTAATTGAAACGCAATAAACACATCATTTATCAATGTTAGTTTTTTTTATTTATAGTCTTAAAATATCTGGAGAGTACGTTATCACAAATGTATGAATTCGATCTCCCAAGTGTTCATTTGTTAGGGTTGCTTGATGTCTTGTTTTTACGAACTTGATTACAGAAAAAAAAAATTCATAGTAATTATGTCGTGCTGAATGCAGAAATGAGTTGGATTAAATTCTGGGTATGTGTTTTCTGGAAGCTGTCATCAGAATCAACTGCAGAGTCGCATTGACTGAATTTTGTTAGAACCATATCTTCTTGCATTTCAGCCAATTTCAATTCTACAGCAGATTAGTTTGTGACACAAGGTTGTTAACTAGACAGCCATCGTCTACTGCATTTACATTGAATGGATTTACATAGGAAGATTGTAACTCATGCAATTCATGAAATCTGACTTCAAAATCGGACTCCTCCAGTTATTGTTGCCTTGCAATGTATGTTTGTATTCTGCTACTTTTTGGCCGGCTATTACCTCTTCGCAAAAACCATTCGTTCTCATTTTGACATTGTCAAAAATATTCTGTAATTTTCCCAATTTACGCCTCATTGAAAAATGATAACTTTGAGCTTTTAGGCTATGCGTCTTATCAAATCGTGTAGACTCCCTGGTAACTACCTTCATGAACTCATGTTAAGACATTGCTAAATGAAGCAAACATTGAATATAAGGCAACAACCAATGAAGCTGATATATTGCTATTCAGGTGGAAGATCCACTCAAAATATGTCGGCGAGCCGCAGTTTGTCCACCACTGCCCTGGCCTGAAACATCACAGCTGACTGACTGTTGCAAGTATCTGGCAACTATTCTAACTTCTGTGTGTGAGTGGATAGGCAATGTGGCATTATAATATTCATTGACAAGGTCACATAGCTTGTACTGCAGCTGTGAATGAAAAAAGAAATTGATTGAATTTTTCCTGCTTTAGCTTTCCAAGTGATGAAATGGCACTTGTGACCATTTTGTCGCACTGTCCTTGCACGAGGGTGCACTCTCGTTTGATCTTTAAAAATACTGTTGGACAAAGTAGCATTATTGGCAAAACCAGAAATTAGATTAGAATTAAAATTGGAGCACTGAAGCTTTCAGTAAATTAGACTAAAATTAGAATTACTGTCATTTTTCAAACCATAATTATTTGGTTGTCCAAGTCTGTTTTGAGGGTTTGAACAGCTCTCTAGCACAATCGACTGGCAAGTTATGGAGTTGCAAAGTGGTGCAAAATTAGTGGCTCAATGCATGATTTTTAGGTACGATATATTCATACACCAGCAGTAACTGTGTTAACCTTTGATTGGGAGGTAGCAGTTTTTTTTTCAAAGCCAAATTACTGTAATCGTTTCATTTGATTCTTTTGTTGTAAGGACAAGATTGTTTCCGCAAGCTACAAAATTATGAAAACAGCACTCAATCGTTTTTTGTGTTTTCTTAGAAAGACTCCATTTACATGTCTGTAAAAATAAAGCATTCTACACAGCTATGCTTCAGAAGCCTGTGTCAGTGCCTGAGAATAAGAATGTTAGTAAATTTGTGGAAAAACTGATTCACATAATATGCTTTCTGGAAAGCTAAAAAACATTTCAACAGCTGACATACTTACCTATTGCATTGCTACGTTTTGTTATGGAAGCATTTAATATGGAGTAAGAGGGTTGATGTTGGTTTGTAAATTAACCAAGTATCTATTTTAATGTGTTGCTGCAGTTATAGGGCATGGGTCATGTGATATAGAGCATAATATATCCTGGACCCAAAATTGTGCTTATGGCTATATGTTACCTTTGCTGAATCAAAGTAATGACATAGCAGTTTNTAGCGACTGGCATGTTTGATTTCCAAGTTCTACTCGAGGAATTATTTCATTCTCAANAATCATGTATACNATGGAAGAAATAAAATCATGGTGGGAAGTTCCAGCTATTGCTCACTTCTTTTCTCTTTTCAAGAGCTGCTTCATGTTAACAGATTTCACTATAGAGGTCAGTTTTTCTTTTGTTTGCTAATATTACTAGTTGTGAACTGTGTTTCAGTTGTTTGTGAGTTGGAATTTTTTATAAACTTCCTTTATAATTTAGTTCTGGTGCAATTTTCGCTGACAACTTGGTACAAGATGAAATTCCAGTTTGTATGTAGCTGGTGAGTTGAGTATGGAGTGTGCATAGTTGCGTTACTTGGTGTAATGAAGAAAGATCCAGTTGCTGTGTTACGCCATCAACTGATTATTTTGTAAATACAATGAACAAAAATATTGTTTTGAAATATATTTTTTTGTGTATTGACGTTAGTCAGTGCATGTAGTTCAGTGTTTCCTTGTGTTTATGGAAATTACTAGTACTGTCTTAATTTTCTTGAGCTGAAGGTGTAGGAGAAGTGTCATATGATTATATTGCATCTGGTATCATCTTAACACCTTCACTGCCAGGATGGTTTGCATGAACCTTGGTTTTTGGTGTCACTCCATAACTCACCAGGTGATTGAGCTAGAGAGCTGTTCAAGTCCTCAGAAAGATGCAGTGAGTCTTCCAGTTTGCAATGAAAAAATATATTTTGGTTTTTGGATTTAAGTATTTTGTGGGTGACGCCATAAGTTGGGTAGATTTTAGGCCATTTTGGTTCAGGTTACCTGGCCCTGGCCCCAACCACTAGATGGAATGTTTTAACTCCACTTTTTACAGATGACTTAGGCTAATTGCATACTGGGTAAACACATATACCGCTTTATCGCATAGGATTCTAGAATCCCAAACCAAAGCCATTCGCACGTGAAGAAAATAGTCTGGGTAATCGCATACTGGTTATTTGCATAAATCGGTTATTCGCATAGAAATGTACCATGCATTTGTAAACTTACAACGCTTAATTGCATAGTTAACTTTAAAGAGGTGTAAAGCATGCTGCTCAGATAGTGTGAAAACCTGTTGTGCCATTAATCCTATTAAGCAACTGTTGCCGAAACGACTCCCTTCACCGACGTGCCAAAATAAACACTGCGCATTCAACTGCCAGGGTTCAGCACATTGTATACAGGGCTGTCTGGTTGTGTCTTGTCGCTACAGGTGCGAAGCTTTGTCTCGAAAGAAGCACTTTTAAAGTTCATTTTATGGCATTGGATAAGGACCTGACGCATGCAACTATGCTTAACTCCTTTGCACAAGATGTGTGAAATTCTTCACAGAACAAAAACTGGTGCACCTGTAAGCTACTGTACACC